>Ga0172372_10006832_pt1 | contig 15482 bp, 14 predicted proteins | sample LakKiv5m_2_FD_114544 | JGI IMG/M metagenome (GOLD analysis project Ga0172372, IMG submission 114544) | Freshwater microbial communities from Kabuno Bay, South-Kivu, Congo - kab_092012_9.5m | ecosystem: Environmental > Aquatic > Freshwater > Lake | place: Democratic Republic of the Congo...
GCAACGCATCCAGTCGCGCCTGAAACGGCCCCAGCTTCGGCAGCGGCTGCACCTCCCGCCGGTAGCCCATGTCCGCCTCCGGCGCCCGGATCGCCTTGCGCACCACCTTGCGCGACAGGTGCAAGTCCCGCGCTATCGCCTTGATGGCCTTCCCCGACGCGTGCTCGCGCCGGATCCTCAACACCGTCTCCAATACCAGCATCCCGATCTCGCCGCCTGACACACGCCAAGCGAACAGCCTAGACCACCGGGATGAGGGGTCCCTTTTCGACGCCGATCACCCCGCTACCGGGGTCCCTTTTCCACGCCGATCCACAGTTCCGGCCCGAGCAGATCGCGGAGGTCATCGACCTGAACGCCATCAGCTGGGTGCGGGTGAACCGCGCGGTGCTCCCGGCCATGCGGCGAGCGGGACGAGGCCTGCTGATCTATACCGGCAGCGGGATCAATCGCCTGCCGGACCCCTTCACCGGCCCCTATGCTGCATCGAAGGCGGCCGGAGACGTGCTGGCCGAGGTGATGGCGTTCGAGACCGCGCGCTATGGCATCGAGACCGTGATCGTTCAGCCCGGGGCCTACACGTCCGGCACCGATCATTTCAAACACGCGGTCGGCCCGGCCGACGTCGGGATCGTGGCACAATACGATCGACTGGCGGGCCTGTCGGATCAACTCGCCGAGCGGCTCGACAGGACTAACCTGCCCGATCGTCGCCACGATGCACAGGAGGTCGCCGAGGCTATCCGTGACATCGTCGCGATGATGCCCGGCACACGCCCGCGCCGTGTCGACATCGATCCGCAAGGCCGCGACGTCACGCGCATCAACGGCGTCACCGCCGAACTTCAACGCGCCTTCTTCGCCCGCATGGGCGTCGAAGACCTGCTGCATCCCGCAGCGCCCTGAAGGGCTCGTCGATCCGACCCGAAACTGTCCTGGAGGCACTGATGATACGTTCCATGATCCTCATCCTGTCTGTCGGCATGGCCCTGCCGGCCGCGGCGAAACCCGTCCGGGAATGCCGGATCCGCATCTTGCGGCCGGTAACGGACGACATGGGCCATCGCTGGTCGGCAGGCAGGCTGCTGCCCGCGACAATCATGCGGCGCGATGCGAACGGCGTATCCTTCTGTGCGCAGGGAGGATCCTGCGTGCCGCGGATGACGCGGAACGGTCGGGCGGCGCAGCTTGTGAATTGCCGACCCGGCAAGGCGCTGGGCAACGGCGACTTCCGCCTCGATCCAAACCCTGCCGTCATGAGCAGGGCCGAAGCCGACAAAATGCGTACGCGTTCCGTGGTCGAGAACAAGCTGTCGACGCTTGGATTTTCGAACGCGGCGAGCGGCACCTGGGCGAATGACTATGCCGCCAATCCCGACTCTGCTCATGGCCGCCTGGTCTCGCGTGCACTTGCCGGGTGGGCGGAGGCGCTGGCGACGATGAAAGCGAAGCTGCCGTGATCGCCCGTTCGATCATAGTCGCCATAGTAGCCATCGTCTGCGCAACGCGGGCTACGACGCAAAGCGTTGCCCCCCGAAGCTTCGCGCCGATCCGAGAGGCATGACGCGCAGGGTGGACGCGTCATCTTTGCGGCGCCGAAGATCGCGAACGTCGTCCATCCGACCGGGAGCGGCGCAGGGGCAATACCGATGGCGGTAATGGCGGTACAGACGGCGGCCCGGCGAAGTCCCGCGAGCCAGTGCGCGATGAAGGCAGGAATGCCGCGAGAGCGAGCCCGGTCAGCCACAGCGTCTTGGTGTCCGACCATTTCCACGGCCATGGCAGTGGCACAAAGGTAAGATTGACGGTCCCCCGGTTTTTTATCCGGGCATGATGCGAGCTTCCGGCCTGCATCCGCCGGGGTAACCCCGGCGGATAGAGCATATTCTGCTGGCGTCAGTCAGCCAAGCGCCGTGTGAGGACGGCTCTCGTTATAGTCCCGTCGCCAAGCCTCGATCTTGGCTCGGGCGTCTGCCAGCGACAGGAACCAGTGGCTGTTCAAGCACTTGTCCCGCAGCCGGCCGTTGAAGCTCTCGACAAAGGCGTTGTCGGTCGGTTTGCCCGGCCGCGAGAAGTCCAGCGTGACGCCGTTCTCATACGCCCAGCGATCGAGCGCCTTCGAGATGAACTCCGGCCCAGTGTCCACCCGAATGGTCTTGGGCGCGCCGCGTATCGCCGAGATCCACGTCATGACCGCCACGACCTGCTCACCCCTGATGCCCTGGTCGACATCGATCGCAAGCGCCTCACGGGTGAAAGCGTCGACAACCGTCAGCGCCCGCAACCGTCGGCCGTCGAACAAGGCGTCCGAGACAAAGTCCATCGACCACATCTCGTTAGGCGCCGACGCCGCGGGCTGGCGTTCGCGATTTGCAGCGCTGACGTTGCGACGAGGACGTCTGAGCCGGAGGCTTAACCCATCTTCCCGGTAGAGCCGATAGACGCGCTTGTGGTTCACCAGCCAGCCTTCCCTGCGCAGCAGGATGTAGATCCGGAAATAGCCGTAGCGCACCCGTGCCGCCGCCAGGTCACGGATGCGCAGCCGCAGCGGCGCCTGGTCAGGCTTATGCGACACGTACCGCACCGACGAGCGGTCGACGCCGGGCGCGAGGCAGCTACGCCGCTCGCTGACGCCGTGGGACGCCTGGACCTGCGCGACGATCTCGCGCCGTCGCCCAGGCGTCAGAGCTTTTTTGCGAGCACGTCCTGCAGGATGTGCTTATCCAGGCTCAGATCCGCGACGAGCTGCTTGAGCTTGCGATACTCGTCCTCAAGCTGCTTGACCCGCCGCAGCTCGCCGCCGCCCAGTCCGCCATACACCTTCTTCCAGCGGTAAAACGTCTGCTCCGACACGCCCATCCGGCGGATGACCTCGGCCACCGGCGTGCCCATTTCCGCCTGCTTCAGCGCAAACGCAATCTGCTCTTCCGTGTACCTCGACTTCTTCATGTCCCGGCTCCTTGCACGCGGGCTTAAAAGGGCCGGAAAACTCTCACTCAAACCGGATGAAAAAACAGGGAGGACGTCAACGCAAGGCCATCGTCATGCGGCGTCCGCCCAGAGGGCTCATTCACCGTTCGGACCGCGGCAGCGAATATTCTTTCGTGGACTTCCAGGCCGGACTGCGTCGCCACGGCATCCGCATCTCCATGTCCGGCAAAGGAAATTGCTACGATAACGCGATAGTCGAGACGTTCTTCAAGACCATCAAATCCGAGCTTGTCTGGCGCACCGTCTTCTACACCCGCGTCCAAGCCAAGCGCGCCATTGCCCGCTATATCGACGGCTTCTACAACCTCGTCAGGCGCCACTCCGCACTCGATTACACCAGTCCCGCGCGGTTCGAACGAACCGCGTCACGCTGAGCGAATGCCTCTTCACTTAAACGAAGCAAGTCTAGTTGCTTTGACAAGGCCACTTGGGGTGTTGCGGACGACAAGTGAAAAGGCAAAGGTTTATCCGTGCTCGATCCCCGACTGAGATATGCCGTTGCGGTCGCGCGAGTCGGCTCGTTCTCCGGCGCGGCCAAGGCTGTCGGCGTGACCCAATCGGCGGTCACGAAGAGTGTCGCCGACCTCGAACAACAGGTCGGTTTCGCGATCTTCAACCGGACATCGCGCGGCGTCGCAATGACGCCGGAGGGCCGCGACTTCATCGATCGGGCCGCACGGCTGCTCGCGGATGCGCTCGATCTGCTGGGAGAGCGAGACCGCAACACCGATCCGTTTGCGGGGTTGCTTCGCATCGGGCTGTTTCCGGGCTCGATCGATTGGTTGATCATGGGGCCGGCGATCGGGCTTCTGAAGCGGCGTGCCAGCGTCCGGATCGAAACGGTTTCGGGAAATAGTGAGCGTGCGGTGCAACTGCTCTCTCGCGGAGATATTGATGTTGCGTTCGGGTTAGAGGCAGCCTTCGCCGGCTGGCCACAGTTCAAGAGCGATCGCATCGCGACGGTGGAAATCCTGCCGTTCGTACGCAAGGACCACCCGATCCTAACGCGCCATCCCGTCGACAAGCAGTCGCTGGCGCGGTTCGATTTTGTCGTTCCGTCCTCTTCCGAACCCTACACCCCGATCATCCAGCAGCTGTATGAGCAGGACGGGCAACGCCCGGAAGATCGCATCCACCTGACCGACCACTTCCCGCTGGTTCGTCAGATCGTCGCCGCGACCGATACCATCGGGCTGGTGGCAAGGGCTTTCACAGCAAGCCGCTGGTTTCGCGATGCGTTCGTACCATTGCTCGACACGGGCTTGCTCGACCCGCTGGTGTTGTCATACGCCGCACGCGCGCGATGGCCGATCAAGCCCGCAGGCAAGGACCTGATCGCGCGCGTGCGCCAAGCGTGGATGCCTAGAAGCTGAGTGCCACCTCTCCGCCGATCACGCGTCCTTTGTTGAGTGGCGACAGGCTGGCGCCGACACCGCCGAACGCCGTAGAGAGTGGGGTGTCGCCGCCATAAGTGACCTCGTTCAGCAAATTGCGGCCATAGATCGAGACGCGCCACACGCGATCGGTCGTCGTGTAGGTCAGGCTAGCGTCGAGCATGTCCGCCGCGGGCAGGAAACCGATATTGTTGTCGGTGAAGCGGGCACTATCACGGTGCGTAAAATCGACGCGTGCGGTCGCGGTGCCGACCGAGCCCAGTCGCTGATCGTATGTGATGCCCGCGCCATAGGTCCAAGGCGAAAGCCGCGGCAGCTTCAGATTGCGGTCGACGTCGTTGATGATCCCGTCGCCGCTGATGTCGAAACGGACGTTGCTGTACTGACCGTGGACGTAGCCCACCTGTCCAGACAGCACGAGATTGGGGAATACGAAGAATTGACCCTCCGCCTCCACGCCCTGGATCTTCGCGTCAGCCGTGTTACGAATGACCTGACTGACGCCGAGCGGACCAGGAACGATGATTTCCCGCTGCAGATTGTCCAGCTGGTTATGGAATGCGGCAAGGTTCAGCCGGCTACGGCCGAACTGCTTCTTTGCCCCGATCTCGAAACTGTCCTGCACCTCCTGATCGAACGGCCCCGGCGGGACGCCCGGGTCGGTATTGCGCAAATTGTATCCGCCGCTGCGGAAACCGCGTGTGTAGAGGCCGTAAACCTGAGTCCGGTCATCCGGCTTCCACTGTAGTCCGATTTTCGGCGTAAAGCTTTTCCAGTCATCGGAATCGACGAAGTTGGTATTGCAGATGAGCGCGGCCAGATTGCACCCGTCCGCCCGCAAGGTGCCCACGCGCACGAACTTGCGTTCCCAGCTGTAACGCCCCCCCAGATTGACCGTCAATGTGTCGGTAAAATGCCAGTCGGCAGAGGCAAAGATGCCCCATGTGGTCTGGTCTTGGGTCCCCCCACCCGAAACGATGCGGGTATTGTTCAGCAGATTGCGACGCTCGGCATACCTCAGATCCTGGGTAAAGTAGTATAGGCCGGTAGTAACCTCGACCGCACCGAATGTCCCGGCATAACGCAGCTCGTTGCTCAATTGCTTCTGCGCAATATTGAAGAAGCCGTTGAAGAACGATTGCGGCGTCCCATCGATATCGGTCGCCGTCCGCGACCGAAACTGACGATAGCCCGAGATATTCGTGATGACGCCGTCGCCCAGGCCGATATCGACATTCGTTTCGACGAGCGCCTGGTTCCAGACCGCCTTGTAGAAGCCCGGGAAGTCAATCGACAGACCAAAGGTGTTGCGTGGGAATACGGCGTGGCTTTGAACCGGGGCGCCGTCGCCATCGACATCGCCATGCTCGAAGCGAATATCCATGCGGAAATCGTCGCCGCCTTTGAAGGAGAGCGCCGGGCGGATGATCAGGTCGCGTGACTTGCCGAAACTCCTGCCGTCAAAGCGGTTTCGGAACCAGCCGTCGTCGTCGCTGTAGTATACCGCCAGCTTGGCAGCCAGGACGTCATCGATCAGCGGTCCCGTCACCATCCCACTGACGGTCTTCTTGAGCCCCGTTTCGACGGAAACCTTGGCATTGGCCCCAAAGGTGAAGCGGGGAAGGGTCGTGCGCATCACCACCGCGCCGCCTGTCACGTTACGGCCGAACAGCAATCCTTGCGGTCCGCGCAGCACCTCAACCCCCTCAAGGTCGAAATTGTCGAGGACGACGCCCGCATTGATCCCCAGATACATGCCGTCGACGAAGACGCCGACCGTAGGGTCGATCGAAGGGATGGTGCTGTTGATACCTAGGCCGCGGATCGTGAAGTTGGCGTAACCAGGCGCAGTGCCAACGCCGTCGAGCTGCACGTTGGGTACATCATAACTCAGGCTCTGGAGGTTCTGCACGAACTTCGCGTCGAGCTGAGCTTCCCCGAATGCGGTCATCGCGATGGCGACGTTCTGCACGCTCTCTGCGTAGCCCCGCTTGGTGGCCGTCACGACGATCTCTTCGGAAAGCGCCTCCGTCGCCGTCGGCCTCGCGGCTTCGGTCTGGCCAGAGGGTTGGGGCTCCGGCGTCGGCGACGCCACCGGTGCCGATTGTGCAAATGCCGATCCAGCCCAAACCAAGGCGACGGACGCGAACAGGCAATGTTTCATGGCCCCATCTCTCCCAAGAATTTATGATTATCGACCAACGGAGTCGCGTGGTCGGACGCGGTCGTCCAATTCAATATGCGGGCAATCTATTCCATCGTGTCATAAGTCGCCGGCTCCTGCCGGGGGTTGGACCGCGGCAAGGCTGTCGTTGATCGTCGTCGGGTATTCGGCATGCGTGAAATCGCTTATCTCGCACCAGTGACGCGCGATGTCGTCAGGCGTGAAATCCGCCATGTCGCCAAAGCGATGGCCCCGTGAGCGCTGCCATCGCAGTTTCGAGACATAGCCGGCGCCCACCTCGAAAAGGCCTTTGGTTTCGCTGCAATCCTCGTGAGCCAGCCAGCCTACCAATGGGCTGATCGCCTCCGGTCGCAGCCGCGTGAGCAAATCTTGCGGGAACACCGTTTCCGTCATCCGCGACGCTGCGATCGGAGCGATCGTGTTGACCCGAATATTCTTGGTGCGGCCCTCCTCCGCCAGCGCATTGGCGAGACCGAGAATGCCGAGTTTTGCCGCAGCGTAGTTGGCTTGCCCGAAATTGCCGTAGATGGCGGCGGCGGACGTCGTCATCACGACGCGGCCATAACCCTTGTCGCGCATCACCGGCCACGCCGCCTGCGTGACAGCGCGCGACCCGTTCAAGTGCACGTCGTGCAGCAGCGTCCAATCCTCATCGGTCATCTTACCGAAGCTGACGTCGCGCAAGATGCCGGCGTTGTTCACAACCACATCGACCGTGCCGAACGCATCGAGCGCGGTCGTGACGATCCGCGCGCCGTCCGTTACGGAATCGTAGTTCGCGACCGCCTCGCCACCGCCGCGGCGAATCTCCTCGACCACCCGGTCGGCGGCGGTCGACGAGCTGCCGTCGCCCATGCGCCCACCGCCAAGGTCGTTCACCACGACGCGAGCGCCGCGCGCACCGAACAGCAGCGCGTGCTGACGACCCAGCCCGCCACCGGCGCCGGTGACGATCACGACCCGGCCGTCGTAACGCAAAGTGTCGATCATCATCGTACCCTCCGTCAGCGAAACGCCCCGATGCCCGTCAACGCGCGCGCGATAATGAGCTTCTGGATTTCCGTCGTTCCATCCGGGATCGGACAGATGATCGCTTCGCGTGCCAGTCGCTCGACGATGAAGTCCCTCGTCACGCCGTTGCCCCCGTGGATCTGCAGAGCGTCGCGGGTGACGCCGATGGCCATCTCGGTCGCGAACCATTTGGCCATCGCGCATTCGGTTTCGGCGCGAATGCCGGCATCGACGAGCGCTATCGCCCGGTGCGTCAGCAGCCGTGCGGCATCGATCTGCGTCGCCATGGTCGCCAGCTTGTCGGCGATGAGCTGGTGGCCGGCGATCTTCCGACCATGCTGCGTGCGCTCCTTTGCATAAGCGATCGCCTCGTCCAGCGCGCGCCGGGCAATGCCGATGCTCCACATCGCCATGTGGCAACGCGCGATCTCGAACACCTTCAGCGTGTTGCGCAAGCCGTCCCCGGGCTGACCCAGCGTGTTGCCCGCGGGCACCCGGCAGTCGGTGAGAAAAATCTGCGCTGTAGACTGGCCGTTCAAGGCCATCTTCTCGATGTCGCGTACCTCGTACGGGCTTTCCGCGCGATCGATCAGGATGTGGCTGATTTCGTCATCGCCCGTGCGACAGGTGCAGATCAGTATGTCCGAATAGGCCCCGTTGGTGATCCACGTCTTCTCGCCGTTGATGATCCAATGGTCGCCGTCGCGCACCGCCCGCGTTTTCACCGCCGCCACATCGGAACCGACATCGGGTTCCGAGATTCCGATCGATACGAAGAGCTCACCTGCGACGAGGCCCGGCAAGTAGCGATCCTGCAAATCCGACGACGCGTTGCGCCTGATGAGCTCGATACCCACCGCGTTGATGAACCCCGGAATGGCAACGTCGAGCGACGAATAGACGATCTCTTCGAAGACCATCAGATGCGTCAGCCAGCCCATGTCGAGCCCGCCCCACTGCTCAGCATGCGGTGCCGTGATGTGACCGAACTGTGTCAGCTCACTGGTCCAACGCTGCATGAGCTGACGAGGGATGAAGCCCGGGCCATGGCCGCGGATTTCAGGTTCCAGTTTGTCGTCGAGGAAACGGCGGACGCTTTCGACCGCCATCCGCTGCTCTTCGTCTGGTTGGAATTCCATGCCCTCTGCTCCCTATCGACCGAGGATGGTGACTGCGACGACAGCCTCCTCCACGCCCACCACTCCGCCGCCGTTCTGCGCGATCGCGACACGGGCGCCGTCGACCTGCCGCGCGTCTGCTTCGCCGCGCAGTTGCCCGACCAATTCGTAGATCTGGGCAAGACCTGTTGCGCCGATCGGATGACCCCTGCTTTCGAGCCCGCCGGACGGGTTCACCGGCAGGCGACCACCAAGGACGGTTTCGCCGCGCTCAGCGGCGATGCCACCTTCGCCCGGCGGTACCAGGCCCAGCGCCTCGATTTCGATGATCTCTCCCATCGCAGTCGCATCGTGAACCTCGGCGACGTCGACGTCGGTCGGATCGACGCCAGCCGCTGCATAGGCACGGGCCGCCGCCAACCGGGTGACGTGCCGATCGTAGTCGCACGCGTCGCGTTCGGAACTGGTCTGCAACACCGATGCGAGGATCCGGATTGCGCGGCCGGGCGACACGGCAAGTTTGCGCAAGCCCGCTGCATTGCAGATGACGGCTGCGCTTGCGCCGTCGCTTATCGGCGAACACATCGGCAGCGTCAGCGGATACACGATCGGTGCCGCCGCCAGCACCGCCTCTACGGTAAAGGGGGTGCGATATTGTGCCAGCGGATTTCCGACCGAATGGCCATGGTTCTTGGCGGATACGGCAGCAATCTGTGCCTGTGTCGAGCCGTAGGTCTTCATGTGCGCGCGCGACATCGCGGCATAGATGTCCATGAAGACGCTGTAAGGCTGGGCAGACACCGAGCCATCCGGCACCGCGACGCCCTGACCCATCGCCAACAGAATATCGCGGTTCCGCGCGGTTTCATGCACGTCCCAAGCCCCGTCGAAAGCGCTGAACATCAGCGCCTTGTCGGGTGAGCACATCTTCTCGGCGCCGATCGCCAGCACGATGTCCGCCGCGCCCGAGCGGACATAGGCGTTTGCCATGTGCAGCGCAGTCGAGGCTGTCGCGCAGGCATTCTCGACATTCACGACGGGGACGCCGTGGATACCGATGGCGCGGGCGATGATCTCGCCGCGGATCATGTCCTGGCCTTCCATATGGCCCTGGACACAATTGCCGAAGAATACCGCCTCGATGTTCGCCGGCCCGCATCCCGCATCGGCGAACGCCTGTGCGCAAGCGTCGGCCGACAGCGCCTTCAAGCTCCGGTCCAATTGCCGACCGAACGACGTCATGCCGACGCCGGCGATGAAGACCTCGCTCATCGCCCTACGAACTCCGGCGGCCGTTTCGCCGCGAAGGCTGCCAGTCCCTCCTGCAGATCATACGAGTCTGCGTAGGCGGCGACGATCTCCATTTCTCGCCGCAAACCCTCCTCGTGCGAGCAGTCGACGGCGAGCGCCGCCAGCTCCTTCATGCGCGCCAGGCCAAGCGGGCTTTTCGCGGCCAGCGTCTCGGTCAGTGCCTGCGCGGTCTCCGCCAGCGCCGCCGCTGGCACGCAGCGGCTGACCAACCCCGCGCGCTCCATGTCCTGCGCGGAAATGGACTCGCCGGTCATCATGAGCCGAGTGGCGCGGGCAGCGCCGATCTTGCGCGGCAGGCGGATCGATCCGCCACCACCCGGAAGCAGCCCGTAGTTCGCGTGTGCGTCACCGAAGACAGCGTCGTCGGCCGCGATCACGATATCGCAGCACAGGACCAGTTCCAGTCCGCCGGCGAGCGCCAGCCCGTTGACCGCCGCGATCGTCGGCAGCCGCGATGCTTCGATCCGCGTGAACACACGGCCCAACTCGCCGAGGAAATGCGCGAGACCGGTGCTGATAGGGGTATCGCCGGCACGGATCGCCCGCAGGTCGGCACCCGCGCAGAAGGCGCGTCCGACCCCGCTGATGACGAACGTGCGCACCGACGGATCGGCTTCGGCCGCTTCGATAGCGGCCTCAAGGTCGTGCGCCAGCCCGAGCGTGAGGCTGTTTAGCGCCTGCGGCCGATTCAGGTACACCCAAGAAGCGGGCCCGCGCGTTTCTACGGTGATATTCTCGAACGACATGAGTGGCTCCGCGGAATTTTCGGGCAGGACAGCGCTCACGCGCCGGAGATGCGACTGGCGTGGCCGGCCCAATAGGGCTCGCGAAGTTTTGATCGCAGCACCTTGCCGACGTTGCTCAGCGGCAGCGGCTCAGTCGTGAAGACGACCTGCGCAGGCTTTTTGAACGAACCCAGCCGTTGACTGACCAGATCGATGATATCCTGTTCGGAGATCTGCGTGTCCGGTGCGACGACGACCACCGCCAGGGGGGTTTCGCCCCATTTTTCGTGCGGGATGCCGAAAACGGCGGCGGCAACCACCAGCGGGTGATCGGCAATGACGTTCTCGATCTCGGCCGGATAGATATTGTAGCCGCCAGAGACGATCAGGTCGTTTGCGCGATCCAGCAAGTAAAGAAATCCGTTGGTGTCGACCCGGCCGATGTCGCCGGTCTTCACCCACCCGTCGACCATGCGTCGCGACGTTTCCTCGGGATCATCCCAAAACCCCTGCATCTGGCCGTTCTCGAACCGGGCAACGATTTCGCCCGGTTCGTCGGGGCCCAGCGCGCGCCCTTCGGCATCGCGTATCTCGAGATCGACAAAGGGCATCGCGCGGCCGACCGACTGAAGCGGGGTCGATCCCTCGGTCTGGCCGAACCATTCCTTCGGCCCAAGCGATGTCACGGGCAGGATCTCGGTCTGGCCATAGGCGGTGTGCAGCACCTCGTCGCCGAAGATCGTGCAGGAACGGCGTAGCGTCGCTTCCGACACCGGCGCGGAGGCGCTGAGCAGGCATTTCAGTTGGGGAAAGGCATGGCCTCGCGGATTGCCGTGGTGGACGATCGCGTTCAGCATGGTTGGCGCAACGAAGGCATAGCCGACGTTCTCGCGTGCCAGAATCTCGAGAAAGCTCTCGGGATCGAAGGCGTCCATCATGATGTTGCGGCCACCGATCGCCCAATACGGCGAGAACATGAATCCGGACGCATGCGACAAGGGGCCGACGTGCAGTACCGTCGACCCGGGGTCCGGTCGTGGCCCGACCGCTTGGAAGCCCGCGCAGATCGTCATCCAACTGCGGTGCGTGTACGCGACCCCCTTCGGAGCGCCGGTCGTGCCGCCGGTATGGCGTATGACGCACAGGTCGTCGGGCTTGATTGCCGGATCGGGATCTCTGTCTGATGCCTGGTCGAGCCAGCGCTCGTAGTCCGCATCGCGCACGATCAGCCGGTCGAGGTCCGGTAGTTCCTCGTTCAAGCCAGCGACTTCGGGTCGTAGCGCCGCATCGACCAGCGCGAGCCGGCAACCTGTGCTGCGCATCATGTGGGCATGGGATTCGCGGCGATTGCGGGCATAAAGCGGCACGCGAACGAAATTGCCGATGGCCGCCGCGAGAAAGATGTCGGCGGCTTCGATCGAATTCTTCTCGAGCGTCGCGATCTTGTCGCCGGGCCGCAGGCCGGTATCGGCCAGCGCATTGGCAAGGCGGACGCCCCGCGACCAGGCGCCGGCGAACGTGAAGCGACGGTCGCCGTGCACCAGTGCCTCGCGGGACGCGAAGTGGCTGGCTGCTCGGCGCAACTGGCTGCGTAGTTCCATCGTCAGCGCCGCCGAACGCCGAAGGGGCAGGCGTGCAGATTGTAGCCCAGGTCAGTCCGGATCGTTGCCATCAGCCTCTCCGCACACGCAGTGTCAGTCTTTGTCATCCCGGATCGGACGATGTCGTCGCGCTGTCCAATTCATTGGGTTCGAACCGTATTCCCCTTTTTCATATTTGTTCGAGCGGACGAAATGACACGACACAGCTCTAGCCCACAGAAATGTGGTCGATCGAGGTAGAGGACAGCGCATGAAGGGTCACGGGCCGCTCGCCGGCATACGCGTAATCGAGATTGCCGGGATCGGCCCGGCCCCATTCTGCGGCATGCTGCTCGCCGATCTCGGCGCCGACGTCGTGGTCGTGGATCGCCCGGCACCAAGCCCCGACGCGATCGACTTAGGCAGCGCGTCGATCCTCGACCGGGGCAAGCGGTTCGTCCACCTCGACCTGAAACAGCCCGACAGCGTAGCGACCGTCCTCGACTTGATCGAGCACTGCGACGCTCTGATCGAAGGGATGCGCCCCGGGGTCATGGAACGGCTCGGTCTCGGGCCCGAACCGTGCCTGGCCCGCAATCCGGCGCTGGTGTTCGGGCGGATGACCGGTTGGGGACAGGACGGCCCGCTCGCGCAGGCGGCGGGTCACGACATCAACTACATCGCGCTGTCGGGGGCACTATGGTACGCGGGTCAACCCGGCTCGCCTCCGGTCGCGCCGCCCAGTTTGGTCGGCGACCTAGGCGGGGGCGCGCTCTATCTTGCAGTCGGTCTGCTCGCCGCCATTCTATCTGCGCGCGCGACCGGGCGTGGCCAGGTCGTGGATGCCGCGATCGTCGACGGAAGCGCGCACCTTATGAATCTGCTGCTCAGCTTGAAGGCGGCCGGGCATTTCGTCAGTGATCGAGGCCGCAGTATCCTGGATGGTCCGCACTGGTATGCGACCTATCGCTGCGCAGACGATCGGTTCGTATCGGTTGGATCGCTGGAACCCAGGTTCTATGCGCTGCTGCGCGAGAAACTCGGGCTCGGGGACGACCCCGATTTCACCGACGGCTACGATCCCGCGCGCTGGCCCGATCTCACGCGACGGTTCGAGGCGTTGTTCCGACAGCGTACGCGCGAGGAATGGTCGGCGCTACTGGAAGGGTCCGACGCCTGCTTTGCCCCGGTGCTCGATCCGGACGAGGCCGCATCGCACCCGCATATCGCCGCGAGACAGATCTATCGAAGTATCAATGGCGTTGCGCAAACTGTGCCGGCACCGCGTTTCTCGAAGACGCCGCCCGCCATTTCGAGCAGTCGTTCCGCCGACGCCCATCAGCCGGGGTCGATCGTTACCGAATGGCGAGGTTGTTAACAATAGCAGGCTGCGAGGCGGAAGTCGTCTAGAAGGTGCTATCAGCGCGGTAGCGCCAAGCGCGTCGAGGTCGCATTTCCGTCTTGCGGACCTGCTCATAAGCAGACACATCGACCGTTTCGTAATTGGACCGAGCAAGTTTGCAGCAATTGACAGCCGCACCACAGTGCGCCCAGACAGCTGAAAGGCGGATAAGCGACCTGTCTGCGCGCCGAGTGCCTGAACAGCCATCGGTTGCTGTCGCTGGCGGACGCCCGGGCGAAGATCGAGGCTTGGCGACGGGAGCATAACAAGAGCCGTCCTCACACGGCTCTTGGCTGGCCGACGCCAGTGGAATATGCTGCATCCGCTTGGGTTAACCCCGGCGAATGCAGGCCGGACGCTCGCATCACGCCCGGATGAAAACCGGGGACCGTCAAACACCGGATTTCAGGTTCGACGTCGATCTACACCCATCAATGAAAGGTGCGCCCGCCGTCGATCGCCAACGCAACCCCGGTGACGTAGGACGATTCCTCGCAGCTGAGATAGAGAATGCCATTCGCGACTTCCATCGGGTCCGCGCTGCGCCTGAGGGCATAGGGCGATGCCTCGGACTCGGCGAACTTCACATGTTCGGGTGAGAGCAGTCCAGTCACAACAGATCCTGGACAGATCACGTTTACGCGGATCTTTGGCGCCAATTCAAAGGCCAAGGCCTTTGACAGCGAAACTAGCCCACCTTTCGAAGCGACATAGGCCGACATGCCATTCAGCGTTGGCATCAACGCAGTCCCCGACGAGATGTTGACGATGGTCGGTTTGTCGCTGTTTCTCAGATGCGGGAGCGCGGCCTGGATGAGCGTGTAGGGACCAGTCAGATTGACGGCCAGGACCTCATCCCAATCCTCATCGGTAGCGTCCTCGATCAGCCTGAGGCGGTGGATCCCGGCGACATTGACGACGCCATCGAGGCCGTCCATTGCGACGACGGCGTCCGCGACGCATCGGATCACCGCCTTGCGATCCGCGATGTCCGCAGCGAATGCCACTGCAGACACCGCATCCGCCACCGCCTGCACGCCGTCAGCCGTACGGTCGATGAGCGCAAGCCTTGCGCCTTCCCGGGCGAACAGTTCGGCCGTCGCGCGTCCGATACCCGAGGCGGCCCCCGTGACGATGAAGCGCCGTCCAGCCAGCCGACCGCTCATGATCCGACACTCGCGGCGAGTGATGCGCCCTCGAAGACAGCGTCGAACAGCGGATGTATACTCGCAATTCCCATAGTGAAATGATTCCTTCTGGAGACGATCGACACCTATTACCCGGGTCTCTCGAATTGAACGCAGACACTGCCGCCTTCACCGTCGACACGTCACTAATCTTGAAGGGTGGCCCGTCCACCCTGAGATGCCATCTGCATCGTATCCATTCGCTATGGACTGGTTCGAGTGCAGCGATCCGCCGAGGCCGATCGAACATCGCTTGCCTGACCGGAACCGAATGCGAGCGGCTATCGTGATGGCCGCTCGCCATGCCGCGCCCGGAGATCCCGGAAAAACGTCCGGACGTCGGCGGCGAAAGCGTCCGGCACCTCCATCGCGGCGAAATGTCCGCCCCGGTCGAAGTCGGTCCATCGCACGACGTTGTATTGGCGTTCGATCCAGGCGCGGGGCGGCTTGATGATCTCGGCGGGGAAGCGCGCCACGCAGGTCGGCACCGCGATCGGTCCTTTGCGCGTAAACGGCACGGCGTGGTAATATTCGTAGTAGAAGCGTGCCGCCGAATGCGCGGTCCCGGTCAGCCAATA
>Ga0172372_10006835_pt1 | contig 15477 bp, 16 predicted proteins | sample LakKiv5m_2_FD_114544 | JGI IMG/M metagenome (GOLD analysis project Ga0172372, IMG submission 114544) | Freshwater microbial communities from Kabuno Bay, South-Kivu, Congo - kab_092012_9.5m | ecosystem: Environmental > Aquatic > Freshwater > Lake | place: Democratic Republic of the Congo...
TAGTTGTCTCAAATAACCTATCTACTGTGCCCTTTTTCTCCCATAAAAGAAATAAATAATTAAACCGATAGCCATCCACGCCAATAGTCGATACCAGGTATCAAGTGGGAGCGAGACCATTTGAGAAGCGGCAGCTAGCGCTCCGAGAATTGGTACTACTGGCACCCAAGGACATTTAAAGGGTCGGGGAATATCTGGCCGTTGCACTCTTAAAACCCAGATGCCGATACAAACAATCACGAATGCCAGTAGAGTACCGATAGAGACAAGTTCGCCGAGTAATCCGATCGGAAATAATCCAGCCACTACTGATGCAAAGACTGCAGTGATCATTGTGGTAATGTGCGGCGTTCCATATTTAGGATGAATTTCTGCAAAGCTTGCCGGCAGAAGACCATCGCGAGCCATGGAGTAAAATATCCTGGGCTGTGCCAACACTAGAACCAAAACAACGGAGCTAAGGCCAGCTATGGCACCAAGTTTTATAAAAGGGCTTAACCAAGCAAGTCCCTCGCCAGTCGAATTAATGGCCACTGCTATCGGGGCTGGGTCTTTGAGATGAGGATACGGAACGATCCCGGTCATGACCAAAGAGACCGCGATGTAAACTATAGTAACAACTACCAGTGAGCCAAGAATACCTATCGGCATATCTCTTTGAGGATTTTTTGCTTCTTGAGAGAGAGTTGAGAGTGAATCAAAACCGATGTAGGCAAAGAAAATTACTCCCGCTCCTCTAAAAATTCCGCTCCAACCAAATTCTCCGAAGTTGCCAGTATTCTCTGGGATAAAGGGAGTCCAGTTATCTGCATTTACATAAGCGGCACCGAAGCCAACAAATAGAGCGATAACGATAAGCTTGATAAAGACAATCAAATTATTAAATTTTGCAGATTCCTTGATGCCTACTATTAGTAGGTAAGCACAAAGGCAGATTATTAACATCGCTGGGAGATTAATTATGGCCCCTGTAGAGCTCCAGCCGGTATGAGGATCATAATTAAATGGCGCTTGTGAAAGTGCCTGAGGAAAATAAATACCGACATCCTTTAAAAAACTTACAATATATCCGGACCAGCCTACTGCCACGGCTGAGGCTCCAAACAGATATTCAAGAATCAGATCCCAGCCGATAATCCAGGCAATAAATTTGCCCATGGTGGCATAAGCATAAGTGTAGGCACTGCCTGCAACCGGAATCATTGCTGCGAACTCAGCATAACAGAGAGCGGCAAAAGCACAGCCGATACCTGAAACAATAAAAGAAAGAACGATAGCCGGTCCGGCATAGGAGGCAGCAGCTTGACCAGTTAGAACAAAAATACCCGCTCCGATGATTCCACCAATTCCCAAAAGAATTAGATTAAGACCTGTTAGGGAGCGCTTAAAGCCAGCGCCGCCCTCAAGAGAATTTTTAACTAGAGAATCGATCGTGGACATGGGGATCCTTTTGGCAAGATTATCACCACAAAAACCTAACAGATTGAGGATTTGGCTCCAATAGAAAATTTGATTGTCTGGTTTTAGTAGAGACGGTATATCTGCCAGCGCATGAATAAAAACTTAGTATTTATCCTTGGTGCATCAGATAAGCCTGATAGGTACTCTTATCAGGCCTGGAAGATGTTAAAAGATCACGGGCACACCACAGTGCTTATCAGCCCGCGCTTAAAGTCGTTGGAGGGCGAGGCTGTTTATCCCGATATTCAGAGCGCGGTGGCGATAGCAGGCAGACCTGACACATTAACTATGTATGTTGGGGCGAATGTTTCTACCCAGATGCAGTCAGAGATCCTTGCAGCAAATCCTAAGAGAGTAATTTTTAATCCCGGCAGCGAAAATTCTGTGTTGGTCGCAGCTTTGCAAAAAATTGGAGCCGATACACTTGAGGCCTGTACCTTAGTGATGCTGAGAACGGGGCAGTTTTAGATTTTTTAGAGGCCGCTGATTTTTTATTTTACTCAAGTAACTCAACGCTCACTAGGCTTTCTCCGTAGTGATTTTGCAATTGCTTCATAGATTTGTGTGAGCCAACCACAACGATAGGCGCACCTCTTAGATTAGAACGTTCCAAAGAGTCGGCGAATGATTCAACATCTTCAGATGTTGTTTCTTTGATCCTTTCAAATAGGTCAGATTTGAAGCTAGCAGGTCGTTCTTTTAAAAAATTAATTAACGCGTCGTTTCCTTGATCAGCTAGGCTTTTCGGAGCAATCAATTGTCCTAGAGGATTTATGATACTTCGGCGCAGCTCTTCAGCGCCAAAAAATCTGGAGCGTAGCCAAGTCGGAATCTCCTTAAAAATCTGGATTGATTTTAAAGGAGCGGGGTCTCTGCCTGAACCAAAAGCAATTACTCGGGCATCCATGTCCCAATCCAGATCTGTGCTATAGGCACCGCCGGATCGTCTGACATTGTCCCAAAGAAAAGCATTTCTAAGGTGGTTGGCAACGACCTCTACTGTTCGGATACTCTTATGATCAAATACGTCAAATGATTGTCCCACAAAATTGACAGTAGCTGGGATTATAAAACCCTCGTTTTGTGGAAGATTGGGAACTCGCCAGACAGGCTTATCGTCCAGTTTAGAATTTTTTGCGGTAGCACATAGATCTCGCAAGGTTGGTAATGCTTGATTTAAGGTCTCCCGATCAGCAGTGATCTGAGCAGTCACATCTGCGGTTAAAGCCAGGCGGGCGGAGACTAATTCCAAGCGCTCAAGCACTGGACCCCACTTTGTTCTAGCCTCTTTGATTGTACTGCGTAAGGTCTGGATGTAGCCGATTCCGGCGGTCACATCCCTTACGTAGCTTGCTAAATCTTGATGAGCTTGGGCCCGCCCGATGGCATAGAGCATACCATCGGCGTAGATATCTCCCTCATAGTTCGCCTGACTCTGCTTTAAAAGAGACACAACGCGTTTGCGATTATCTAACTGAAGTCCGTGGGGAAGGTTAAAAACAGTCTCTAAGATTTTAGGAAGGGCTTCTGCTTCGGCGGCTATTGAGACCATTATCCTGGCATCTACGCCACCAGTGCGGTGATTCTGAAATACATCTAGTTCGCAGTCAAGCGTGCTGCGGTAATTAAACTTCTCAATAAATTTCCGCCAGGTAATTTTTTGATTATCGAGAGTTATAAAAAGTTCTGAAAGGATGGCTGCATCTGCCACCTGATGCATCTCAAGCCCACGAATTGAAAATGATACATCGACAAACCCCATCCCGTGAGTTTGTGCTTCGTGCACTATTAAATTATCTTCGCGATGAATTTCTTCAAGCCTCGAGGCTGGGAATGAAATCTCGGATATTTTTAACTTAGGTAAACTTGATTGATCCCTTAGGGTATCTCGCTCGCCTGGGTTATCAAGCGTTAATTCAGCAAAGTTAGCCTGATTGGCATTATAAATATGCTGGCTCAACTCCCTTTCATTTTCTTCAGCTTCATGAACTAAGGCTCTATTTGGCTTTAGTGTTAGTGTCACGCGGTTCTTATTTTCGCCGATGGATTCCCTGAAAATATCTACAAAAATAGAAGGTTTCTCTCGCCAAGCCTTTCTTAATTCATCGATGTTAGCGACGCCATATAGCGAGCGGAAAGGGTCTGTTCCTCTAATCATAGCCAAGAGAACTGACTGCCCCAGCTCACTCCCTAGTTCTGCTGAAGCTAGAGTTGATTTCTCTTGATAAGTCACGGTGTCCAAGGATCTTTCAATCAAATCATCTGTCAGACCATCAGTTAAGATTTGGTCTATACTTTGTTCGATTAAACTTTCTATCTCTTCGGCTCGATGAGCAGCTGCTCCCGAAAGTCCGATAGTAAAAATCGGATATGGAGTATCGAATGATACCCTTCCGCCGAAGATATCTTCCCCTAAACCACTATCAAGTAATGCCTCTCTCAAAGGTGAGGTATCGTTCCCACACAAAATCGCATTAAAAAGAACTTGGGTAGCCAGCTCTTGGAGCGGGTTGCCATCCATTTGTTTGAGTCGCCAATTAACCGTTACAACTGAATCTCTACTGGCATCTTCGGTCTCTCCCCCTGGATAGAAATGAGTCACCCTTTTAATGCGCTGGAACTCCCGAGGATCCTCCAAAAGAATCGGAGCGGTAGATTCAAGGAGTATGTTCTCTTCATTAAGCAGTTTTGAAGAAGTATCTGGTACATGTTCCCCCACAGCAGCTAATAGCGTCTCTGGATCTCCTGCGCCGTAGATGAAGACTCGACAATTAGCCGGGGTGTAAAATTTATCGACCCACTCCCGCAAGCCATTCACAGTTAGTGAGGGAATGTTTGACGGGACACCTCCCGCATTAAAAATAAAAGGGGTATCCTTCAGTAACTCAATATTCACCGCCATCTCATGGACCTGCTCAGGATCAGAAGCCGCGCCTTTCATTTCATTTAGAACGATACCATTTAGGTAGGGGATGCCATCTTTATCCTGATCGATCCGCCAGGCTTCTTCACGGAAGGAGTCTTCGCGCAAAAGAGGTTTGAAAACACTATTCATGATCAGATGAATCTGATTTAAAAAGTCACCCTCATCAGGCGAGCTGTGATGATATAAAGTATAGTCATGACCAGTGTAGGCATTAGAATCGGTGTAGAGAGATGCTTTCAAATAAGCTGAGAATGGTTCTTGAGAGGGGTATTTCTCTGAGCCTCTGAAGATCATGTGCTCGGCAATGTGAGGCTCCCCTTGGTTACTGGTGGGCAATGTTTTAAAAGCTACTCCGAAATATCTGTGGGAATCAGAGCTATGAACGAACAGGGCTTCGATTCCTGCACGATGACGCCATAGGGAGGCGGGACATTTAAGTTCGGGTATGAATTCTCGGCGAATTTCGAGCCACTCTGGGGCTAGCCTTCGTGGCTCGCGTGAGGTGGATGACTCCCGGTCAAGGGCTATCCCAGCGGATACTACCTGCTCGGACTGCTCAATATCGTTTTTTTTGTCAGGATCCACCCTGTGCATAACACGATTCAATAATGTCTAAATAATTTCAGCTTTCAAGGGGTCCTTTTATTGACACCACCAACAGTAAGCTCATACCTGAATGGGGGAGTTAGTCAAATGTCAGCTACTTGAAGGTGAATCTAGTAAATTTGCGCAAAGAAATATATTGGTCTTTATAAATAGGATGTTATACAATTGGGGCGGGCAGTTATTCAATTTAGGAGAGACTCATGAGGGTTATTTGGGCGGTGTTAGTTCTGACAGTATTTGCGTTCAGCGGATGTGCGGCGAGACATCATCATAAGTGTTGCGGAAAGAGTTGCTGTTCGGCCAGTCAATCTATAAAAAAAGATAATTCGATAAAGTGTGAATCAAAGGAGTGTTCCTATTGTGCAAAGGGGGGCGATTGCAGTTCATGTAAAAAGTGTAGCAAACAAGAGAAGCTTTCTTGCGGTGAAGATTCCTCCCACAAAGCCCATTCCAAGTCCTGTGGTAAAGCTTCCTGTGTTTGCTCTGATGAGTCGCATTCCTCAGAAAAAGGTTGCAGTGCCTGCGGTCATAGCTGCACAAGCTGTGCAAAAAAATAAACTGAAATCAGCTTTCAATAATTTAGATGATACTACATAAGCCAGTTCTTCTCGTTGTTTTATTTATACTAACTTCAGGAATATTAGTTTCTGCCGAGACCCCTTCCAAAAAAAGAATAGGATTAATTGCCTCTCTTTCTGGATTCGCGGCCCCCTATGGAATGGCGGTTAAAGATGGGGTTGAGCTTGCTGTTTCCGAAATTAATTTAGCAGGCGAAAATATAGAATTGTTCATAGAGGACGATCAATCTGATCCTGCCAAGATTGTCTCAGCATATAGATTCCTAAAGCATGTAAAAAAGATCGATTTACTGATCGGAGGTAGTTGGTGGATTAGGTCAGTTATTCAAATTACCGAGAAGGACCGAGTTCCTCTGTTATCATGCGAAACAATGTATGACAAAGATTTCCAAGCCGCAGATACATATTTTATTATGAGTGGTAGCGTGACTAATTGGGTCACAGTTTATGAGGATTTTTTTACCTCTCAAGGCTTCAAGCGGGGGGCAGTTCTAAGATTCACCTCTGGTTTTGGTCAATCGATAGCTGATGAAATGAAGCGGTTGTTCTCGTTGCCTGGGCGAGAGTTTGTTGGAGATTTCCAGTATCAAGATCTCCAGTTGTCTCCCCAATCGATCTTAATGAAATTGAAAAGTGCGGCGCCCGATGTTGTCTATATTGATGCTCAGCCAGAAGGATTAGCCAGTTTTCTGAAGAGACGGGCTGAGCTTGGCATGAACGATATGCGAATTGTCGGCCATACCAGTTTGGAGTCGGCAGTGGTTGATAAATTAGTTACTCCAGATCAGATGAAAAATGTTTACTTTCTTAAAAGAACCCCTCCTAGTAGCGAGTTCTCGAAAAGATTTGAAGCAAAGTTTGGGTATAGCCCTAAATTAAACGCAGATCTCGGATATTATTCAATGCAGATGGGAATTTCTGCATTAAATAGTTTCGATCCATTGAAGACTTTGCGCCAAGGAATGACAATACACAGTACTAAGGTTGTCTTTGATGAAGAGCAGGTCGCTGGCGGAGTGCCGCATGAGATTTTTAGTTTAAATGACGGTGGAGAAGTCATTGCAGTTCAAAAAGATCAATTAGGACTGATTCGGGAAGAACCAAAAAAGTTGGACTGACTCTTCCTCTGACCGGGGGGCTCAGTGCGTATGGTAGTGCCTTCAAACGTGGGATTGAGTTTTATCAAGAAGAGAATCCATCGATTATATCTAAAGTTAAATTTATTTTAGATGATAGTCAGTATGATGGCGCAAAAGTCGCTGCCTCCATTCATAAGCTGGCAAATATCGATCATGTTGATATGATTCATGCCTGGGGTGTTACTCCGAGCCAAGTTGCAGCTCCTATCGCTCAAAAGATTAATGTCCCCCTATTAGCGATGACTACCGATCCAGTGAGTAAAGGTCGTTCTGCTGTGGCTTCGATACAACTTCCTTTAGAATCGATAAAGTCAGCGCTTCTAAGCTTTATTGCGGAGCGTAAATTCAAATCAACTGGAATAATTATGGCTGATTTTGGAGGAGCTTCTAGGCTGGTAGATCTTTTGCGCCCAGCTTTGCCAGCTTTGGCATATCACGAGATTATTCCAACTAACGAGAGAGATTTTCGAACGATTGTTACTCGACTTCGGCAAAAACCAGTGGAGGCGATAGTTTTACTTGTGATGCCTGAGCAGACGTTGCCGTTGGTTCAACAGCTTGCGACACAGAAGGTGCGTGCCCATATAATAGGTGGAGACACTCTCGCAGACGAGTCTCTTCGTGGCGATCTAAGGGCCCTTATGGGCGAGGTTTCTTATGTTTATGGCGAAGTGAGTGATGAGTTTGTGAGTCGATATCGAGCTCGCTTTGGAAATGTCTCTCATGTTTACGAAGCAGCGGCAGGCTATAGCATGGGTGTACTGATAGAAAAAATTATGATTCCAAAATCGAATCCAAATTCAATAGCTCTGATTGCTTCGCTTGTTGGCCAACGATTCGACACTCCACTTGGAGAAATTGTTTTTGCACATTCTGAAGAAAATGGTGTTCATGCTTTGCTAAGCGCAAGAGTGTATTAATCTGGCTCTTAGATTCTTCACGATCTAAAAAGTATCCAGGCCTCAGAAAAAAAGTTTGTTGCTAAAGAGCAGTATTGATAGTTTGATTATGATGCAGAGATTGCTAGATTGACTGCGCCCGTTGAGCTGGAGCTGTTTTAAGCCGAAATGACATCTTTTACGTCGATTTCCGCGATGGTTCAGATCCAAGTCGCAGGCTTTAGATCACCTGCTATTACTGAGTTCCGGTCCTTCGAATCAAAATAGTCTTCCACATCGCTCCATTTGGAGTATCTATAAGGGCTTGGGAAATCGTCTTTCCCTGCCTTGACATTCCACCGTGAGCCAGACGAAGCGATGATCCACTTGAGAATCCGGTAGTATTCATCTCAGAAACTAGTGTCTTGATCGGACCAATAGAGGAATTGGTGAAATCAACAAAATAGGATTGTATTCCTGACTGGCCCCCTGCTTGAAATGCACCATCGGCTTTGTTAGCGATACCGGCGGCGCTGTGACAGCGGCCTCGGCAATTACGGTTCGTGTTCCGATCAGTGGCACCTTGCACTGAGCAGTGTCAGGGCTGAATCCGTACCGCAGAGGGAGTAGTAGCGAACGAAACCTCATAGTTTGTCTTGCTCCGACTAGAGCGGTGAAATGCGCTGACGGTTGGGAGCTCCCTTTCAAGGGTGGAGGCAGACGAAGTAGCGGTTGGCGACGACTCTCCGATTAGATACCGGATGCGCGTTGCTACCCCGAGAGCCCGCGAGGCACCGGCCAGGATTTTACAGTTCTGGTCGGTGCCTGTTTTTTCATGGTTTATGCGCGAGGTCGTTGTCAGAGCGTCGAACGATAAGTCTACCGTGGTGATGGAAAGAAAGGGCACTACTGAGAGATTCTTGGCATTTCCCCTGAACGTGCAGAGGCACGGGTTTAATTTTACCGGCAGAGAACCCGCGGTCGGCGTTATTAACTAATTAGCTGGCCTTGTGCCATAATCCTGCTGAATTCGTACGAGGTAGCCGTCTGGATCCATTACCAAGAACTGCTTTACGCCTACCAGTTGATCCTTCACCCGATACCACCGTTCCTCCAATGGGACCTTGATTGGATAGCTTAGCTTTTGAATTCGGGCATAACTTGAATCAATATTATCAACAATTATCTGAAAATTGATGCCGCGCCCAAACGGATACTCCAGTGCCCCGGTGCGCCACTGTCGGCCGTCAACAAATTCCTCTTCAGTTACGGCATTAAAGCCTTCAGTTTGCTCAAGGATAATCCAAGACCCCTGGAGAGCTATCATGGCGAATTTACTTTCAGGCCGGTCAAACATGATCTGAAATCCGAGAACGTCAAGATAAAACCGTAGGCTCGCCGAGATATCGCGGACCTGTAACTCAGGGATTAATGGGGGCATAGTTTCTGATTGTGACATTTGAGCTCTAGTAATTGATTCTACTGCGGGTTTAAATTGCGGTAATCAGTTTTACCATAGGGTAAATCTCTAAGATTGTGAACAAAAAAGTAGCAGCCATAATTGCCAAAATCGGAAATCCGCCAGGGGGCACATAGAGCCCGGGGAGACCTTACTTGATGGGTTGGTTCGTGAGGTGCAAGAGGAAACAGGATTGAAGATACTCATGGTTAACTCTTTTGCTGGGTCATTCGATTATCAGACTGGGGCTGGCAAGCTTGCCCGCCAATTAAATTTTGACGTTGCGGACGATTCTGTTTCTGAGGTCAGTACAAGTCCCAAGGGGAAAGTGGATTTGCGAAGACTCCAGATTTTTAGACAGGTGTTGCGCGTGGTATGTGTTTCACCATCAGATATTCGTCAAAAGTCTGATCGCCAATTTTTATAGCTCGGGGATCAGTGCCTGCGCTATAAGAGTTATGTGCTTTATCGGAATTTGGCAATGGTGGTGGGAAGAGCAGACAGATTCAAAAAACACTTCAGAAATTGAAACTAATTGTAATGTTTCTAAAAGGTATTTGGAATTTGAATTGAATAGCCCCCAGATTTTGCGTAAATTGAGAGCTGGATAATCAATATGGCATACAGATTGTCTTAAATTCTCCATAACAAAGGTATGAGAATGCAAATTCAACAGAGCCAGGCATCAGTGGGAATTATCGTGGGTGTTCGTGAGGGAGAACGTGAGGCGGTGCTGCTTCAGGTGCGCGCTGATCACGACAGCTACGCAAGGGCGTGCCAAGTCACCACCCACGGCAAGTTGACGGATGACGAGATAAAGCTTGATGAACCAATGGCATTGGCTACGGCTCTGGGAAGAAAGCTACGCGAAGAACTCGGACATGTCGCTGCGGAGATGGTGGAGGCCTCTTTATCAAAATCGGTCGATCTTGAACGAGTTGTAAATTCCAAGGGGCGATTAGTGGTAACGGTTGGTGTCGACCTTGGGCTCGAGAGAGGAGACTTTGAGAAGCTAGTAGTCCCGGGTAAAGATGTTGCCGGGTTTCGCACCTGTGTTGATCCTTCTAAACTCCAGGAGCTCACAGATGAGCATAAGAGCGCCGGTGTTCTTCCCAATGAAACCAGAATGTTCCGTGATGAGATTGCCGCAGTGAAAGCATTTTTCCGCAAAATCTTCCAGCGAGGCGATGACGCAGGAGCTGTATAAAAAAAGTCTGGTGCGTATTCGAGGGCTGCTTTACTCCCTGATTCCGTTTAGATGATTGATTTTTCTACCCAGCGGGAGCCGTGATAAATATGGGAGAATAAGTCTCTGAAGCCGACGCTGCTCACGCGGCTAATTGCGACGTTATACCTGTTTACAATTTGTCTTAAACCAAGATGCTAGTGTTTTTTCATCCACTTTCCCGGAAGCAACACCAGTCATGACAATTACAGTTTCTTCTTCCGATGCAGATAGCTCCATCCCATTCATTTGTAAAAAGGAGTAAGCGCACACCAATCCTACTCTCTTATTTCCATCAATTAATGGATGATTTTTTGCGATTCCAAAAGCATAGGCTGCGGCAAGGATGAATAGATCGGCATTGTCATACTTATGTCTATTCTTGGGTCGATCGAGAGCAGACTCTAATAATCCATGGTCTCGGATCCCAGGCTGCCCACCAAACTCTCGAATCAATTCAGCATGGATTATCAAAACAGCAGATAGCGGTACAAATCGAATCACTTCGCTAATTCCTTAAGAGCGTTACGGTACTTTTTCATACCTGCACGAGCAGCATCTACTGAATCTTCAAAATCAGGATCGTAAGGAGTTAATTTTATGCCATCAGAATCAACACTGATGAGCACCTCATCTCCCTCTTGCAGTTTATGTTGGCTCAATGATTCGGCCGGCAGTATCGTGCCAAGTGAATTGCCAATCCTGCGAATTTTGACTTTAACCATAGCGATCTCCTGTTATTACGTATGTTATAACATAAAGAGCTTTTTTATATATGTAAAAAACAGTTTGATATAAATTAGTTGTCTATGATGTTACTCAGGTAAGGTATAACCATCAAATGGTTACGATGGATCACGCCACGGGACATTTAAATAGTTATCCAGCCGAAGCGTATGAAAAAAATTGACCGCAATGATCTGATCTTTGAACCATTGAAGGAAGCGGATTTCCCCCTCTTGTTTGAGTGGCTGAATTCACCACATGTAGCGGAGCAATGGGGCGGAGTTAAATCGCTTGAAGAAGTTCAAACGAAATATCGAAACAAGCTCGCTTCTGATTGGCAGCAGGTGTTCATTGTCTCCAAGAATGGCAAGCGATTTGGGTATATTCAAAGTTATCGTGCAAGTCGCGCTGGTGGCAATTGGTGGCCAGGCGAACCCGATACTACGGTGGGAATCGATCAATTTATTGGAGACACTGAACTGCTTGGAAAGGGCATGGGTACTTCGATGGTTAGGGAGTTTTCAGACTGGCTCCTGTCGCGGCCGAACACAAGAAGAGTTATTGCTGATCCCAGTCTGACCAACTCGCGCGCGATCGCATGTTACCGCAGGGCCGGTTTTAAGGATGTAGGCGTAGTCGAGACCCCAGAAGGACAAGCGCTATTGATGGAAAAGATGGCTGGATAACACTCCAATCCACCCGATTATCGCCTGCGACTAGCGAGGTGATTTATGCGATGGTGTAGCGCGACAGCTGGTGATTTTAACCTTTAACCAAAGCGTCTACACCCCAAACTCATATCAACTGCAAATATTGACGAAACCTGGCGCAGTGGAGTCCCCCAGGGTTTGGCATCACGCCGCTTCGCGATCCGAATCAAATGAAATTTTTAGGCCGGCAGCTTTTAAGATCTGATTTAGGGTAGAAAGCCTGGGGTTTCCTCGTTTCGACAGCGCATGATAGATCGCTTGCCGTGATAACCCTGTTTTTTTAGAAAATTTACTGATATTTGCTTTGCGAGCATCAAGCACGTTCTTGACTGCGATTAAAAAAGCTTCCTGAGTCTCATTTTCAAGAACATCAGCTAGGTAGCCAGCGGCATAATCTGGATCTTTCAGTCGTTTTAAAAGCCCAATTTTAAAATCTTTACCTTTCATTTGAACATGTCCTCCAAAGTTCTTTTGCTTTGTCGATATCACGACTCTGCGTGCTCTTATTCCCACCACCAATTAAAATCACTAGTTCATTACCCTTCATGCCATAATAAACTCGCAGCCCTGGACCTTTAGGAATACGCAACTCAAAAACTCCTTCTCCTACTGACTTATGGTCTCCAAAATTGCCAACCGCTATTCTTGTTAGCCTAGCGTCGATAGCTCTCTGCCATAATAGATCAAGCTTGTCATACCAATTCTCAAACGGAACCTTTCCGTTGGTGAGTTTTAGCATGATGATGCGTCGCTCCTTGACCTGCATTTCTCAAGTGTAAGATATATTTGACATAGGCGCAAGAAAGAAAAATATAACTCCGTGAAACTGCTGCACAACCATCAAATCCACCAGAGTTCGCGCCTAGTTAAGGCGGTGTGTTTAAGTACAATTTCGCTTAGTCGTATAAAGACCCGGACGATTAAAATGCTTGCCTCAAATGCGATTGAGCTATTTAAGACAGTGGCGGCCATCACCGCACCGTGCCAAAGAACTCAATTCTTCATCGGTAAGCTTAAACATGCTGAAACATAAAGTCAGGAGGGAACCTCTCTAGATTCCGTTAAACTTGCTCGTTTAGCCTAGGGGTTGTCACCCCGTACATCTCTGCCAAATTATAGTCTAAGACTACCCTTTGATTACGGATGGAGTGAATGCGTCTTTCGACGGACGCTATAGTAGCTGGTATGTTATCTTTAATTAGATGCTCTTTAATATCTCATATATAATATCGCTGATTTATTATAAAAGTTGCCTAGAAAGTAACAGTCACTATATCTTAGTGATAACAATTCTTTGGATTAGATTCCGCTACGCGGAACTAATCAAAGTCTACGTTATGTGCAATAGAGCGGAAGTCACACGATGCGTCGAGCTTATTACTCAGCCACATTAGAGAAATTTCAAAATGATTCGGAATATTTAATTCTTGGTGAGTTGACTCGGCATCATCAATTTGTACTTGAAGATTTACAGAAAATCGCATGGATATCTCAAATCCAGATTTTGAAAGAATCATTAGGTAGATTGCCCGGGTGTTACTTGGCATTTGAATACGCTATTCCTAGAATGGGGAAGCGTGTAGATGTTGTTCTGCTGTATAAAGGCGTTGTATTTGCTCTCGAATTCAAAGTTGGAGAGAAGAAATATGCCAATTCAGCGTTAGAGCAGAGTTTGGATTATGCCATTGACTTGAAAAACTTTCATGAACAAAGCCACAGAAGAGCTATCGTGCCTATGGTTATTGCAACAGAGGCAGTGAACTGTGACCCTGTAATTGGCTCTTATTCTGATGGCGTTTTTTATCCGATAAAGTCAAACAAGCATAATTTCGTCTCGCATATTGAACGACTTTCAAACGAAATCGAAGAAGCTGAAGAGTTGAATCCAGTTGAGTGGATTGGATCAATTTACAAACCTACACCAACCATCATTGAAGCCGCGCAAGCTTTATACAAAGGCCATAGTGTCAAAGAAATATCCAGATCTGATGCTGGGGCAATAAATCTTGGTGCTACATCGGCTGCGATAGCAAATATTATTGAATTGTCCAAGCAAAACAACAAAAAGTCTATCTGTTTTATTACAGGGGTACCCGGTGCGGGGAAGACCTTGGCCGGTCTAAATATAGCTAATGAAAGGCATAATATCGACGAAGGAGAACATGCAGTTTTTCTATCTGGCAATGGGCCTCTTGTTGAAGTGTTACAAGAAGCTTTGGCTAGAAATGAGGTGGCGGATAAAAAAGGAACAGCACAACAACTATCAAAAAATCAAGCGCTCACCAAAACTAAGGCATTTATTCAAAATATTCATCATTTCAGAGATGATGCTCTTCAAAACGACAATCCACCTATTGAAAGAGTTGCGGTATTTGATGAAGCACAGCGCGCGTGGACATTAGAGCAAACAAGCTCTTTCATGTCCCGCAAAAAAGGCATTCAAGGCTTCGATAGGTCTGAGCCAGACTTTATAATCAGCGTATTAGATCGACATCAAGACTGGGCGATTATTATTTGCTTAATCGGTGGCGGGCAAGAAATTAATACCGGAGAGGCCGGACTGTCAGAGTGGTTTTCTGCAATCCAGAAAAGCTACCCTCATTGGGATGTTTATGTATCAAGCAAGTTAACTGATAAAGAATATACCAATGGAGAGGATATTTATTCTTCTCTCACTCAACATCAGTTGTCGATTAAAGATGAATTACATTTATCTGTATCTATTAGATCGTATCGCTCAGAAAAATTAGCGGCTTTTGTAAAAGCTTTTTTAGACACAAATCTTCGAGATGCCAAAGCTATTTATGGCCAGCTAAAAGATGACTACCCTATTGTTGTTACTAGAAATATTAATAAGGCAAAAAACTGGCTAAAATCGAAAGCGCGAGGGAGAGAGGGGCTTGGCATTATAGCATCGTCAGGAGCTTACAGATTAAAACCTTATGGTATACATGTAAAAGCCTCGATTGAACCCAAAACGTGGTTCTTGAATGATAAAACTGATGTCCGCTCAGCCGCTTTTTTAGAAGACGTGGCCACCGAATTTGATATTCAAGGTCTTGAGCTAGATTGGACATGCATAGCCTGGGATGCCAATCTACGAAAACTGGATAATGGCTGGGAGTTTAAGAACTTTCGTGGCACCGAGTGGCAAAATGTAAACGATGAAACTCAAAAGCGGTATTTATTGAATGCATACCGTGTTCTATTGACGAGAGCTCGACAAGGCATGGTCGTATTTGTGCCAGAAGGTGATGAGCGTGATAGAACAAGGATGCCAGAATTTTATGATTCAATCTTTCAATACTTTATACAGTGTGGTGTGCCAAGCATATAATGCACATAAAAGGGCGCTGCCCTCAGACGGCAATGCCGCTGTGCGCCATCGCCGCCGGTGAGCTTTGCGTTATAGAACATTCACCACCCTTGCCCCGAAGCCCTGCGACTTTTAGCGAGGTAATCGCCGATCATCAACTACACTGCTTCATCTAAGTTTCGCTCTCCAATTGAACACCTCCCCCCTCGAAGCGACTTATACTGACTTCAGGAGCGGAGAGGGGGGAGGGATTCAATGGGAAGGAGAACACATCCAAAGAGATAGATACAGCTCAACCAACACTCAAACTTCAGCTTTTATTGTAATAGAATTTTAATCGGGAATCCCCGCCGCCCTTCACCACTGTGGCGTGTTGGGCTGCGGGGTAAGGAAAGAAACTAGAGAATCAAATTCAAAAACCTGTGAAAACCTGACCGGCTAATTAAGCAGCCA
>Ga0172372_10006836_pt1 | contig 15476 bp, 16 predicted proteins | sample LakKiv5m_2_FD_114544 | JGI IMG/M metagenome (GOLD analysis project Ga0172372, IMG submission 114544) | Freshwater microbial communities from Kabuno Bay, South-Kivu, Congo - kab_092012_9.5m | ecosystem: Environmental > Aquatic > Freshwater > Lake | place: Democratic Republic of the Congo...
AGAGCGATCGCCAACATCACCCGTTGGCACATGCCGCCGCTGAACTCGTGCGGATAGGCGCCGAATCTCCGTTCGGCGTCCGCGATGCCGACCCTGTCCAACATCTCGACGGCGCGAGATCGCGCGGCGCGACGGTCAAGCCCCTCGTGCCTCCGAAGGACCTCGGCGATCTGGTAGCCCACCGTGAACACAGGATCGAGACTGCGCCGTGGTTCCTGGAACACCATCGCGACGTCGCGACCACGTCGCCTGGACAGACGAGCCGACGACGCACCCACCAGCTCCTCGCCGGCCAGGCGGATCGACCCCGTCACCCGGGTCGTGTCCGGCGGCAGGAGTCCGATCGCAGCGAGCGACGTGACGGTCTTGCCCGACCCCGACTCGCCGACCAGCCCTACGGTCGTGCCCGCGGGCACGACGAGGCTCACGTCATCGACGACCCGGACCCAACCGTCGATTGTATGGAAGTCGACATTGAGGCACTCGATTTTGAGCACAGGCGCCAGGGGGTCGCTGGCGACCTCGGGCTCCACCAACACGTCGGTCATGGTCGTCTCTGCTCCTCTTCCGGTCTTGTCACGCATGCTGAGGCGTGGTCGGACGGACCAGGTCGTAGGTCCTGGCGGCTGTCCCGTGGTAGAGGTCCGCCTTTTCCGACGCCGAGGCGAGACTCGTGATCCGCTTGTACGCGTTCCAGATCGTCACGTAGCGTCCGCTCTGGCCGTCGGGAGGAAGGTTGCTCTCGAACATGCACCGATTGCTGCCGAAGGCCTCGATGCAGGTGTCGACCGTCGCGCTCCATGCCGCGGCGAGCTGCTCGGACGTGGGCGGCACTTCGCGTTCCTCCATCCCGAACCCGAACAGCGGCATGCCGAGACCACCGATCTTCATGACGACGTTGGGCTCGGCGGCCAGGCGCACGAGAGCGTCGCGCCAGACACTGCGCGACTCGGAAATCCCTGTGGCGTACCTCCCGACCCCGAGCGGGCCGCCTGCGTGGTTGACCACGATCGTCGTCTCCGGAAAGGACCGCGCCAGCTCCACGGCTTCCCCGAGCTGTGGATGGAACATGAAGAGGTCGAACGCGAGCCCGCGTGCCGCGAGCTCGGCGAACCCCTCGCGAAACGCCGGCGACTCGGACAGCCGCTCGGTGGCGAATCGGGATGACGTCCCGCTCGACCCTGCCTGGCGCACCGCACTGATGCCGGGGCTCGGATCCCACGCGAGTCCGTGTCGGATGCTCTTCAGTCGGCCCGAACTGATGTGCAGCGCACGATCCAGCAGCACTCCGGCAGCCCGCCCGACCGTCAGGTCGACCCGTCCTACCACGCCTTCGGCCACCCGACACTCTCCATATCGCCCCGAGGCTGACATCGCCGCGACACCCGTTGCGAACTCGATCTCGCCCAGGGGTGCCTCCTCGGCCGGGCCAGAGGCGCGATACATCGAACCTGCTTCGACGTACACCGACGACACGATCCGGTGCCCGCTGTTCGCGTCCTCGAGGAACTCCTCGAGGAGGTAGCGCTCACGCGCACGGTCCCACAAATGGTGGTGAGCGTCGATGATCGGCAGTTCCGGCTCGAGCGCCGGCTCCGGATCTCGCCGGTCCCACCACGCGCGCAGTTCGTCAGGAGTGCGGCGATACATGGCCGGCACGGGCGGATCGGCGTGTGAGGTGCTCATGGTGCTCCGAGGTTCCGTGGTGGAAGGGCGGGTCGGTCAGACGTGCGGGGCGATCTCAGCGAAGAAGAGCTCGAGCTGCTCCATCGCCTCCTGGTGCGTGGACCCGGGCCAGTGGACGCGCAGGTCGAGCTCGGTCATCCCGGTCGACTGGGCGATCTCCTGGATCTGCTCGACGCATCGAGACGGCGGCCCGAGAATGAAACGCTTCTCGATCTCCTCGAGGTCCAGCTGGGAGGTCTCCTCCTGGGCCGCGGCACGGGCCGCGTCGTCCAGACCCCACTTCTGATAGGTCTGGTATCGAGCCCGACTGCGCTCGTACGCGAGCTGGCGGGCCGCCTCGACGGCGGGGGCGATCATGATGTCACGCCGCACCGGGAACTCGCCGTCCAACGACAACCCGTGCTTCGCTCGCTCCTCCAGGAACACGTCCCGCAGAACCTTCAGGTCGTCGTGACGGACGAACGGAGCGACGTACCAGGCATCGCCGATGCGGGCGGCCCGCCGCACCGCTGGTTCCGACTGCCCGCCCAACCAGATCGGAGGTCCGCCGGGCTGGAGCGGCAGAACGGACGGATGTGCGTCGTCGAGCTGGAAGAAGCGACCCGCATGCTGCACCGGGTCGCCGCTCCACAGTTGCCGAATCACGCTGATGGACTCCGCAAACCTCGCAGCACGCGTCTTCCGATCGACCCCGAAGGCCGCGAACTCCTTCTCGGAGTATCCGAGGCCCACGCCGTAGACAGCGCGGCCTCGCGTCACGACGTCCAGGGTCGCCACCTGCTCCGCCGCCTCGACCGGATTGACGAGCGACAGGAGTGCGATGCCCGTCGCGACGCGGACGTCGGGCGCGAAGGTGGCCAGGTGCGCCAGGTACGGGATCGGCTGGTAGAACCGGAGCTCGGACCCCAGAAAGTGCTGCCCTACGAAGACCGTGTCGACACCGAGCTCTCCGGCACGGCGCATCGCGTCTTCATGCTCAGCGACGTGCTGGACGGGATCGACACTGCGGTCGTGTATGGCCGTCAGCAATAATCCGAACTTCACCTCTGCCTCCCAGGATCCAGATCCATCGTGATGGACACTGCGCTCGTCCGCTCCGACTTCGCCGTCACTCGTCCATCCCGCTCAACGCGATGAGTCGCTGCGTGGAGTCTGCGAACTCCTCGACGAGCTCGAGCATGACGTCGCGCACCGTCGTTCGCCGGTTCAGCATGCCGACGATCTGCCCCACCGGGGTACCCATCACCGGGTCGACGCCGTGCTCCCATGCGCTGACGATCGGATCGCGCACGAGCAAGCCTTGCAGCGGCATCGGAAGCGGGGAGACCGGCGCGCCCGGGTCCTCCCATGCCGAGACCCACGGGGTCACGAGCTGCCGCACCGGCTTGCCGCTGGCGCACCGGCTCCGCACAGTGTCCTGCGACGTCGCCGCGAACAGCTTCTCCTGCACCGAGGGATCCAAGTCGCTCTCGGCAGTGGTCAACCAGATGGAACCCGTCCACACTCCTTCGGCACCGAGCGCGAGGGCGGAGGCGATCTGACGCCCGTCACCCACACCGCCAGCTGCGATGACCGGAATGTCGCCCGCCGCATCGACGACCTGCGGCACCAAGACCGTGGTCGTGATGTCTCCGGTGTGGCCCGCCGCCTCGGTGCCGACGGCGATGATGATGTCGGTGCCGGCGTCCACGTGCTTCTGGACGTGCTTGACCTGACCGACCATGCCCGCGGTGCGAACGCCAGCCCGCTCGAAGCGCTCCGCGAGATCCGCCGGGAACGGCCCGAGGGCGCTCACCGCCACAGCCATCGGGTGCTCAAGGGCCACCTCGATCAGCTCCCGCGCGTGGGCGTGGGTGCTGACCAGCCCATCACCGCCACCCAGCTCCGAGGGCTCACCAGGATTGTTGCGGGGCGGGATGCCGAACTGCGACTCGAGATTCTCGATGAACGCCCGGTGTTCCGCCGGAATCTCGCGCTCGAGCGCTTCAACGTCATCGCCCTCGTAGTCGCTGGGCAGCAGGAAGTCGACACCGTACGGGCGACCGTCCACGTGCTGATCGATCCAGTCCAGCTCGATCTTGAGCTGTTGGGGGGTGAGACGCACCGCCCCCATGACCCCGATCCCGCCGGCTCGACTCACGGCGGCGACGACGTCGCGGCAGTGACTGAAGGCGAAGATCGGAAACTCCGCACCCAGCATCTCGGCAACTCTGGTCTGCATGACCCACCCTCTTCCTAGTTCCTTGCTAGCAAGCAAAGACTAGACCGAACGTGACCTGCAACACAAGAGGATCCAGAGATCAGAAGATCGATAATCGAATTGCGCGCAAGCAATTACCTACGAAACTACTCAACAGCCTGCAGCGTCGCCGCGCTCGCTCTCAGCGCCCGCTTGTCGAACTTGCCCACGCTCGTGAGCGGGACCTCGTCGACCCGCACGAACCTGTCCGGCACCCAGAACTTGGAGAGCCGCGAGTCCAGGTGCCGACGCAGGTCGTCATCAGTCGTGAAGGAGTCCTCGACCACCACGAAGGCCCACGGCCTCTCCTGCCACCGCTCGTCGGGTACCCCGGCGACAGCCGCGGACCTCACGCGCGGGTGCTCCATCAAAGCGTTCTCGACGTCGACAGACGAGATCCACTCGCCGCCACTCTTGATGAGATCCGCCTGTCGGTCGACCAGCTGCACGAGCCCGTCCCGGTCGATCGTGACAACATCGCCCGACAGGTACCACCCGTCGGCGGTGAAGGCCGAAGCGGATCGCGCGTCCCCCGGGTACTCCTCGGCGATCCATGGTCCTCGAAGCCAGAGCTCGCCGATGCTCGCGCCGTCCCACGGGACGTCGCCACCCGCGTCGTCCACGACGCGAAACTCGACTCCGGGCACCACGCGCCCCTGGCGAAGCCGGCGGGTAGTCGAAGCATCGTCGGAAAGGTTCGACTCTGCGCGACGTTCGCCGACCAGGACCAGCGGCGATGCTTCCGTCATGCCGTAGGAGTGCACGAGGGGAACAGCCAGCCGGTCAGCCTGATCGATCAGGGCCCTGGACAGGGGAGCGCCGCCGCACACAGCAAGTCTCAGGCTCGACACGTCAACGGACGGATCCCGGCGAACGACGTCGAAGACGTCCGACCACACTGTGGGGACTGCAGCCACCAAGGTGACGGCGAAGGCCTCGACAAGATCGACCAAGAGCTCCGGGCGAGGACGAGCACCGGGAAGCACCAAGGTCGCTCCGGCCGCGATGGCCGCGAAGGGCAGACCCCACGCGTTGACGTGGAACATGGGTACCACCGGGAGTACGACATCTCGCCGACCGAGGCCCCAGGTGTCGACGTGGCTGAGCATCGCGGCGTGCAACACCTGCGACCGGTGGGAGTAGACGACCCCCTTGGGCGTACCGGTCGTCGCCGACGAGTAGCAGGTGGCAGCGGGGTGGCTTTCTCCCAGCTCTGGATACGTGTAGGGATCGCTGCTCTGCGATGCCAGAAGACCCTCGTAGTCGAGTACGTCCTGACCGTCAGGCGGTACCGTCCCCGCGGAGCCGAAGCACACCAACGGCACGACCGCCGGCGTACGGGCCTGGACAGCAGCGATCGCCAGGTCGGCGACATCCTCGTCGTAGAAGATCACGACGTCCCGGGCATCCGATGCGATCGCGGCCACCTGAGCGGCCGTGATGCGAACGTTGATCGTGTGAAGGACCGCGCCCGTCCACGTGGCGGCTAGGTAGACCTCGAGGTGCCGATGATGGTTCCATCCCAGGGTGGCGACTCGGTCACCGGGTTGCACCCCCAACTCCCGCAGGGCGTGAGCGAGACGATCGACCCTCGCGAAGAGGTCACGGTAGGTGAGGGTCTGCTGCTCACCGTCGACCACCGAGTGGACGGTCTGGTCAGGGAAGAAGGACCGCGCTCTGGCGTAGGTCCGACCGAGATGAAGTTGATCGCGATCCATGCGTCATCCTTTCGTCGGGTGACGCGATCGCGCCCCCTGCGCCTCTGCTAGTAGGCGATCCACCCGCCGTCGACGGGAATCACGGCACCGTTGAGGCGTTGGGCCGCATCGGTTGCCAGGAAGTACGCCACAGACGCGACCTGCTCTGCCGGCGCCGTGTCCGGCTTCCCGCGATCGCGGCTCAGCAGCTCGAGGCCCCGATCGGTGAAGTGGTTGACCCGCTTGTTCGGATCAGGCTTGCTTCCCATGCCCCCTGGCGCGACCGCGTTACAACGGATGCCCCTGCTGCCGTACGTGGCGGCGATGTGAAGCGTGAGCCCCACCACGCCGAACTTGGACGCGGTATAGGCGGCTCCCCCGCGCGCTCCACGCAAGCCCGACACCGACGCTGTGTTCACGATGATGCCCCCACCGCGTTCGACCATGGAGGGAAGGACGCGCTTCGAGAAGAGAAAGGGAGCTCGCAGGTTGACGTTCATGACACGGTCCCAGTCGGCGTCGTCGACCTCGTCGACGACGCCGATCTTCTCACTGATCCCGGCGTGGTTGAACAGGACATCGACGGGGCCGGGACCAGCCGCCACGGCGCGATCGACCTCGGCGGGCTGAGAGATGTCAGCGTGCACCGCGATGACATCGGGCCGGTCCGCAGCGAGCGACTCAAGATTCTTCTCACTGGCATCAACGGCGATCACGTGGGCGCCGGCGTCCAGACACATCGTGACGATGAGCCTGCCCATGTCGGGCCCGGCACCGCCGGTGACGAGAACTGTCTTGGATTCCAGTGAGCTCATGCCTTCTCCTTGGTCGTGAGATGAGCTGGTTAGAGCGAGCCGAGGGTCAGAGGACCGCGACGGGATTCACCGGAGATCCGGTGCAACCCTCGATGCTCAGGGGATTGAGGGTCAGCAGGAAGTCCGACCTCCCGCGTGAGGCACAGGCTTCAGCCAGCCTGTCGAGCTGCGCGTTGTCGACCAGAGGCATTCCCAGGTAGATCAGACAGCCGACGTGAAGCGGCGACACTGCCGGACCGAACGGCGAGGGGAGGGCATCGTGGCCGGCGTCGGAAATCATGACCGACACGCCTTGCTCCCTCAGCCACGGGAGGCAGTCGATGTCCAAGCCTGCAAGCCGCAGGTGCCGACTCCCCGGGAGGTACTCGGCCTCAGCGCCGAGCGTGTCGCGCCTCGCCCGTCGTCCGACACGGACCACGAGCGCATCACCGACGCGGATCTCGAGTCCCGCCGCCTCAGTGGCCCGGCTGAGCTCGTCGGACCGCACCGGCTCGTCCGGCTCGAGGAAGTCCACCCCTCGGAACCGAGGCAGGTCGAGCAGGACCCCACGGGTCGTGATGCCGTCGCGGAATGCCGTGATCGCGTGCGACTGCGCACCCGAGGAGGTCACGTCGGCAGCCGGCCGGCCGTTGTACATCAAGCCCTTGTAGAAGACGTGACACAGCGCGTCGATGTGAGTGATGCCGGGACCGTGCGGCGGGAAGGCGAGGAAGTCACGACAGATGCCGTAGTCGGCCGTCTGGGTGTCTGGGGCCAGCACCATGAAGTGTTGGGCTGGCGCAGGGTTGGAGATCGAGGACGCCAGCTCCAGCACTCCACACCCGATCCGCTCACCGGTGAGCACTGCATCGAACCCGGCCCTCACCGAGGTCGCGTCGATCAGGTTCACGGTGCCGAGCTCGTCGTCAGGCCCCCAGCGCCCCCAGTTGCTGACCTCGGCGAAGACGGCGTCTGCCTCGGCCTGGGGCCGAGGATCGGTCAGGGTGCGCTGGCCGTGCACGTGACTAGCGAGGGGTCTCGTTGCTGACGACCGAGCCGTCGCACAGCAGGCTGGTGACCATGTCGGTCAGAGCACGAGAAGACATGCGGGAGCTCGACCCCCGCCACTTCGCCGTCGCGTGACATGCAGCGAGCATGAAACTGACCGAGGCACTGACCTCGTCGGTGGGGCGAAGCTCTCCGCTGGCGACCCCGTCGGAATAGGCGTTTACGAACTGACGGTGGTAGTCCTTGCGTCGCTGCAACACCTGCTTCAGCAGATCCTCGGGCAGCTCGCGGTCCTCGGTCTGGCTGATCATGATCAGGGCACTGTTCTCGATACAGATTCGGGCGTGCTCGCGGAGCATCGCCACGAACGTCCCCCCAGGAGTCTCCTCCTTCGCTGAGAGCACGCGCACCTCGAAGAGCGACATCGTGCGGTCGAAGAGGTAGAACAGGATCGCGTCCTTGTGCGGGAAGTGGTGGTAGAGCGCCTGGCGGGTCACGCCGAGCGTCTCGGCCACGATCGACAGGTTGGTCGCGCGGTAGCCGCGTTCGGAGAAGACCGTCGCGGCGGCATCGAGAATCATGTTGCGGTCGATCGGGTCGGTCCCGCCCGTGCGGTTCGACCTTCGAGCAACTTGCGCCGTCTTGACCATGGTGTCGTCCTACCTGTTCTCGGCGAACTCGTCGCCGTCCGTAATGAGCGTCCATCTGATCGTGGGAGCGGCAGTTCCGGTCGATACTGCGGAACCGTGCACCGGGACACCGATCGAGGGCACCGTCCCGCCCTCAAGAAGACCCAGCATGCGCAGATCCGGAGACTCGTCCATCTCCACGATGCAGACAATGTATGGCACCGATCCGGCGAAATCCTCTAGCGAAGATCGATGAACCTCGGTCCAGGTGTAGATGTGACCTCGCCCACCGATCTCTACCCAGTCAAAGCCACCACCCAGGCAGCTCTGGCATGCTGACCGCGGCGGCCACTGCAGGTGAAGGCATGCATCGCACCGTCGGACGACCAATCGGCCACGCGACGACGCCTCCTCGAATCCCGCGAGCTCATCGCCCCAAGCTCGTACCTGCGGCTTGGCGGGTTGGACGCCGTGGGCCGTTGCCGCGTCAGCCATGGCGCACCAGAAGTGCCATCGCGCCGTCGCCCAGATCGCCCCAACCAGTCACGGCGGCGACCTGCGCCGAGTCGACCTGCCTGCCGCCAGCCTCGTCCCGTAGCTGCCGGACGGCCTCGACGACATGGTTCATCCCACCCAGGTGCCCTTCGGCCATCAGACCCCCGTGAGGATTCACCGGAAGTGCGCCGCCCAGGGCGATCGCCCCCGACTCGACGAATGGCCCACCGTCGCCGAGCCCGCAGAAACCCGCTTCCTCCAACTGATGGATGACCTCGAACGTGAAGCAGTCGTAGATCATCGCCACGTCCACGTCCGCGGGACGAAGACCAGCCGTGTCGAACGCCGCGCTGGCAGCGTGACGGAGCCCGGTCTCCAGGAAGGGGTTGCGGGACACCAGGTCGTCCGGCGACGGAGGATGACCTTCTGCGACCGCCGCGAGAACCACCGGCTCACGATCGAGACGAGCGGCCACCTCGTCGCTGACGACGATCACCGCGCACGATCCGTCCGTCTCGAGACAGCAGTCTGCCCGGAGGTACGGCAGCGACACCGCCGGCGAGGCCAGATAGTCGTCCATCGCCAGCGGTCGTCCGTACAGCTGAGCGCCCGGGTTGAGCTGGGCGTGCGAGCGCATCGTCACCGCGACCTGTCCCAACTGCTCGCGCGTCGTTCCGTGCTCGTACATGTGCCGCTGGCACAAGAGCGCATACAGCTGAGCCGGGGTGGAGAGGCCGTGCGGCCGCTCGATGCCTTCACGAAGATGCGGTGCAGGAAGTAGCGTGGAGATGCGGTCGTGGATCCGCGACCGAGACGAGCCGTTGCGAGCGAAGTAGCACAACACGACCGTGGCCGCGCCGGACATGATCGCTGCCATGGCGACCTGGAGTCCTGCGACGGAGCTCGCGCCACCCAGCCGGGACGTCGCGGTGAAGCCCACGGCTCTGAGATCAAGCGTCCCGATCAGCTCCTCGGCCCTCGGGCCGGTCGGGTACGAGACGATCCCGTCGATCGAGTCACGGCTCAGACCACAGTCCTCCAACGCTCGACCGGCAGCTTCCACGGCAAGGCGAGCCTCGGATCTGCCGCTCGACCGAGTGAAATCTGTGACGCCGACACCCGCGATCAGGACCGATGTCACGTGCCTGACCCCGCAGGTGGGATCTGGTCGGCTTGAGCCTTGCGCGCATCGATCTGCTCACGGAAGTGTTGAATCGCTCCCGCGAGCCCTCGATCAGTGATGGTCTGACGCGTCGCCGTGGTCTGGGGACTGAAGTGCAGCACGGCGTTCGTCGTCGCCACCGTCTTCAGGGCCGACCGGAAGCCGCCGGCTTCGACCATCGTGTTGATCGCACGCTTCTTCGACGCGATGACCCCCGGCGGAGTGGCGGCGATCTCCACGGCGAGCTCGTAGCAAGCGACGTCGAGGTCTGCGGCCGGGACGACTCGATTCACCCATCCCCAATCCAACGCTGTTTGCGGATCGATCGTGCTACCCGCCCGGAAAGACATCTCCTTGGCCCGCTTCGGACCAACGAGGTGCACCCAGAACGGTGAGATGAACCCGCCGCCAAGCGGGAGCTGGGGCAATCCGATCACGGCGTCGTCAGAAACGACCGTCATGTCGCAGACCGACGCGAGCTGCGTGCCCCCGGCATAGCACGGCCCATGAACCTGCGCGATCGTCGCTTGCGGGAGGTCCCAGACGCGGAACCAACGATTGACCCGCTCGGCGACCTTGGCGTCGTCGTCGAGGATGTCGGCCTGCTTTCCCGGGGTGTACTGCCCGGGGGTGAGGTCGTAACCCGCAGAGAACGCACGGCCCGCCCCGCGGAAGATGACGACCGAGACCCCTCGGTCTGCGGCGATGAGATCCATCGCGTCGTCGAAGGCCGAGAGGAGGTCCTCGCTCAGCGCGTTCAACTTGTGCGGCCGGTTGAGCGTCACGTAGCAGATGTCACCCATCCGGTCGACCAGAATAGGTCGCTCTGCGTCTCCGCCAGACTGCGCGCTCACGGATCCCCTTCCAGCGGCACCTTGCCGACTCGTCAGCAAGGTATCGCGCCGCCAAGCGGTCGTCAACCGACTCACGAACTGCTAGCAGGAACACCATGTCGAGCGACGGGAGAGCAAGGCACGAGGCGAATGCTCATCCCCGGAGCGAGCTGAGTAGATTCGCCAAGCGGACCGCCAGCTCAAGCGAGCCGGCGGCATGCACGTTGCACCCGACCCGACACAGGCCCGTCGCGCACGTGCGCGGTGGTGCTCGCCCCGACAAGTCTGCGTCCGCGCCGTACGCGTGGGCTTCGGCAACCCGGTCGGGCGTCTTGCGGGTGATTTCGATCTCGACGGCGACGGTAGGCGGCGCGGGGTTGAACGACGTATTCGTTGTCGAGGTCGAATTGGTGGATCAGCCACGATGCCGGCGTGACCTTCCACCCTTGGGCCCGCCACTCGAGCATGGTCTCGGCGACGGCGACTTCGTGTCTGGCGACAGCGACCGCGTGCTTTGCGTGGTGCGCAGGTCGAGGTGGGAGGCGCCGAGGTTGGTCAGTGCCCACAGCGGGAGCAGCCCGATCGCAACGTAGCGGTGCGCCAGCCCATGGCGGCGAAGCACCGTCAACACCTGCCGGACGTCACTGGGGCGCACTTGCACCCATCGGGACAGCAGGCCGACCGTGGCGCAGCGGCCAACCTGATGGCGTCTCCGTGCGACGAACCCGCTGCGGCGGGCTCAGCGCGGCACGAAAGCTCCGCGGGAACTCCTCGGCAGTTCGATCCCAACAGCCAGGCTTGAAGACGACATCGACGTCGGCTCCGGGCGGCTCAGTAAGGGATCGAACGCGGCGGCTCGTTTGAGAGACTCGCTGTTTGCCTCGCATGCTTGATCGATGCTGTCGCGCAAGACGAGCCGGACTTTCGGGGGAAGCTCGATCGATCGCCCGAGGTAGACGTCCATTGGTTCAACCAAGGGCTTCACGCGGGTCTTCGACTCCTCGGCTCGCAGGAGGTTGTTGACGCCGCGGGCGGGTGCGCGCAGATCTTGTTCTTCTAACAGGTCACGGGCGGCCGCCGAGATCGACAGTGACGTCGAGAGATGCCCGTTGAACTGGGTAAGCAGTTCACGGCTGGTTTCTGGATCGGAGATGTCCCAGGTCTTCGCGAGCTCGCCTCGGAGAGTCTCCGAGGTGGAGATGATGGTGTCTGCCGGTGCTGAACTTCCGAAGCTGAGGTCTGCCACAATCTCGTTGACCTCGGCCCAAGCGCGCGACGCGCTGGTGAGAGTTGGCATGAGGCGGTCGGCGGTGACCTCGTCGATGACTCCAGTTGTCACTGCACGCTCGATGGCCCCTCGGAAAGTCTCGGCGATCGTCACTTCTTGGTGGGCAACGGTATGGAGCACGGCGGTCGACCTCTCAGTCAGGAGTGCGCGATGAGCGGTGAGGTCCCAGTTGGCCAGAGCCGTCGCGAGGCTGGCGGTCATCGGGTAGCTGCTGCTCGGCATGATGCGCAGGGCTGCTTCCATGGCGAGTTGTTCCATCGCCTTCATCCGACGGTGCACGTCACTGGCGGCAGCCTGGATCTCCTCGGTGTCGGGGACACGGTCGATGCGCAGGTCGATGCGGTGTTCGTCCGCCCGATCGCCGACGAGGTTCGCGACTACCCACAGCGTTGAGTGAAGCGCCTGCGCCGCATCGGCCCGCTGTTCGAGGTTGGCGGGACCTGAAGCACTCCCGGCCGTTCGGATGGCGGCAGCGGCCTGCGCGAGGAGCGGGTCTGCGCTGCCGGGTCCTGGCCACTCGCGTTTCCTGCCGGCGCTCTCGAGTGCGCTGGTGGCCGCGGCGATGCGCTCAACAATCCGTGACGGGTCCTCGAGCTGCAACGCGTCGTGGGTGGTCAGCGCTGCCTGCGTCAGGCGGGACCAGCCGCGCACCAGCTCGCCCGGATCGGCACCAGGGGCGTGCCGGGCTCGCAGAGAGATGCGCTCTGCCGTGCGGAGGTGTTCAGTTGAGGTAGCCACAGCGACGGGCTCCTTCCGTGGCGCGCCCCATCGCGATCAGGCACTGCACGATCTCCGCGTCGCGCTGCGGCAGCAGACCTTCCTGAATCCTCGACGCGCACGCGGGGAGGTCACGGACGTCGCAGACGTCAGCAAGGTCCGCTAGCTCCTCCAGGCCGATGAGTTGCTGCAACCGCCGGCTGGCGACATGAGCGTCGAGTCCGAACTGCGAAAGCCGTTGCCGCTCCTCGATGCGGTCATCGGGCAGGTCTCGGAGTCCGGTCATCGCGTCGCGGCTCAGCGATTCGAACAGGCTGATCGCGTGGTTGGCATCCGTGATGAGCTGCTCGGACAGGTCAGGCATGACGGCTCCTCGAAGTCGGTGTGACACGAACAACTCCAGCCCCTCGACGGGGCTGCCCGAAGCACCGCCTGCGCCTGCTGTGGACAACACGCGAACCACGAGAGTTGTGGACGGTACCCACACCGATGCAGCGCTCGACCGCGTACTGGCGCGTGGTCATCGGTCGAATCCAGTGGGGTGAGCGGAGCGGGAGATCGCCAGCATGGGATCGCCCAATCGCGTTCGAGCCTGGCCAGTTCGTGCAGGTGTCAGCAGCTCAACCTCATCGGAGAACACCAGCGCGAGCGCAACTGGTCGCTCGTGCTGAGAGACGATCGATCGAGCCAGCACTTGAAGGTCACTGAAGACTCGGAGGGCCGATCGACGCGCGCGATCGAGCCCGGTGTTCGCCGCCACGATGCCCCTCGACACTTCCCTCGTGAGTGCGCCGTTCGGTGACGACTGCGCGAGTGGCATGAGCAAGTCAACAACGTCCTCGAGGTCGAGCTGTAGGTGCCGAACCTCTTTGGCGGCCTGCAACGCTATCGCTGTCATCGACCGGGCGGTCCCTGAGTCGATCTCACCGGCAGTCGCCTTCTCAAGGAGCAACGTCTCGGCCTGGTGCAGGGCGTCGCGCATGCCCTGCGCTTGCTCGCGCCGCTGGCCCCTGAGAGAGCGGCGCAGGTCCTCGGCACGGTCGACGAGCAGGAGACAGCTGCCGCGTTGACGGGCGAGCGACTCGATCTCGATCAGTTCGGCATGATCGGCATCCAGGTGGTGAGGGAGACGTTCCCTGTCGACCACGGCCTGTCTGGCGGGCTCAACCCGGGCGACCGGACCATGGTCGGGAGGGATCTCTGCCCCGGCCTCAACGCGGTCACCGACGAGGCGGGCAACATCCACCGACAACGAACGCGAGATCATCACAAGGTCTTCATGCGCTCGGTAAGCACCGCGCTGAGCCTGCTCCAACGGCGTCGATGCGTGCTGAAGCGAACGAGGCAGCTTCCGCCGCGTCTCGAGATCCCCTGACGGGTCCGCGGCGACGTCGCGCATGGCGTCTGCCGTGTCCTTGATCGCTAGCTGCAGGTGACGAACCTCCCGCGCAGACTGCAGCGCAACCCCGATCATGGTCCGCGCACGGGCCACATCGATCTCACCCGAAACGGCCCCGCCGAAGTATGCGCTCTCCGTCGCATCGAGAGCGGACCGGATCGACAACGTGATGCTCGAGAGCGGATCGCCGAGGTCACGCCTTGTGTCAGCAGCCCGGTCAAGGACGTGCTGCCTCGCATCTCCCGGTCCGCGCAGGCGTTCAAGTTCCAGAATCTCGCTGCGCACGACCGACAGACGCATCATCAGATCTGCCGCTGCGGACTCAGCTGCTTCCGCGCGGATCAGTGCGTCGGACAAGATCGTCATGACGTCTCCCGGGTTTCGAGACTTGTGCACCTCCGGGGACTTCACGTCTCCGCCTCGGCCGAAGATGACGACGTCCGGTTGTGATCTTCGGCGATCGCACGCAGTCGCTTGACCTCACGGGCGGAGAGGTCCGGGACCCATTCCTCCAACGCCGTGAGCGTGACCCCTTCGTCGCACATCAACCGCACCAACGCCTGGCCTGCTGCCACCTCGAGACGGCGAGTGAGCTCGTCGCGCTCCTGGAGGGCTACCGCAACTTCGATACCCAAGTCCGACCTGCGCTTGTCCGCGGCAGCACGTTCACGACGCCGCGACGCCTGAGCCTGAAGCGCCGTTAAACGCGCCTGCTGTCTGATCGAGCGACCCATCAGTCTTCACTCCTTCATCGACTACCTATTCCTCCCTCAGGGCCACGCGCTCGTCGATGAGTGATCAGCCCCGCGAGCCGCCCAGACGACGTCCTCCGGAGCCGAACTTCCGCCGGCGGCCGACCCCCCTCTCGAACGTCCACACACCTCTTGCATTTCTGGTAGTTGAGCCGTGAACCGCTGATCACCCGTCGGTGACCGCGGCGCCTTGCCGGGTGTGACGATGTCGATTCACAAGCTGACGGCCGGGTCCGGGTACGACTACTTGACCCGGCAGGTCGCGGCGATGGACGCGACTGAAAAGGGCCACACGTCGCTGGCGACGTACTACACCGATCACGGCGAGACCCCTGGCCGGTGGATGGGCTCGGGGATGGCTGGCATCGATGGCTTGGACGCGGGCGACCCGGTCACGGCCGAGCAGATGAAGGCGTTGTTCGGCTACGGGTTCCACCCGTTGGCCGACTCCCGGGTCACTGAACTTGGTGACTCGGCAACGACTTCGGACATCAAACGCGTCCGTCAATTGGGGACGCCGTTCAAGGTCTACGAGGCTGATGTCCCGCCATACCGGATGGAGGTCGCCCGCCGCTTGGAGGACGCCAATGTCGCTGAGGGACGACCGCGCGAGGCGGTGGTGTCGCTCGGGGAGCGGGCGCGGATGCGCACCGAGGTGGCGCGGGAGTACTTCGTGCGAGAGCACGGCCGCGAGCCGGCCGACGCGCGTGAGCTCGCCTCTGCCGTGGCCCTGTACTCGCGGTCCAAGACCACCGCAGTGGCCGGATACGACCTAAC
>Ga0172372_10006837_pt1 | contig 15476 bp, 17 predicted proteins | sample LakKiv5m_2_FD_114544 | JGI IMG/M metagenome (GOLD analysis project Ga0172372, IMG submission 114544) | Freshwater microbial communities from Kabuno Bay, South-Kivu, Congo - kab_092012_9.5m | ecosystem: Environmental > Aquatic > Freshwater > Lake | place: Democratic Republic of the Congo...
AAACTAGTTCTTCCTATAGAGCCGTCGTAGACTACGACGTTGATAGGACGGGTGTGGAAGCGTGGTAACACGTTAAGCTTACCGTTACTAATAGCTCAATTGGCTTGATTTATGCACTGAAAATTTTTTTTGATACAAATTGCAATGTTCATTAAATATTTTTTAGACAAATTTAATAAATTAATATGAAGAATTAATTATTTTTTTTCATAAAAATGTGTCTTGCGAACTTATTTAAATTATAGCTTATAAAACATGTCTACTGCACAACAAATTAATATACTGCTAAGTATTATAAGTGCAATTACGAAGTTTTTTTTTAGTCAGTAAATTTTTTGTTTGTAATACTGAAATTAATAATTTGATATTTTTAAAATAAGTGAGTATTTCGAAAAAACTTTTGAAGAATTTAGAGACAGAAGCAATTTCTATTATTAAAGACTCTTACTCAAAATCATCTAATCCAGTTATGATGTATTCTATTGGAGAAGACTCATCTGTTTTATTACATTTAACTAGAAAAGCATTTTATCCATCAAATATTCCATTTCCATTATTACACATTGATACAAAATGGAAGTTTAGGCAGATGATAAAATTTAGAAGTTATATTCAAAAAAAATTTAAACTTAAAATTATTACTTATACTAATGAAAGTGGAAGAAAGTTAAATCCACAAAAAGATAAAAATTATACAGATGTAATGAAAACTTAGACATTAAAAGATGCATTGGATAAATATGATTTTGATATAATTTACGGAGGAGCAAGAAGAGACGAAGAAGCGAGCCACTCTAAAGAAAGAATTGTATCAATCAGAGATAAAGGTCATTTATGGAGTCCAAAAAACCAAAAACCAGAATTGTGGAATTTATTTAATTAAAATAATAATATATTAACATATTAATTTTAAAAATGACTAAGCATATTATTCATATAGGATCAAATAGATCCGCGTCAACTTCAATACAAATAAATCTCTTTAATAAAATTGAATCATTTTACCATATTGGATTTAATTCAAAACTAAATTCCAGCTGTAAAGAAAATTTAAAAAAATTAGTATCAAGTAGAGCTCAATATAATTTTAATAATTCGTTAAAAAAAAAAATTGATCAACTTAAAAATAAAAAAAAAATTTTAATTTCTTCAGAAGATATTTGTTCTTCTCCGGCAATTGATCTTTGCTCCTTGAGATTGTCCAAGCTTTTACCAAATGCAGAGATTTTAATTGTTATTAGAAATCAATTTCATGCATTAAACTCTTGGTATAATTTTACAGGACATTTATTTAAATTTGGTCCAAGACAAGTGTATAAAAAAAAAATTCCATTTAATGATTGGATTAAATATATTTATGATTTTAGAGATTATAATACGACACCTTATCAACTTTCTCCAATATCCTCAATGAACTATAGTGAAATTCTTTCTATTTTTGCAAGAAATTTTCCTTACTCTAAAGTACATATATTATTGTATGAGGATTTTTTATTTAAAAAAAATATTTCTTTGTTGAAATTATCTAAAATTTTAAACGTAAAAAAAAATTTTATTAATGAAAATTTTTTTCAAAAAAAATTTTTAAACTTAAGTAATAAAAAAGAAAATATAATAAAAAAAAAATATAAAGACTTACTATTTAAGTACTTTGCAAAATCAAATAGAATATTACAAAAAAAATATAAATTAGATCTTAAAAAATATAATTACCCAATATAAGTGATTATGAAAAAAAAAATTATTACAAGAAAAAAATATTTTGAAATAAGACAAAAAAATATTAAATCTCTATTAAAAAGTAAAGTGCTTTTCAGGCAAAGATTAGACTTAATAAAAAATTCAAGAAAGCACAGGGTAGTTTATAATACTATTTGGAATGGAGAACCATGTTTGCAATATTCTGATGATTTAATAAATTTTCAAGAAATATTTTATGCTTCGAGACCAGATTATATAATTGAAATTGGTGTAGCATGGGGAGGAACATCTCTTTTTTTTATGGACTTGTTGAAAAAATTTAATTAAAAGGTTATGTTGGCGTTGATATTTTCATTCCAAAAGACTTAAAAAAAAGATTAATGAGAAAAAAACCTAAAAAACTTAAATTTAAGCTAATAAATGGGGACTCAACATCTAACAAAACTTTACAAACTATTTCAAAAATAATCGGTAATAAAAAAGTAATGATAATAATAGATGCAAATCATAGTGAGAAGTCTGTATTAAAAGAACTGAATGTTTATTCTAAGTTCCTAAAAAAGGGGCAATATTTAATTTGCTGCGATACAATTCTAGGCTACATAGGCAAAAATACTTCAGATGAAAGACCATGGGGTAAAAATGACAATCCTCTAACAGCACTAAAAAAATTTTTGAAAAAAAATTATTCTTTCGAAATTGACAAATACTATTCAAATAAACCTCTTATAAGCAATAATTTTAATGGTATTATCAAAAGAAAATAACTTAATTATCTGGACAAAAAAATCTCAATTAGAGCAAGATAAGTCAAAAGCGTGGTCCTCAAACCTTTGGATTAAATCCCAATTAACTAAGATTAAAGAAAGTAAAAAAAAAAATTCTCTTGATAGAAATGAAAAAATTATATTTGATTTATTAAATAAAAAATCAAAAACAAATAGATTGCTTGACATCGGGGAAGGAGCGGGATCTTTTTATTTTTCTTTAAAGAAAAAAAATTTTGATTTAGATTATTATATTTTAGAAGATAAAAAACTTATAGATAAATTAAAAAAAATTAAATTTGCTAAAAAAATTAAATTTGTTAAAAAAATACCTAATAAAAGATTCAATATAGTTTTTTTAGTAAATTCACTACATTACATAAATAATTGGAAAAACCTTTTTAAAAAAATTATAAAAAATCAACCTGATTATATTGCAATAATTAATTTACCGACAGTTAATGTTCCAACTTTTTTTGCATATCAAAAGTACTATTCTTTCCAGATAAAAGTTAGATTTCAAAATTCGAAAAAATTCAAATTATTTTTTAAAAATAAAAATTACAATTTAATAAAAATATCACAGAACAAAAAAAATAAAATTACCAAAAAAATATATTATGAAAAAAATTTTTTTACTAAAAAATCTTTAAAAATAAAATCAGAAACTTTTATATTTAAAAATAATAATAATCATAGTTAGGATTTAAATAATTACAAATAATAAACATTATAACTGATATCTATTTATGAAAAAAACTCTTAATCCGTTGACTATAATTAAAAAAAAATTTTAAAGATTAGGAAGATGAGCAAAATTAATATAAAGCCTGAATTGTCAATTATAATTGCATATTTTGGGTCATTAAAAATAAAAAAAGTTTTAAATAGTTTTTTAAGTGAAAAAAATTTAAATTTAGAAGTTATCCTAATTGATGATAATCCTAGTTTAATTGATAAAAAATATTTTTTATTTACTAAAGATAGTAGATTAAAGGTAATTAAAAATAAAATAAACATTGGTCCAACCAATTCATTCTGTCTGGGTATAAAAATTTCAAAAGGCAAATTTATACTTTTATCATCAGATCATGATTATTTTAAAAAAAATAGCTTAAAAAAAATAATGAAACCTTTTGTAAAAAACGACGACTTTGGAGCTAGTTTTTGTAATTTTAATGAAATTGACGATAAAGGAAAGCATATTACTAAATATTATAAAAAAAAAAATTATTTTAAATATTTTTACGAAAAGAATTCTCTAATTAGAATTTTAAAATTTTACTTAGATGCAGAATACATGGGGAAAGCTAATATGTTTTATAGTATTTTTAGAAAGAAATTATTTGATATTAAAAAATTTGCAATAGCACATAAATATTTTGGTTTGAATGCAGATAGATTATTTTTATTTGATTTCCTTCAAAATAATCGTATCTTTATTAATAATAAAAAACTTTTTAATGTTGTAGTACATAATAAAGACTTCTATAAAAATAGAAGAAAAAAAAAAACGTCAATTTTAAATTATTGTTTTCAACAATTTTTAGGTTATATTTTTTTTTCCAGAAATTTAGTTATTAAAATTATAATTACTATACTATTACCTTATAAACTTTATCAATTATTATTAAGAAAGTTTTTTTTTAAATTATGATAGGAATTATATTAGCTGGAGGAAGAGGTACTAGAATGTATCCATTTGATAATTTTACGTCAAAACATTTACTACCAATTTATGACAAACCATTAATTTATTATTCTATATCCACATTGATGTTGATTGGTATAAAAAAAATTTTAATAGTTGTTGATAAAAATCATTTGAGTGATTTCCAAAAATTATTATTAGATGGATCTCAATTTGGTATTAAGATTAATTTTATAGAACAAGATCAGCCAAACGGAATAGTTCATGCCTTAAAAATTTGTCAAAAATACATTAAAAAAAATGATTTTGTTCTTTATTTAGGTGATAACATTTTTTATGGTCATGGAATTATCGATACTTTTAATAAAGCAAAAAAAATAATTTTTAAGTCATCAAGTATATTCACCTACAAGACAACCAATCCTAAAGCCTTTGGAATTTTAAAAAAAAATAACGCAGGTAATATGTTAAAAATTTATGAAAAACCTCTCAAATCAATAAGTGATGAAGCTGTCACTGGTATATATTTTTATAACAATGAGATTTTGAAGTTTATAAAAAAAATAAGGTATTCCAAAAGAAAAGAACTTGAAATATCAGATTTAAATAATTTGTTAATTTCCAGAAAAAAACTAAAATATTTTTATCTTGGAAGGGGTGCAACATGGTATGATTGTGGGTCAATCGATGAAATGGTAACTGCGAGCAATTTTTTTTATGAAATTGAGAAAAAACAGGGTAATAAAGTTTATTGTCCTGAAGAAATTTCATATATTAAGAATTGGATTTCGAAAAAAAAATTAAAAATTAAGCTAAAAAATTTAAAAAGCTCAAGTTATAAGGAATATTTATTAAAAAGAGTATTAGCATCTAAAGAATAAATTCTAAAATTAAATTTGTAAAATAAATTATGATAAAAATAAATTTAAAAATATCCGGTGCATTTAAAGGTAAAATTGATTATTATTTCGATAAAAGAGGTTTTTTTTGTGATTTAAATACAAAAAAATTTAAAGATTTAAATAAAATTAATTTTTACAACAATTGTTTATCTTTCTCAAAAAAGAACGTAATAAGGGGTTTGCACTATCAAACAAAAAACTTACAAGGTCATTTTATTCATGTAATAAAAGGAAAAATTCTGGATGTTGGAATAGATTTACGTTTAAAATCTAAATCATTTAAAAAAATTACATGCAATATTTTAGGTTTTAAAACAAACAACACTCTATATTTACCGCCTGGAGTGGCCCATGGGTTTGTTGCTTTGAGTGAAGAGAATCTTATTTTTTATAGCCTTTCTAACAATTATAACAAAAAATATGAAAAGACAATTAGATTTGAAAAAAGTTTAGTTCCAAAAAAATATAGAAAATTTTTTAATAAAAAACTAATTTTTTCTGAAAGAGACACAAAAAATTGCTTTAATTTTTCAGATATGACAAGAAAAGATTTTATATTATGAGATACAAAACCTCAATTACAAATAAATTTGAAAAGCCAGTGCTTGATTTTGGAAAAATGCCATTGGGAAACGGATTTATTGAAAGAAAAGATTTTAATAAAGAATATTTTTTTAATATGAAAGTATTATTTGATGAAGAACTTGGCTTATTTCAATTGGCTGAGCATCCACAACCAAAAAAAATGTTTAATGTAAATTATCCATTTTTTACCGCATCATCAAAGTCTATGATTAAACATTTTAAAGATTTTAGCCTATGGGTTAAAAAAAAATATGCTAAAAAAAATAATATTAATTTGATTGAAATAGGTTCTAATGATTGTACTTTTTTAAATTTTTTTCAAAGTAAAAATATAACTACTATAGGATTTGAACCAGCAAAAAATTTCAAGAAGCTTTACTTAAAAAAAAAAATTAAACATATTAATAATTTTTTTAATAAAGCTAGTTGTAAAAAAAGTATAAGTAATTTCAAAAATAAAGTAGATATAATAATTGCTGCAAATGTAATTTGTCATATTCCAAATTTAGAAAATTTATTTAAAGGGATTGATTATTGTTTGAATAAAAAAGGGGTTTTTATATTTGAAGAACCATATCTTTTTGATATGTACGAAAGAGGTTCTTTTGACCAGATATATGACGAGCATATTTATATATTTTCTGTTTATTCAATTTCAAAAATTTGCAAAAAATTTAATTTTGAACTAGTTGATTGTTTCCATCAAAAAACTCACGGCGGAAGCATGAGGTATGTTGTTTCTAGGGCCGGTGAACAAGAAATAAACCCAAATGTCGATAAATTTATTAAAAGGGAAGTAAAAAAAAAAAATCATTTGAAAATAGGAGTAAAAAATTTCAAAAATAAAATAGATAAAAATAAAAAAAAAATATTAAAAGAAATTAAATCTTTAAAAAAAAAAGGAGTAAAAATATATGGTTATGCCGCAACCTCAAAGAGTACTACCGTTTTAAACTACTTTAAGTTAAATTCTAATAGTATAGATGGTATATTTGACTCAACACCTCAAAAAATCGGTAAATTTTCTCCTGGGGTCCATATTCCAATACTAGATGTAAAAAATATACAAAAATTTAATGTAAAGTTATTTTATTTATTTGCATGGAATCATTCACAGGAAATTTTAAAAAAAGAAAATACATTTCTTAAAAATGGAGGTAAATTTATTTGCCATGTGAATTTAAAAAATTAAAATGAAAATACTTTGTTCCAATCCAATTTATCAATATAAATCTCATAAAAAAAAAATAGATCAGGCTATACAAAAAGTTTTAAATAAAGGGATATATATTAATGGAAAAGAATGTAATAAGTTTGAGTTAGAATTTTCCAGATTTGTTGGCATGCCTTATTGTTTGGGCGTGGCAAATGGAACAGATGCTTTAGAAATAGCACTTAAAATAATAAATATCTCAAAAGGCGACGAAGTCATAACAACTTGCCATACTGCAGCAGCAACAATTTCGTCAATAATAAATGTAGGTGCAAAACCAGTAATACTCGATATTGATAAAAATACCTTTAATATAAATACAAAATTACTTAAAAAAGCTTTTTCAAAAAAAACTAAAGCTATAGTTGCAGTACATATTTATGGCAACCCCTGTGAAATAGAAATAATAAAAAAATTTGCAAAAAATAATAAAATTTATTTAATCGAAGATTGTTCGCAAGCCCATGGCGCAAAGCTCTTAAAAAAGCAAGTTGGATCTTTTGGGGATATGAGTTGTTTTAGTTTTTATCCAACAAAAAATTTAGGAGCAATAGGAGACGGAGGAGCAATTTTATTTAAAAGTAAAAAGTTAAAGAACCAAGCAAGTTTACTAAGGGAGTACGGTTGGAAAAATAAATTTTATTCTAAAATTATTGGTAGAAATAGTAGACTAGATGAGTTGCAGGCATCAGTTTTAAGAGTAAAACTAAAAAAATTATACAATGATAATTTAAAAAGAATTAAACTAGCATCAAGATATATTAAGAAATTAAAAAAGATAATTAAAATAAAATTACCCTTAACAGATGTTAAAAATTATCATGTATATCACCTATTTGTAATAAAAACTGAAACAAGAGATAAACTAAAAAAATTTCTAGAAAAGAAAAATATATTTTCTACTATTCATTACCCTGCGCCAATACATAAACAAGAAGGTTTTATGAAAAAAATTAAATTTATAGGAAGTAAGAAAAACATTGAAAATATTACTTCTAAAATATTGTCTCTTCCAATTTATCCAGAGCTTAAATTGTCAGAGCAAAATTATATAATAAAATCTTTAGAGGAATTTTATGAATAGTGTTATTCATAAAATAAAACTTAAAAATTTTAAAAATAATTCTGGAAGTTTATTAAGTTTAAAAGAAATTTTTTCATTAATTAATGTAAAAAATTCATTTATTATAAAATCTACAAAAAATAAAGTAAGGGGAAATCATGCTCATAAAAAAGCAACACAAATTATGTGTTGTTTAAAAGGAAAGGTAAAAGTTGTTATAAAGAATTCAGATAACCAAAAAGTTTTTTTGCTAAAAGAAGAAAAAAATTATTGTTTGTTTGTACCAAAGTGCAATTGGACACAAATTCAATTCTTAAAAAAAAGTATTATTTTGGTTTTAAGCTCTGAAAAATATTCAGAAAATGAATATATTAGAAAATATAGTGATTTCTTAAATTATAAAAAAAAATGAAAATATTAATTACAGGAGGTTTGGGTCATATTGGCTCCTATATTATAAGAAATATAAAGTTAAAAAAAAAAATACATTTTATAATTGTCGACAATCTAATTACCCAAAGATACGTAAGTTTATTTAATTTAAAAAAATATTGTAGTTTTGAATTCCACGACATAGATGTTGCTAAAAACAATATTGAAAATTTAATTAAAAAATCTAATATTGTTATTCACCTGGCGGCCATGACAGATGCTGAAGGAAGCTTTAAAATTAAAAGAAAAGTGTACTTAAATAATTACGAGTCCACAAAAAAAATAATACTATCTTCAAAGAAATATAATAAGCCAGTAATTTATGCTTCTTCAACTAGTGTTTATGGACCAGTAAAAAAAAATATAGACGAATCTTTGTTATCTAAATATTTTTCCCCTCAATCACCATATGCAAAAAGTAAAATAAAAGAAGAAAATTTAATTAGAAAGTTAAAAGACACAAAGTTTAAGTTTATGATTTTAAGATTAGGTACAATATTTGGAAAATCTCCAGGCATGAGGTTTCATACTGCGGTAAATAAATTTTGTTGGCAAGCAGCGAATAATTTACCTATAACTATCTGGAAAAACGCACTAAATAAAAAAAGGCCATATTTAGACTTAAAAGATCTAGTTAGAGTACTAAAATTTATAATTAATAGAAATAAATTTGATTGTTCAACAATTAATGTTGTTACTAATAATTATAAAGTTAATGATTTGTTAACTTGCATTAAAAAATTTCAAAAGATTCAAATTATATATATAAAAAGTAAAATTTTGAATCAAGATTCCTATATTGTAAAAAATAATTACTTATTAAAAAATAAATTTAAAATGAAAGGAAATTTACTTAAGGCAATAAAAGAAACAATTGGAATTTTAAAAAGTAAATGAAAATTAATCATAAACCAAAGAATGCACTAATTACAGGTAGTAATGGTTTTATAGGACATAATTTTGTGAAATATTTTTTAAAAAAAAATAATAAGGCTAAAATATTTTGCATAGATAAAATTACAAAACATTCTATTAAAAAAAATAAAATTAAGTTTAGTAACTTTAAAAATTACAAATTTATTAGATGTGATATTAATAATTCAAGTCAAATAAAGAGTATACTTGAAAAATATTCAATTAATACTGTTATAAATTTTGCTGCAGAAAGCCACGTGGATAGATCGATTGATAGTCCAAAAAAATTTTATATTAATAACACGCTTGGGACAATAAATTTAGCAAATCTTTGTAATAACCAATGGTCAAAAATTAATTTAAAAAACACAAGATTTATCCAAATAAGTACAGATGAAGTTTTTGGAAGTATTTTAGGAAAAAAATCTGCAGTAGAAAATAGCAAGTATAATCCTAGTTCCCCATATTCATCTTCAAAATCTTCTGCTGATTTAGGATTATTATCATTTATAAAAACATATAAATTTCCAGTAAATATTGTTTATATGTGTAACAACTTTGGTCCATATCAAAATTATGAAAAATTTATTCCAACAGTAATCCAATCTTGTTTAAAAAAAAAACGTATACCTGTATATGGAAGTGGAAAAAATATAAGACAGTGGATTTTTGTAGAAGAAGCTTGTGAAGCTATTTATAGAGTTTTAATTTATGGAAAAAAATTTGAAAATTATAATATTGGTTCACAAGCTTATTTTACAAATATCTTTTTAGCAAAAAAAATTTGTGAAATATTTTCAAAAAAAATTGATAAAAATTTTAATTTTAAGAAATTAATTGAATTTATAAAAGATAGGCCAGGACATGATTTTAGATATAGTTTAAATAATAAAAAAATTAAAAAAAATTTAAAATGGAATTCTAAAAGAAGCTTTTTAAAGGACCTAGAGACAACAATTGATTGGTATTTGAATAATAATTAAGTTAAGATATAATCTGATAGGATATCTTTTATCTTTTTACATATAAATATTATTTGTTTTTTTTTTAAACTATAGCCAGATGGTAAAGTTAATCCTTTTTTTTCTAAGTAGACAGATGTAGGATTGCTAAAATTAAGTTTTAAACCATAATTTTTAAAAGCTTTCATTTTAGAAAGAGGATAAAAAAAAGGTCTAGTAGGTATATTATAGTATAATAATTTTCTTCTTAATGAATTAGCAGTTAAGTTTATATTTTTATTAATTATAATTGTTGTTGCCCAGCAACTATTTTTAGTATTTTCATTATTTACATTAAATTGGAATGCTTCTATTTTTTCTAAATTTTTTTTATAAGTGCTGAATATTTCTCGTTTTTTTTTTAATAGTTCGTTTATTCTTTTAAATTGGGACAAACCTAAGCACCCCGCAAAATTTGATGGCATATATTTTGGGGATATAGAAGTTGAATAATAAGTTTTATTTTTTAATCTACCTAAATCTCTGTGATGTTTGCATTTTTCATATAAAAATTTATTATCAGTTAATATCATTCCTCCTTCACCAGTCGTTATAACTTTTGATCTATGAAAACTAAATACCGAAATATCCCCAAATGTCCCAGCTTTCTTTTTATTGTAAATTGTACCTAAAGCTTCTGCAGCGTCTTCAATTAAATATAAGTTATATTTTTTTGATATTTCTATTAATTTTTCAATGTTTGGCATGTTACCAAATAAGTCTACAAAAATAATAGCTTTTGTATTCCTAGTAATTGCACTTAATATTTTTTTTTCATCAATACACCAATTGTTTAAACTAACATCTACAAATATAGGAGATGCATTTTCATATGCAATAGGAAATGCAGAAGAAATCCAAGTACTATCTGGCACAATTACTTCATCTGTATTTTTTAAATTTATAGACTTTAATGCCAAATGAATTGCATGGGTGCAGCATGATGTCATTAAGGCAAATTTTTTCCCATGCCATTTTGCAAAAGTTTTTTCAAACTTTTCAACATAATTATAATTATCCCATCCATTTCGCATCATTTTATTTACTTCTTTAATTTCAGAACTTGAAATCCAAGGGTCGAATAGGGAAAATTTTTTCATAATAACTGATATAAATATTAATATCACTTATTCAGAAATTGAAATATAAAATAATTATTTTACAAATCAATTTTTTATTAAATTTTTCTATTAGTAATTTAGGTATTTTTGAAACTTAAAATTAAAAAAGTTTTAATCTTCTATACATTGACTTTCTATTATAATTATATATTTTATTGTTAAATAAGTGTTAATAAACTTATTCTTATTATCTATTATATTTGTTGTGCAAAAATGAACTGCATCACTAGAGATTTTATTTACTAAATTCTTTAAATTTTTTTTTTATTAAAAAACATCATTATGAGTATAAAATTAAAAATATTTATTTTTGGCTTTTTTTTCATAAATTATTATATTGTTATGTTTTTTTTGATATTTTATACATATCAACAATGTTTTATCTGTTGAGGCATTATCATAAATAATAAGATTTAAATTTATAAAATTTTTAAAAATATAATTTTTTTAAAATGCCTGATTGAAATTATACACATTATTTTTTTAAATACGAATAAATATAATCTTAAAACATTTAAGTGAATAATTTACCTATAACTATTTTCTTATATCGTTGTCATAAACTACGAGCTTCAGAGTAATATAAAAAAAAATATATTAGTTTTAATTTAATACAGCTATATTGGTCTATTTATAGAGTTAAAAATTTATAGATAAAAATTATAAACTAGTAGATTTAAGATTTTTTTATTATTTTAATAATAAATATTTAAATCATGAATCTATTTTTTTTATTTAAGAGAATATAACAAAAAAAACTTATTTCTTTTGTCCCTTTAGATGATAACTTTTTGATTGTGGATAAAAAATTAGCATAAAACAAGTTGTTCCTATAGAGCCGTCGTAGATTACGACGTTGATAGGCTGGATGTAGAAGCGCGGTAACGCGTGCAATTATTTGTTTTTTAAATTTTTTAGAAGCTTGTAGTTGTCTATCAACTAAATTATTTTGAGATCTAAAAATATTTAGATTAAATATTTTTATAAATTACAAAGTGATTTTTAATTAAAACTTAAAATACAGTTTTATTTTCTAACAATTCTTTCACTAAAATCTTTAAAAATAGAAATATTTTTTTTAATCTTAACTTTTTTTGAGAAATTTATTTTAAAAAAATCTTTAATCCACCAAACACAATCTTTAAATCCAATAATATGTCTCATCATTACTGTAGAAGAAAGTCTTGTATTTATGTCAAAAACTTTAAATTTTTTTTTAATAATTTTTAACTGAACATTAATACATCCGTGAAGATTAATTTTACGTGCAAAATTAGTTAAATTTTTTTTAAGTTCTTGATTTTCAACAACTCTAGCAAAATATGTATAGCCAGCTTTATGAAGTTTTCTATTAAGGATTAAAATTTTTTCAAAATTTTCTAATTTGATTATCGAACAAGTATATTCATTATCTTTTCCAGTTAAATATTCTTGACCTATCCAATTTTTATTATTTTTTTTCTTTTTAAATTCATTATAATTTTTGATTAATAAATATCCTTTATTTCCATAGCCTTTATTAGTTTTTAAAAAAAACGGAAATTTGATATCTTTTTTTTTGTAAAAAAAATTTGAAGAAAAAGATTTAAAATGAGATTTTAAAAATTCAAATGTTTTAATTTTACTATTAAATTTCAATATTATTTCAGGCTTGTTGATTAAGATAGGAAAATTTTTATATAATTTCTTTTTAGTTATATAATTAATATCAGGTTCAGTGCATGGTATTATTAAATCAAATTTTCTATAAATTTTTTTAATAGTTTTTAAATAATGATTATTGAAAGAACTTGGAATTTTGATGATTTTTTTAAATAAATAATCACCAGGGCCATTGTTTTGAATATCTGTTCCAAAAATTATAAATTTCTTAAATTCAGATTGTATTATTTTAGCAACAGAACATGCGATATCTCCATGAGCACCAGTTATTAAAATTTTCATAGATTAATTTAAAAAATATTTTTTTAATTTACTATTTGAGCCATCATATTTAACAATACTCTGTATTAATTTTTTTTTATTATATTTTGTCTCCATAAAATTAATTTGACAATTACTGGTATCGAATATCGCCCAACAAGCATTGTTACATTTATTTCTTGGTTGCCCAACTGATCCTGGATTGATAATTGAAGTTTTTCTATTCAACTTTATATTCATGGGTATGTGTGTATGACCTAAAAATATATAATCAGCTTTATATTTGATTAAATTATTTTTAATTTTATTTTTAAAATTAGGATAAATATAAGTATTTTCACTCCAAGGTGACCCATGAGCTAAAATTATTTTAAGATTTTTAATTTTAATAGTTAATTTTTTTTTTAAATTTTTTAAAAAAAATATGTGCTTATATCTTAGTTTTTTACTATTAATGTTTATACTTTGTCCGTATATTTCAGCGTAATAAATTTTTTTATTTTGACTTTTTAGAGTCTCAAATAAAATTTTTTCGTGATTTCCTTTAATGCATTTTATTTTGTTTTTTATAAATAAATCAATACATTTATGGGGTTCGTAATAATAATTCACTATATCTCCCAAGCAGTAAATTTTATCAATTTTTGATTTTTTTATATCGTTCGCTACTGCTCTTAAGGCATCATAATTTCCATGTATATCAGAAATAAATGCTATTCTCATTTTATTATTTTGAGTGATTTTGAAAATGATGTAATTTTAAAAATTTTATCTTTTATAACAATTTGATCAGATCTTAACTCTTTTTTTTTTTTAAAACATATTTTTTTATTAGATCCTAATATAATATTTATTTTTTTTAACATCATTAGAAAAGTTTGTATTTCACCACCTAAATAAAAAGTGCCGAATTTTTTTTTATTCATACAAGTTATAATCGATTTTGCAGCGTCATTTACAAAAACGTAATTTCTTTTACTTTTAATATTTCCTGAGAAAATTAATTTTTTTCTATTAATGGCCTGATTTATAAAGTTATTTATGCCGAGATGAGAAGGTCCATTCTTTCCATAAATCCCACCAAATCTTATAATTGAGTAATTGCATTTAGTTTTTTGGATATATTTTTCAGCAATTAGCTTAGTTTTTCCATAAGCATTAATAGGATTTAATTTAGTTTTATAATTATACAAAGAACACATTCCATTCACCATTATAGTTGATGCTTGAATTAAATGTTTATTATTTTTTTTACAATACTGAGCTAAAATTTTTGGCACAAAAGAATTAATTCTGATCAATTCTCTCTTTTTTTTTGTAAAATTCACGTTTGCAGCTAAATTTATAATTACATCAGGCTTTAAAATGTTTGTAATATATTTAATTTTTTTTAAACTTTCTAAGTTGCAATAAAAATTATTTTTCTTTCCCCTTTTTCTTCTTGTAAGGAAATATAAATTATTTTTTTTTTTATCTATTAGTCGAATTACCGCTTTACCCAAAAAACCAGTTGAGCCAGTAATAAGTATTTTCATTCAAAATTTATTTCGTTAATTTTTTTGCAAGTTTTCCAATTTTTGTATCATCACTGTAAATTTTAAACATAATTTTTGCTGTATTTTTTGGTGCATATTTGAAAGCTGTTCTTAAAATATCCATCCAGTTTTTGTTATTTTTTTTTCTAATATTCTCAATTCTTGAAATTATTTTGAAATAATGTTTTATAGTTTTTTTTTTTTTGTTTTTCATATAGTTATTAGTATATAGATTATTAACTTTGATATTAAATATAGAATATGGTTAAATTTAAAAAAAGCACCCCAGTTTTTATTGCTGAAATGTCGGCAAATCACAATGGTTCGTTAATTCAAGCAAAAAAATTGATTCAAACGGCAAAAATGAATGGTGCAGATTTTGTTAAATTACAAACATATACACCCGGGACGATGACCATTAAAAGCAATAAAAAGGATTTTATAATTAAAGGGGGGCCTTGGAATGGAAAAACTTTATGGGATCTGTATGAAAAAGCTCAGACACCATTTGAATGGCATGAAGAATTATTTCATTACGCAAAAAAATTAAAAATTATTTGTTTTAGCACACCATTCGATGAATCTGCCGTTGATCTTTTAGAAAGCCTAAACTGTCCATTTTATAAAGTTGCTTCATTTGAAATGAATCATATTCCTTTAATTAAAA
>Ga0172372_10006838_pt1 | contig 15472 bp, 9 predicted proteins | sample LakKiv5m_2_FD_114544 | JGI IMG/M metagenome (GOLD analysis project Ga0172372, IMG submission 114544) | Freshwater microbial communities from Kabuno Bay, South-Kivu, Congo - kab_092012_9.5m | ecosystem: Environmental > Aquatic > Freshwater > Lake | place: Democratic Republic of the Congo...
AAAGAAAGACAAAGCCGGAACTACTTTAAGAACACGCTCTTAAACCACTGTCACTAGGGCCGCCTGACGCTCGGTCATCATACCGAATGGCTCCAGCTGGAACCCCTCCGAAGCTGCTACAGCCTGGAAATCGGCGATATGATCCGGATGTACCGCTACCAGAAGGCCACCACTTGTTTGCGGGTCGGCCAGAAGATGCCTGACGACGGGCTCTTCCGCCCCGGCAATTTTGTGGCCGTAACTGTCCCAATTCCTGTTTGTACCTCCCGGAACACACTTCAGGCCGAGGTAGTAGTCCAGAACAGTCCGGTCAATAGTGGGTGCTTTAGCCAGTTCCACCACTGCTGAAGTGTTGCTCGCCTCGCACATCTCGCTCAGGTGTCCGAGCAGACCGAATCCCGTGACGTCGGTCATTGCCTGTATGTAAGGCAATTCACCAAATTTTGCGCCCGCCTTGTTGAGTTGTTTCATACTGTCGGGTGCAATATGAACGTGGTCGGGCAGCAATACATCTTTTTTCTGGGCTGTAGTAAGGATACCGACGCCCAGCGGCTTGGTGAGGAAAAGCCGGGCACCGGGTGTGGCTCCGCCATTTTTCTTCAGATGAGCAATATGGACTCTTCCTGTAACAGCGAGTCCGAAAATAGGCTCAGGACTGTCAATACTGTGTCCGCCAGCCAGCGGGATACCGGCTTCAGCACATGCCTTCCGACTGCCTTCGATGACCTGATTGGCTACTTCAGCAGGAATTGTATTGATGGGCCATCCCAATATAGCGATAGCCACAAGTGGGTTTCCGCCCATGGCGTATATATCGCTGATGGCATTTACCGATGCAATACGACCAAAATCTTCCGGATCATCAACAATGGGCATGAAGAAATCGGTCGTGCTAACAATAGCCGTGCCATCGCCAAGATCAAATACAGCAGCGTCGTCGCGTTCTTCATTTCCCACCAGCAATTGTGGGAAATGCTGCCTGTGCAATTCGGTTTTAAGGATACTGTCGAGAACTTTGGGCGATATTTTACAACCGCAACCGGCTCCGTGAGAGTACCGGGTTAATTTGTATTCCATGCAATCGGCGGCTTAAAACTGGAAGGTAGCACTCAGACTCGGCATCAGCGGCAGCTGATTCACGCGCTGGTAGCGCACGCGGTCGAAGTAAAAAATATTCTGACGGTCGTACATATTGGTTGCCGAAGCAGTTACTTCCATGGAAGAGCGTTTGGAAAACTTGAACATACGCTTCAGTGAAATGTCGAGGCGGTGATAATAAGGCAGACGCCCCCCATTTCTGACATCGGAGTACAGAATACCAAGATCCCCTTGTCCACTGTAAACATCAGTACCGAGTCCGTCAACAAAGAACGGCACATTGTTGTAAAAGCCCTGTGTCTGTGTGAACGGGAAACCGGAACCGAGATTCCAGCGTGCCCCGAATTCCCACTCCTGTTTGGGTCCCAACTGATAGGTAGCCACCATATTCAGGTTGTGACGGCGGTCGAACACCGGCGGGTAGATCTGTTTGCCATCGTCGCGGGTTACGAAACCGAGCGAGTAGGCCCCCCAGAAATAGGCGCGCTTGAGCTCCCACTTGACAGAGATATCAATACCTTTCGCATCACCGAGTTCAGTGGTAAAATCAGGGTCTTCCGCGTCCAGTTTATTCCTGTTGAGTGCGATAAGTTGTGTGAAACGCTTGTAGTAGCCCTCGATATTCAGATCCAGGTTTTTAGTCACATCAATCTCGAATCCAGCCACAGCATGGGCTGATTTCTGCAATCGGTGACTGGTTGGTTCTGTACCGCCCAGTTTGTAAATCTGCTCTTCCGGACCGGAAAGGAAGCCCACAAAGAGGTTTACAATATCTCTTTCGTTTGTGGTAGAGAGCAGATTTTGCGAATATAAGCCCCCTGCTGCCTTGAAGCGGAGCTTGTCGGTTATATTGTACTTCAAACCCAGACGAGGCTCCGGAGAAACATCGTTGAGCGACTGGTAATATTGGAGCCTGAAGCCCGGCTCAATGACGAGCGGACCAATTTTGCGCTTCCACTTGACATAACTGCTGATCTCGGTAGTATTCTCGTCCTGATCAATCAGGTACCCCCTGAAGTTGACAAACTGGAACTGCGTAAGGAAGCCGTTCAGCTCCAGACCGTAACGCACTTCATTGTCCTTGCCGTAGTTTACGAAGTTCAGCGCACCATAATAGCCGGAAATAGAACTGCTTCGCGGCTGACGGTCGGCCTCTTCAATCATGGAGGTATAGCCCGAAAACGTGAGAAGACCGTTTACAATGGTGTTGGAGTTGGTCGGAATCAGCGTGAAATCCATGCCTCCTCCGTTGCTGTTCCATGAAAAGTCGGTAATAGGGAAATCAACCCCGTCGGTGTAATTAAATCCGAAGAAATTGAGTTTGCTGCCGTTTCCTGTCAGGAATGACAGCTTTCCGTACAGATCGCGGTAATCGAAAGGTATTCCTATGGAGTCGTTGCCATCACCCCGCTTTTCACCGATATTCTTGTAAAAAATATCGTCAGTACGATTAATGAGCCCCTGTTTACCGGTCAGGACGAAAGAAACACTGCTTCCACCCTCCGATTTCAGCGGAATAATAGGACCTTCAATGAGGGCCTTTGCCTGGAACGGACTCGCAGAAACCAGTCCCGAGAGATTTTTTCTGTTACCTTCTCTGGTTTTAACGTCAACAATAGCGGAGATACGGCCACCATAATCGGCGTTGAATCCACCCGTGAGTACATCCACGTTGCGTATCAGTTCGGTTTCAAAGACCGAAAAGAAGCCGATACTGTGGAACGGGTTGTAAATGGTCATTCCGTCGAGAAGAATCCTGTTCTGTACAGGAGAACCACCCCGGATATACAGCTGACCGCCCTGGTCGCCGGTGAAAACCACACCGGGAAGTACTGTCAGGTACTGGGCCACGTCAGCCTGTCCGCCAGCAGAGGGCAGCGCCTTGATCTGTTTGGGGGAGACAGCAATTTTGGAGACCTCGACATTCGTTTTGGCCTGTGCCTTTTTACCGCTGATCTCTACCTCGCCCAGTTTTGTTCCACTTTCAGAAATATAAATGTTCTGGAAGAGAATTTCTCCTTTTTTGATGGCAATATCCGCCAGATAGTCTTCGTAACCCAGGTAAATAACCCGCAATTTGTAGTTTCCCACCTCGATATTTAAAATGGAGAAGAAACCGTTGACATCCGTTGTAGCACCGGCGGAAGCACCTTCGATGACTACTGTGGCAAATCCTACCGGTTGGGTTGTTTCCTTGTCATAAACATTTCCCCTGATAGCCCCCTTCTGCGAAAAAAGTGCGGCGGGAATCAGGAGAAGCAAAAAAGAGTAGAAAATATGTCTCATGCAAATTGAATTCTGCGGCAAAGATAGACTTAGTATGTCAAGTTGTAGTTTCTGTGTGTGGGTAAAAGCAAAATGGAGACAAAACGTATTACCTTCGCACAGATGAAACATGATGTAATTATAGCTGGAGGAGGTATAGTGGGGCTTGCAACAGCCCTCCGGATACTGAAGAACCGTCCCGACGCAAAGGTAGCCGTCCTGGAAAAGGAAAACAGGGTGGCACAACATCAAAGCAGCCGAAACAGCGGTGTCATTCACTCGGGTATCTACTACAAACCGGGCAGTCTGCGGGCTGTAAACTGCCGGCGCGGTTACGACATGATGACTGATTTCTGTCGCGAAAATGGCATCCCGTTCGACATCTGTGGCAAAATTATAGCTGCAACCTCCCGGGAAGAGTGTATGCGGCTCGACGGAATTCTGGAGCGCGGCATAGCAAACGGACTCACCGGGATCAGAAAGATAACTGCTGCAGAAGCCCGGGAGATTGAGCCGCATGTTGCCTGTCTGGAAGCAATCTTTGTGCCGCAGTCGGGCATTGTTGACTATGGCGAGGTAGCCGGGAAATACGCCGAACTGATTGTACAGTCGGGCGGCGAAGTGGTAACGGAACAAAAAGTAACGGGTGTACACAAAACAAACGGTGAAATTACCATCGAGACCAGCAATAGTTTGCGCGCACAATGGCACGCGCGCGTACTCGTGAATTGCGGCGGACTGTATTCCGACAAACTGGCCGACATGACCGGCGCAGATACGGGCCTGCAGATTATTCCGTTTCGGGGCGAATACTACGACCTCATTCCCGAACGGCAGTATCTGGTAAAAAACCTCGTTTATCCGCTACCGAACCTGAATTTTCCCTTCCTCGGTGTTCACTTCACGCGCATGATCGGCGGCGGCATAGAAGCTGGTCCGAACGCCGTGCTCGCCTTTCGCCGCGAAGGCTACTCGCGCCGGGATTTCCATGCGGGCGAATTTGCCGAGATTCTGTCCTTCCCCGGATTCCGGAAAATTGCACGCAAGTACTGGCGCGACGGACTGGGCGAGATGAAGCGCTCATATTTCAAACAGGCTTTTGTATCTGCTCTTCAGCGACTGGTACCGGAAATAAAGTCGGAAGATCTGGTGCCCGGACGCTCGGGCGTGCGCGCAATGGCGTGCGACCGCGAGGGTAATATGCTTGACGATTTTGCTATTTACGCCAGTCCGGGTATTGTCAACGTCTGTAATGCACCCAGTCCGGCAGCCACGGCCTCGCTGGCCATCGGTGAAACGGTGGCCGCCAAAGTACTGGAACAACTCTGACATGCCGGAAAAGCTGAAAATATTGGCCCACGACGCCTTCAGGGAGGAAAAGGAGTATGCCCTTGAAATACTGATGACCGAACTGCCCGGCATCGAATGGGATATCCGTTTCTCTCCGGACAGCAAGGATTACCTGATGGAGCTGCCTAATGGCCGTTCTGTACATATCAGGGATGACTTTTTCAGCCAGGCAGACGATAATTATCTGAAGGCGGAACTCATTCCGGAGAAGGGAACAAATATTGAAAATCCCTTCGACAACTCTCCACTGGCTGTTTTGTACGGCGAACCGCACTTCTCGCCCGAAAGCGGGTGCTATTATTGTGGTATTGATCTGTTTGCTTCCGCTTATTTTATGGCCGTCAGGTGGGAAGAGTACGTTCTGCCTTTTCGGGATGAACACGGAAGGTTCCCCGCTGCACACTCCCTGGCATTCAGATCAGGCTGGCTCGACCGCCCCGTTGTTCACGAGTGGTCCTGGTTTCTCAGACAGATTTTTGAGTATCTCGGGTACAACCCTCCCTCAAAACAGACACAATTCAGACTGGAAATCAGTTGCGATGTGGATCACCCGCTGTTGTGGTGGCGATCGTCGGACTGGCTCAGAACCACTGGTGGTGCCCTGCTCAAACGACACGATCTGAAAGAGGCAGCCTTTTGGCTGAAGTATAAAATGACTTCAGACAAAGATCCGTACGATGTATTCGATGAATGGCTGGATATCTTTGAACAGTATCAACTGGAAGCGCAATTCAACTTTTTAAGTGAAAGGGCACGAGGCAGCGACTGCTGGTATCCGGTTGAACACCCTTTTGTGGTGAAAAAAATCAGAGATATTTCATCCCGTGGCCATAAAATCGGTTTGCACACATCGTACGAATCATTCGAACATCCTGATCTGATCATCCGGGAGCGACATGCACTGGAGCGCATCTCGGGGCTCCCGGTAACAAGCTCCAGGGCGCATTATCTTCGATTTGGCGCGCCTTTCACCTGGAATTTCCTGCATGAGGCCGGTATCGTCGCCGACAGTTCGGCGGGTTACCCGGAAGCGGAAGGATTCAGAACAGGGATGTGCACAACTTACCCGGTATTCGATTTTTTGAACAGAAAGCAATTACCTTTGCAGGAGCATCCGCTTATTGCCATGGATGTGACGCTGGCGATGTACCGGCGTTACACTCCCGCCGAGGCACTGGAGCGGCTTTTCAATCTGAAAAAAGAAGTGCTCAAGTATAACGGTATCTTTACCCTGCTTTGGCACAACTCTTCGTGGAATACGCATTTTTGGACGCCCTGGAAACGTGTTTTCACGAATTTCATCAGTGAATCTCGTCAAATATGACCAATAAACGCCTGTTAATCATATATGGAATGATGATGGTACTGGGTTCACAGACCCGATTGGCCGCTCAGTCCACCAACCTGCCTGTCCGCTCGCACAGCGCCTGGCTCACCGAGCGCATGGACATACTCCATCCCGGACAAAACAGCGTGCACAGCGACCTGCGCGGTTATTTCAGGAAAGATGCGGCATCCTGGGTAAACTGGGCAGATACCACCACCACATTACTTTCAGAACAGGAAAAAGCAGATATAGAGTACCTGGCTACCGACAACAATGACTGGACCACTCGCGTCGCAGAACCCCGGAAACGCTGGCTTTACAAAACACCTGCTTTCCTTTATGAAGTGAATACCCCCGACTTCAAACTGCGGGTCAATCCGCTCCTGAACGGACAGGTGGGCTTCGAATCGAACCGCGACGAGATGCTCTACATCAATACCAGGGGCTTTGAGGTCCGGGGCAGTATTGACGACCGGGTTTTCTTTCACTCCAATCTGGAGGAGACACAACTCAGATATCCGGACTATGTGGACTCGTACATCCGCGAATACAAGCTGCCGGGAGCCGGTTTTACAAAAAACTACTCCGGCGACCCGTTCGGACTGGCTCAGGGGTACGATTTCAACATTGCCAATGCGTATCTGGGAGTAAAAGTATCAAAACACATCGGCCTCCAGCTCGGACATGGCGGTCACTTTATCGGGAACGGCTACCGGTCCATGTTCCTGTCCGACAATTCAGCACCGCAGTTTTATCTTAAACTGGATACACGCCTCTGGAAGTTCCATTATCAGAATCTTTTTATGGAACTTACATCACTCACAAGTACCGATACCACCCCGGGCGACAGCCGGCTGGGACGAAAATATGACGCTATTCACTATCTGAGCTATAAAGTAAACCCGCGGCTGACATTCGGATTCTTCGAATCAACCATATTCAACAGAACCAATGACTTTGAGTTTCAATACCTGAATCCGGTAATTTTGTACCGCACCGTGGAAGGAATGATTGGCAGCCCTGACAATGCCATGCTGGGGATGAATGTATCCTGGACTGCGCTGAAAGGTGTTCAGCTTTACGGACAATTTCTGCTTGACGAACTCAGATTCAGCGAGTTTTTCGGTGGAAACGGCTGGTGGGGAAACAAATACAGCGTACAGGCAGGCTTTAAGTACCTGAACGTGCTGGGGGTTCAACACCTTGATCTGCAGGGGGAGTTCAACAGTACAAGACCCTACACATACTCTCATTTCAACATAGAAAACAGTTTAACACATTATAATCAGCCCCTTGCACATCCCCTCGGAGCAAATTTCAGGGAGATAGTCGGGATAGTCAGATACAGGCCCACATCGCGGCTGTTCATTACAGCCAGACTGATAAACGCACTGAAAGGTGATAACCGGCCGGGCGAAAACTGGGGGAGTAATCCGTTGCTGACGTACAATACCCGCGAACAGGAATATGGCAATGAAATTGGTCAGGGCAACCGTTCGACAATAATGCTTGCAGGACTTGATATTTCATGGATGTGCTTCCACAATGCTTTCCTCGACCTGAAACTGCTTTCACGTACCAGAGAAGCAGCTGACTCATCAACCAACCAGACAACCCGGGTTATTTCTGCAGGTTTCCGGATGAACCTGTGGCCCGCCAATAATGACTTCTAAAATGGCCAGAAAAGCAGAAAAAAAGCCCATAAATGACCTGCATCCTACCGAAAGCCGTTGGTTTGCAGTGCATACGCGCAACAAAAGCGAGAAATTTGTGAAACGTATGCTGGAAAAGAAGGAAATCATTGCTTACCTGCCCCTGCAGAAAATTATGCGTCAGTACGGGCGTGTACGCAGACTGGTGGATCGGCCTCTCATTAATTGCTATATTTTTGTCAACATTACCAAGGACAAGTACCTGACGGTGATGGAGACTGAAAATGTTGTCAACTTCGCCAGAGTGGGCCCCAACCTGATGGCTGTCAAAGAAGAAGAAATAAAGATCATCAAGCGAGTTACGATGGAAGATGATCTCGACGTGGATGTCGTTTCCACCACATTATCAGAAGGTGATCCTGTCGAAATATCCGCCGGCTCGCTGATCGGCATGAAAGGTAAAATTGTCAAAAAGGACGGCAAGCGAAAGTTTCAGGTAGAACTGGAGTCGCTGGGAATGAGTATGTTCATTACCATTGACGGTGCCTTTCTGGAAAAAATGGGCGGAGCAGTCAGTCCCGGGTAGAACTATCTGACAATCGTGACGTCTCCCTGCGTCTTCACTACTTCATCGTCGAAGTACTCAATCTCGGCTGTCCATACAAACACACCGGGAGGCATCAGTCTTCCGCCTGAATATCCGTCCCATCCGTTTGACAGTTCGTTGGGTTGAAAATTGTATTTCTCAAAAACAAGTTCACCCCAGCGGGAGTAGATTCTAAGGAAACGTATCTGGCGGGCTCCCTTGTCGGTGTAAAGATTGAAATGGTCATTCAATCCGTCATTATCCGGCGAGAACACATTGGGAGCATATATATTCCTGTCTTTTACTACACGAACCATCAGACTGTCGCTCGCCAGACAACCATCTGCCGAGGTTACTTCCAACTGGTAGATGGTGGTATTAAATGGCATAGCAAGCGGGTACAAACAGTCGGAACACGACAAACTGGCGCTGTTCGACCAGACGATCGTCGCTGGCGTGACCGTCGAAAACGCCTGCAGCTGGTGCGGACAACCCAGCGGCAGATCCACATCCTCACCGGCCTCCACCACCGGTATTTCGGCAGCCCTCAAAATGGCAATTGTGTCGTCGGAACAACCATTAATATCCTCAACCGTGAGTGACCAGGGACCTTCTGTAAGTCCGGGGTAATCAGAAACGGAGGAAAATACGCCTCCGGACAGCGAAAAAAGGTATGGCTGAACGCCTCCGGAAACCGACTCTGCCGAGGCAATACCTGTTTCAGGTCCTTCACAACCAGGATTGGTGAAACCAGCCGATAAAACGAGTGGCTGTGGCTGAGTCAGCGTTACCACGCTTGTTTCGGTACAACCCACAGCATCAGTGAGGGTAAGTATATATGTCCCGGCCTGAAGAGAATCGAGTCCGGGGGTACTTTCTCCGTTACTCCATTTCCATGAATAGACGGGGGTGCCACCCGTTCCGGCAGTGGTGATACTTCCGTCCGAACTGCCGTAGCAGGATACTCCAAAACCATTATAGCTGGAAACCGTTTCCGTAAGTAACAGCTTTGCCGGTTCAGATACCTCTGCAGTCAGCACCACATCATTTCCGAAATTATCGGATATGGTAATCAGGTACTCTCCGGCTGGCAGTCCCGATATAGTTTTTTGCTCTCCCAGGGCATTAATAGTACCAGCGCCGGATGGCCAACCCTCCAGTCGTTTCCATGTATAAATGAAGGAGGGAGTTCCATTCTGTACCGAGAATGTCGCGCTGCCTGTTGATGCCCCGTTGCAGGCAACATCCTGCACCAGCGTGGCACCTGTTATTTCACAAATAACCGGATTCAGTGACAGGTTGATGATGCTGTCGCACCCGTTGGCAGCTGTTTGAACCTCCGTGAACTGGCCAGGAGGGAAATACCAGGTATCACCCACATAAAGGCTGTCTGTTGAGCAGATATTGACGCTTAAATCAGTTATAACAGTGGATAATCCGCTTACAGCAACATTCACGGTACTGTCGCAGCCCTCCGTGGTCTGAAAATGAAACACATAGTTTCCCGGATCACAGATGGTGGTATCAGCCACCGACAGGCATTTCCCGCTGCACAACTCGTACTGAAGATTGGTTGTTTTCACGCTGTTAACCCGCACAGTTTTGCAGGACGGGGCTACTGTATCGCATACATTATATGCGAGAACACAAACCTCGTGGTCACCCGGCGTATTGAAGGTAAGCGGAGTCTGAAAACCACCCGCTACCTGCTGACCATCGAGCGTCCATTTATAGGTTACTGCGCCGGCTATCTGGGGAATCGAGAAAGACGCGCTTTCAAACTGACAAATTTCATCAGGCCCCTGGACGGCACCCGCCGGAGCCAGTGGCGGCACCTGCGTACTGCCGGAAGTCACATTGATCGTATAATTGCAAATATCTCCCTGATTGCCATCCATTACAAAATAGTAATACTGTCCTACAACCAGTGGGACAGTATTGGTAAACACCCCTGTTTCTCCCTGCTGTACGTCGGTATCGCAGTTGGAAACCAGCTGAAACGTGCTGCAGTTCAGACTTCTGTAAATACCGATCTCCAGTCCCGGACCAAAATTGCAATTGGACGGCTTTACTGTAATGGTCAGGTTGGTACTGCCTGCGATAAAGGCAATCCACTGCATGTGGTGAATCTGGGTGGTACAAAATCCGGGAGGAGCCTGTCCTTGCTGGGTATCGTTGTTGATACCTGTGTAGCCGTTGATATCACATATCACGCACGCGTCAATGCACGTTGGCGTCATGTCGGGTACGGGCCCGCAGGGTGTTGGCTGAGCAAGAGCAAAAAATGGAAGCTGTATCAGCAGGAAAGAGATTAATCTGACGGGAAAACGGCAGACAGCAGGTTGGTTGTTCATAGTATATCAGATGCTCCCGTCAAGGTAACATTCGGGTATCCTGGGTTGCATTACCGGACATGAAAATGATCGGTTTTCTACCAATACGGTCATTCAGATTGCCTGGTTGCAGTTGTCAGTGTGAAATAACGACACGCTTCCGGACTATATGCTGGCCGGATTTGATATTAAGCTGATAGACGCCGGATATCAGTTGGTCAACAGGTATTGCCAACTGACCTCCATCCCAACTCCTCTGTTTGAACACTTCTCTGCCGTACAGGTCGGTGAGACTTAAACCTGCCGGCTCCTTTAGCTTGTCTGCTTGAACAAAAAGTGTGTTGCCGGCTGGCGTTGGCCACACCTCCGGCTCAATTTCTGCATGTTCGATACTCCTTTCAGATGGAAGAGGCAACTCAATTTCGTCGAGTTTTTGAATACCCGAATTCAGCGTAAGTACCGGGGTTGATGCAAGTCCCCTGCGACTGTCCTGATCTCCTCCGTCAATAATATCAATAATCACCAGCTCCATGATACCTATGGGTCCGTAACCACTAACCGGTTCACCATTAGTACGGGTGAAGGCCATTTCGAAGCGGCCCGTTGATGCCTTTCGGGCCAGATTCAGCGAAGGTGCATCCAGATTTATCCATGAATTATCGTAGAAGTGCATCTGGAACACAGAGTCCCGGAGTCCGGGCCCCAGTACAAACTCAAAAGTGAAACCATACAGGTCAACAACAGGATTTGTCGGCGAGCCCAGTCCGATCTCGATTTGCATAGGTTTGCCCAGTTGGGGAGAAGGCGTGAGCATCTTCATATAAAAAGGCAATCCCTTGATATCCGGAATCACCGGCGGCATCAGATTTCTGGATTTCTGACCGTCAATACGCAGGAAATCGGCATCCGGAGCACTTATTTCTCCATTTCCGTCGGCGTCGGCATGTTTGTGGTTGAAACCGGTTTCTACCAGATTGGAGGGCCAGGGTGCAGAGGCATAACCAGTCCATTCAGTACCCGCAGTACTTCTCGGCGCTCCTGCCCTGCCTGTGAGTAAACCCAACGGGAGCAGATCGCGGGAATTTACAGCTCCGTCGTTATTGATATCGCCGGGCCACACACATTCATTAAAACAAGCCGATGAGCTAGCCGTTGGAGTCAGCTCTACTTCCAGTCGGGCAACCTGACACTGGCCGTTGGGAGCACAATACAACAGAGAAAACTTGTCGGTACCCAGATACCCGTAATCAGGCGTATAAATGATCAGATTGTTACCGGTTACAGACTCACCGCTGACAATCTGTGTGGATTTACCCGGAAAATATTGCACCTGGCCGTGTGAGGCGCCACTGGCTACACCGAAACTGAAGTCATCAAACGGTATGTCATAATTGATGACCAGCGGTATTCCTGCGGGAGACGTCAGTTTGTGGATATACCTGCCGGAGGGGGCCAGATTATCTGCAACGATAGATACCGTTGCTGTTTCCAGCGACGATGCGGAGGGGGAGCCTATCCGGTACTGGAATGTTGCTGTACCGGAAAAACCGGCTTTGGGTGTAAAAGTTACCTGCCCTGCACTCGTTTTGTTGGTGAGCGTTCCCGGAAAATCGGCAGGAACCACCCAGCCCCTGACCAGCAAATTTCCGATGTCATTTTGTCTGACGTTGAAAGTGACGGGCATACCCACGGGAGTGAAGACGCGGTCATCCATGGCCATAACATTCGGGGAGCCCGGATCAATTACACGAAAAATTACCGACCGGGAACAGAAAAGACCATTTTTTTTGAAATAAAGCACACATTCATCCGACCCTGTGAAACCCGGCTCGGGCTTGTAGTGCAAAACATGTCCATTTTCAATCTGGAGTGTGCCGTGTGTCGTAGTGCGGAACGTATCGCAAATGAAAGAAAGAGGAAAAGTGTGCAGTTCGTCTTTTTTTACATGCAGTTTCAATGAAGAGCAATCAGGAACAGTGCCACCGATACCAATGCTCACACTTCCTGCCCGGCAGTTTCCGGCCGCATCACAGACCGTATAATTCAGATGTCCGACTCCCGAATAACCCGGTTCAGGCGTGAATAGTATTTCCGTACCATTCAGAATGACAGCAGTACCGTGATTTACCAGGGGTATGGAACTGAGCTCCAGTCCACCGGCTGTATTGAAATCATTCGTCAAAGGAGTGATTAGCACGGGGGAACCGTCTTCAGAAAGTGCGTAATCGTGACGGGGCTGGAGAATGGAATTTTCAACAGTTATTCTGTAACCCCGGTAAGTCAGATACGGATAACTGGCAGGAGAGCGCCGCTCAATTACGAAAGTGTCTGCACCGGTAAATCCGGCATCCGGAAGATATTCCACCTCGTATCTGTTCGGTGTAGTCAGGTTTCCCGAGGAAAGCAGGCGGATTTTGACGTCACCATGAGTGGCCCGGGGCATTACCTCGTTTACACTGATGCCGATACCGGAAATAGTATCGCGCACGGGCACTTGCGCGAGCGTGTGAACAGTTCTGTAGGGGGACGTATTTTGGGAAAACAGCCGGGGTGTAATCAATCCGAAGGTTGAAACCCAAATCAAACAGAACAGAAATCGTCCGGTGTGCATCAGAAACGTTTTTATATTGTTTTGGCCGGATTACAAAGGAACGGTTAAATGTATGGACAATATACCCATAAATTATATTACATCTGAAAAAATATACTTATAACATCATAAATTTGTCGGCTTGACAGCCTCGCTGAATATGGATAAAAATGTTACTTCCAATCGTCTCTTCCGAACCCTGGTTGCCATGGAGCCATCTCTCCACAGGAACCTGTTCCGGTTTTTGGAGTCGCCGCTGTACGTAGCCAGCCGGCAGCCGCTCCTGCTCTGCAAAGGGATGCTGGAGTATGCGGTTGCCGGAGCCTCCGGTTTCAACAGAGAGAAAATATGGGAAAAAGTGGCCGGCTCTGCAGACTTCAATGATGTCCTTTTCAGAAAATACTGCTCGGAGACGCTGAAACTGGTACATATTTATCTGGCGCACGAATCGCTGGCTACCAGTAAAATCAATACCGGTTTTGAGGCGCTTGACTTTGCCATCGAACACAAAATTGAACCGGTAACGCAATCGGTGGCAGCGTCCATTCGCGAAGAACTCGGTAACGGGTTTAAATCTGTGAAACACTATTACGACAGTTACCGGTTTGAGAAGCAGTATTATTCCATGATGGATTTCGGGGTGAAATTGGATCAAAAAGCCAATCTCTCCGAAATTTCAACCAGTCTGGATGTGTTTTACTGGATTGAAAAACTGAAACTGGCCAGCGCTGCCATTAGTCAGAAGAAAACGCTCAACTACAGTTACGATACCGGAGATATTGAAGCCGTACTCGCACAGATTCGTCGGTTTCCTCTTGAGCAGCATCCTGCGCTGGCACTGGAATATTACGCATTTCTCACCGTTTATGAGGATGAGGCACCTGAAAACTACTTTAAACTGAAAGCCGGACTCGAACAATTTGCTGATTTGATGCCGCGCAAGGACGCTCTTGACCTGATGGATGCCGCACTGCACTTTTGTACGGGCAGAATAAACAAAGGCAATCAGGATTTTATCAGGGAGTATTTTGAGCTTTTTGATCAGGGACTTAAAAAGGGTATATTTCTGATCAAGGGGGAGTTGGCCGTATGGCGATTCAATAATATGGTAGCGGCGGCACTGAGGCTGGGGAAAGCCGGTTGGGCAGAAGAATTTATCCAATCGAATTACCACATCCTCCCGGCAGATTCACGTGACAACACATATACCTTTAATCTCGCACGCGTGTACAGGTACCAGAAACGCTACGGGGAGGTACTTGAACTGCTCCAGAATGTCGAGTATGCCGATATCGGCTACAATCTGATCAGCAAGGCGGTACTGCTTATCACCTATTACGAACTGAATGAGCGGGAAACGCTCGGATCCTTCACTGTATCTTTTCGTACATTCCTGAACAGGCAGAAAGATGTACCGGCTCAACGCAGGGAGGGATATCTCAATCTCGTAAGATTCACCAGAAAACTACTGAAACTGGAGAAAAAAGACCAGAAATCGGCTGACAAATTGAGAGAGGAAGTCATTCAGCATCGTTCCGTTACTGTCAACCACGAGTGGCTGCTGGAGAAACTGAACGAAAAAACCCGGTAGCATCATCAGACGCTACCGGGCCGGGAATCAACTGAATCCGTTCCGGATTAGTTGAAGATGTAACGGATACCGAACTGGGCAGTCCATACATCGAACTGCGTTTTGCTCTTCACGAAAGAATCGCGGAGGAGACCGGTAGTACCGTCAGCAAATTTCTGTGTAGCCATTCTGAACTTGGGAACTCCATCGGCAGTAGTACCGGCACTTGCGAGCGGACGGTCGTTAACGAAGTTGTTTCCAAGTCCCCACTCACTGTTCAGGAGGTTGGCAGCGTTCAGGATATCGGCGCGAAGCTGGATAGTGTTGCGCTTGCCACCCACCTTGATGAAGAACTCCTGGGTAACAGACAGATCAAAGCGGTGAACCAGCGGGAAGATCACACCGTTGCGCTCGGCATACTGACCACGGCGGGTACGCAGGTACTCGTCTTGCTCGATAAATGCGTCAAATGCAGCAGCCTGCTCATCGGCAGTGTAAGTCTTTGTACCGACTGTCAGCGGATCAAAAATCAGGTCAGAAGCATTCTCAGGAACAAACAGCAGATCGTTGTTCTGCACACGGTCGCCGTTCATATCGCCAGAAACGATATAACCGAAACGGGCAGAATTGATACCGCCGTTGAAGCCGCGGTGCTCACCTACATAACCCAGTGTGAAACCTGTAGCACCACCAAAGTCGCC
>Ga0172372_10006840_pt1 | contig 15467 bp, 6 predicted proteins | sample LakKiv5m_2_FD_114544 | JGI IMG/M metagenome (GOLD analysis project Ga0172372, IMG submission 114544) | Freshwater microbial communities from Kabuno Bay, South-Kivu, Congo - kab_092012_9.5m | ecosystem: Environmental > Aquatic > Freshwater > Lake | place: Democratic Republic of the Congo...
GCTGACATGGGGGCACGGTTTTATCCGGGTGTGGGCTACCGACATATATTGGTGGTATCAAAGCCCGTGGGGGTGTTGCATACCGTCCCACCCCATGACCTTACCGATCAAGATGTGGCAGGGCATTGGCCCCGTGGTGAAGGGGATGGGGTGCTCACCGACATCATTGCCCGGTGCCGTGACGTATTGCGTGACCATCCGGTTAATCAGCAACGCCACGCAGCCCATCACCTGCCAGCAACCGATATTTGGCCATGGAGTCCGGGTCGCATGCCCCAATTGCCTGCCTTTAAAGACCGTCATGGCAAAACGGGTGGCATCATTACCGCCGTTGATTTATTGCGTGGCTTGGCCCAATTGACGGGGTTGTCATACCCCCTGGTGCCGGGGGCCACGGGGTTTTTGGATACCAATTATCAGGGTAAAGTAGCGGCCGCGTGTGAGATCTTGGATCATCATGATTTTGTGTATGTGCACATCGAGGCCCCGGATGAGTGTGGTCATTTGGGGGATGTGGCCAAAAAATGCCAGGCCATCGAAGACTTTGACCGACAGGTAGTGGGGCCCTTGATGGCCCATGCCGCCGCCCGTGGCGATGTGGCCATGATGGTGTTGCCCGATCATCCCACTCCCTGTGCATTAAAAACCCATGTTCGTGAGGCGGTGCCAGTGGCGGTGATGGCCCCCTCATTGCCCGTGGATTCGGTGATGCACTATCACGAAGTCAGTTGTCAGTCTGGCTCATTCTTTTATCAGACACCGTGGGAACTCATGTCGTGGTTTTTATCCCTTGGTAAGGCGTGAATTGTCGAGACGCAAGGGATCGTGTTACCATGCGGGGCCTTTATGGCGTGTGTGTCATCAACCGGTTAGTGTGAAATGGTTAGTGTGAAATTGAAGGAGTATATGGATGTCGAATCGTAAATCAAATCAAGAAGTGGTGGCTGGGTTTCAGCTACATGCCAAAGACACTGGGTCGTCTGAGGTTCAAATTGCCTTGTTAACCGAACGAATCAATCATTTGGTTGACCACTTAAAGCGTCACAAAAAAGACCACCACACCCGTCGGGGCCTTTTGATTTTGGTGGGTCGACGCAAGCGGTTGATGGCCTATTTGCGTCGTACCAATTTAGAGTCTTTTACCCAGTTGGTGGCCCGTTTGCAATTGCGGGTTAAAGACTAACACCCATTAGCCAATGCCCAACGGGGGGCGCCAATGGGGGGCGCCAACGGGGGGCGCCAACGGGGGGCGCCAATGGGGGGCGGTGGATTAGGTGCAGTGTCTCCAATCGCATGGTAGGGGTGGGGTCTGATACCCCATTGACCCATCGCTGTTGCGTTTGGGTATGCCCTTTTTAGTGGGCCCCCATGGGTGAGACAAGGGGCTTATCGAATTGACCATCGCCATATACAATGGCTTCGTTTTATTACAAAAGGTGTCCATGATGGCGTGGCCATTCATGGTGGCAACAAAGGAATAACGAGTATGGGTGTATTGAATCATGAGCAGTCGGTGTCGGGGGTCTTGGGGGGACGATCGGTTCGGTTGTCAACCGGCGTGATGGCCAAGCAAGCGAATGGCTCGGTGGTGTTGCGGGTGGGGGATATGGTGTTGTTGGCCACGGCGGTGATGTCGTCATCCCCCAAAGATGGGATTGATTTTTTTCCACTCACGGTGGAATTTGCCGAAAAATTTTATGCGGATGGCCGCATCCCAGGTGGGTATTTTAAACGAGAAGCCAGGCCCAGTGGGTTTGCCACCTTGTTGTCTCGGTTAATCGACCGGCCCATTCGACCCTTGTTCCCTGATGGGTTTCGTCATGAGGTGCAAGTGGTGGTCACCTTGTTGTCACATGATCCCACCATCCCGGTGGATGCGTATGCCATTGTGGCGGCCTCGGCTGCGTTGTCCATTTCAGATATTCCCTTTAATGGGCCGGTGGGCGCGGCGTTGATGGGCATGGTAGCCGGCCACTACCGCGATGATTTGTCTGTGACCGATATGGGGACCAGTGCCTTGCATATGACCGTCGCGGGGACGGCTGATGCGGTGTTAATGATTGAGGCCGGGGCGTCAGAGGTGCCCGAATCGGATGTGATTCAGGCCATTGCGTCGGCCCAATCGGTGATCCGTGAGGCCACCACGTTGCAATCGCAGTTGGTGGCCTTGGTTGGCAAGCCCAAGCATGTGCCATCCCCTGTGGATCACCAACCTGAGTTGGTGTCGCGGGTTGAAGCGGCGATGGGGCAGCAGATTGCCAGTCAATTAAAGGGTGGGGATAAAGAGGCCACCGATCGCTTTTTAAGGACCCTAGAGGAACAAGTCATCACCGCTGTTTCGCAAGAAAACCCAGACTGGGAGAAACCGGCCAAGGCGGTGTTTTCGGTGATAAAAAAACAACACATCCGATCGGCTATTTTGAATCAAAAAATACGACCCGATGGTCGTGCCTTGGATGCCATTCGGCCCATCGAAATTGAAGTGGGGGTGTTGCCTTCTACCCACGGTTCGTCTCTGTTTACCCGTGGCGAAACCCAAAGCTTGGGTGTGGTGACGCTGGGAACCGCCGATGATGTTCAAAAAGAAGATAACTTGTCAGATGTCGATCAAAAAACATACTTTCTGCATTATAACTTTCCCCCTTATTCGGTCGGTGAAGTGGGTAATTTGGCCCGTACCAGCCGGCGTGAACTGGGGCATGGGGCATTGGCCGAACGGGCCCTTAAAACGGTGTTGCCAACGGGGTTCCCTTATACCATTCGGTTGGTATCTGAGATTTTAGAATCCAACGGCTCCTCTTCGATGGCATCGGTTTGTTCGTGTTGTTTGGCCCTGATGGATGCCGGGGTTCCCATTGCTTCACCCGTGGCGGGCATTGCCATGGGCTTGTTAATTGAGGGGGATACCCATGTGGTGTTGTCAGATATTCAAGGGTTAGAAGATCATTATGGTGACATGGATTTTAAAGTGGCGGGTACGCTAGCGGGGATTACCGCTTTACAGCTCGATATTAAAGTGGGTGGCCTCACCCTCGAGATCTTACGTGCGGCGTTGGCCCAAGCCCGTGTGGGTCGCCTGCACATCTTATCATCGATGACGGCGGTGTTGGCGGCCCCTCGTGGTGCGGTGGCACCCAATGCACCCAAAATTGCCACCCTTCACATTCCACCTGAAAAAGTGGGGCTTTTAATTGGTCCCGGGGGTAAAATGATTCGTAAAATAGAAGAAGAAACCCAAGCGACCATTGTCGTGACCGATGGTGCCACTGGGGAAGTGTGTGTGTCGGCCAAAAACCAGTCCGAATTGGATCATGCCATGGGGATGATTCAGCGATTGACCCGGGATGTTGAAGTCGGCGATGTGTACCAAGGCAAGGTCACCAAAGTGGTGGAGTTTGGGGCCTTTGTTGAATTGGTGCCGGGTAAGGAAGGGTTGATGCACATTTCATCCTTTGCCAAACACCGGGTTGCAAAAGCCAGCGATGTGGTCGCCACGGGGCAAGCAGTTGAAGTGCGGGTCAAAGAAATTGATCAGCAAAACCGTATCAATTTGGTTCCCACTTCTCCGTTGGTAGGGTAACCGTTTGCGGGGTTGGTGTCGGGTTTGCGTGGTGTTGATGGTATGGGGGGGCGTATGGGGGCAGGTAGTGAGGGCGTCACCCATCGACACCCTCAAAACCCTTTTAGAAGATTTTGTCTTTACCCACCCCGCCCAAATCAGTATTTCGTATACCGATCTCACCACTTTTGAGCACATTGGCATTGCCGAGAACCGGCCCTACAACCCCGCCAGTGTGATTAAGTTGCCTGTCATGGTGGCGGTATACCACGAAGTGAATGCGGGGCGGTTGTCCTTGGATGACACCTTGGTGTTAACCCCTGACATGCGGGTGGGCGGGGCTGGTAGCATTCAGTTTTTGCCCGTTGGGTCTCGTTTTTCGGTTCGTCATTTGGTGATGCTGATGATTACCCACAGTGACAATACTGCCACCAAAATGTTGATGGAACGGGTGGGATTGACCACCATTAACCGTGTCATGAAAGGGTTGGGGCTGACCCATACGATCGTGGGAACCAGTCATTTGTTGCGTGCCGAAGGCAAAAACACGGCCACCTCAAAAGACATGAATCGTTTGCTGGTGAAGTTGTATCAGGGTGAGGTGATCTCGCCGGCCATGTCCCAAGACATGATGGGGGTGTTGCTTAAACAACAAGTGAAGTGGGGGATTCCCAAATACCTCCCGGCAACGGTGCCCGTGGCCAATAAGACAGGGACCTTGGATCATATCAAAGGGGATGTGGGGATCGTGTGGGTGGAAGATCAGCCGTATGCCTTGTCGGTGTTTACCCAGAAGCTACCCAATCGTTTGTTTGGTACGGGCTGGATTGCCCAGTTATCTCGCTTGGTTTATGACTGGGTAATGGTGCGTAAAGAGGGAGGGGTGGCGGGTGTTTAATGAGCAATCCCTTTCGGTAACCCCTCAGTATCAAGGCAAGCGTATTCGGGTTGAAACCCATCAGGTGAGCTTGCCGGATGGCTTGGTCGCCCAGCGGGATGTGGTGGTGCATCCGGCCGCAGTGGTGGTGGTGCCTTTTTTGGATGCCGAGACGGTGATCTTGATTCGTCAATACCGCACCGCAGCCCAACGGGTGTTGCTCGAAATACCGGCGGGATGTGTTGAGGCGGGCGAAGATGTGTGTGCGGCGGCCAATCGAGAACTTCAAGAAGAAACCGGGTATTACGCCACCACCTTAACCCCCTTGGCGGGGGGATTCCCTTCACCTGGATTTTGTACGGAATGGATGCATTTTTTTAGGGCTGATGGGCTGGTTTATCGGCCTTTAAAAGGGGATGATGACGAATGGATTGCCCCTGTGCCGATGTCGGTAACCGATGCTTTGTCTGCCATTCGGTCGGGTGAGATTTGTGACTTAAAAACCATGGTTGGGTTGTATCAATGCGCCATGATGTAGAAGGGTTTGAGCGCTATCTTCGAACGGTGAGACGGTGTTCTGACCACACCATTCGAGCCTATATGGGCGATGTTGCCGATTATCTCGCATGGATACAAGGCAAGGTGGATGGGTGGGCGGTGTACTTGGGTGCATTGGATGCCCGATATGAAGGGGTGACCATTCGGCGCAAGCGGGCGGCGGTGATGGCTTATTGTCGGTATTTGTATCAGCAGGGCCAATTGTCGGATGTGCCCCATTACCCGTCCCCGGTGCGACTCCATCGACGCATTCCCCACTTTTTATCCGAAACCCAATGGTATGCTGTCCGTCAAGGGTTGCAGGCGATGCCGTTGCGTGATCAATTGATGGTGACACTGACCTACTCATCGGGATTGCGGGTGGGGGAAGTGGCCCGCTTGTGTTGGGGGGATATTGACGGGGTTGCGGCCACGGTGCGCGTGGTGGGCAAGGGCGAGAAAGAACGCGTGGTGCCGATGGACCCTGGCTTGGTGCCGGGGTTGCAGCAATATTACCAGACAGTGCTGGATCGTCGTGCCACGCGTGGGTGGTTGCGAGCCCCCGTGTCGTCACGCCTGGTTCAATATGTGATTACCCGGGCGTTGGCAGCGGGTGGGCTGGGGCCTCCGTTTACCCCCCATTCTTTGCGGCATACGGCTGCGGTGCAGTTGCTGAATGCCGGGGCCACCTTGGTGGATGTGCAGCATTTTTTAGGGCATCAAACCATTCACACCACCCGCCATTATGCCAAGACGAACCCGCAGCGTGAATTAGAGGAAGCCCAACGATGCCATCCCCGGTGGTAGGTTTTTTGTGTTTGGTCATTGCGGTGGTTTGTCACGAGTGGGCACACGCCATGGTGGCGGATCGGCAAGGGGACCCTACCCCCCGTGCCATGGGTCGGTTAACACTCAACCCATTGTCCCACATCGATTGGATCGGTTCGGTATTGGTGCCTTTGCTGTCGTTGCTCACAACGGGGGCCGTGTGGATTGCATGGGCCAAACCCGTGCCTGTTAATCCACGGTATTTTAAGCATCCGGCGTTGTCGATGCTACGTGTTTCCTTGGCGGGCCCTTTAATGAACCTGACCTTGGCCTTGCTGGCGTCATGGGTATGGCGGTGGGTGGGGGGGCCGGATGGTGGGGTGGGGTGGGCGGCTTGGTTGCCCGTGTTTATTATGTATAATGTGTTGTTAATGGTATTTAACATGTTGCCCATTCCCCCTTTGGATGGGTCGAAGGTACTGGCATACTTTTTACCTGATTCGATGCAACGGTTGATGTACCAAATGGAACCATATGGGTTTGCCATTTTGATTGCGTTATCGGTTTTTCGTGTTTTGCAACCTGTGATGTCGGCCTTGTTGTCGTGGGTCTATCCACTTTTTGGGTTATCGTGGTAAATAGATTGATAAAAATGGATACAATTAATGAATCGTAAGGATCGATCTTTCAAGGTATGAACGGGTTGCGTTGCTCTGTTTATCGTTGGGTATTGTGGGGCCTCGTATGGTGGGGGGTTGGCTGGGGCTCGTCTCATGTGATGGCCCAATGGCTAGCGGGCAATACCCCCACCCGGGTGTCGCTTCAGGCCACCGTGTCGGGACCAATGGGGCCGGTTAATGGGGTGTTTCCCATTACCATTCAATTGTACGAAGGCAATGTGGATAACCCCCAATTCATGGTGGGCAATTCACTGACCTTTGAAAGTGTGCGATTTGTTGGGGGATTGGTCAGTTTGGTGGTGGATATTCAAAGTATGGTGAATCAGACCACGTTTGCTAATTTGCGTGATCCCTATATTAAACTGATGGTCAATAATGATGGGTATTTTGTCCCCTTGTATGCGGTGCCATACGCCATCCAATCCCGCACGGCCGATGTGGCCAAAAAAGTGGCGGCATCGGGTATTACGGGTGTTTTTGCAAACTTTTTGGTGAATAAATCCCTGATTGTTGGGCCGGTGAGTAAACCTTATTTTAAGGTTGATGAGGGGCGAGTGGGTATTAATGTATCCAATATTTTACCGGCGGCCACCCTGGATGTGGGGGGTATTGTGAATGCGACGGGGTATCGGGTTGATGGGCAGGACATTGACGTGGCGTTATTGTGGGCCAAAACCCCTGGTAATGCCAACAGCATTTATTATGACAGTGGCCCCAATGGCTTTGTTGGGGTGGGGTTAACCGAACCCCGCTATATGTTGGATGTGCAAGGGACGGTGAATGCATCCGCCTACACCGTGAACGATGTGCCACTTGATCAGTATTTGCAAGGGGTATTGGCGTGGAGTCAAGAAGGTGGGCGTATTTATCGATTGGGGGATGTTGGCATTGGCCTTACCAATCCCAGTGAGCGATTGGATGTGGCGGGTGCCATTCGGTTGGGTGCATCCAAAAACCCGAACACGGCCAAGCCTGGCACCATCGAGTATCGGGTGGACTCGGTGTCGGGACGGGGCGATTTTAGGGGGTACAATGGGTCAAAATGGGTGTCGCTCACGGCTGATCAGGCAGAGGGCGAAGCGAATGCACTCTCGTATTGGTCGGTGACCGATCGGTTGGAATCCACCGCAAAAAATGGGGTGGGGGTGTGGTGGGATCCGGATCAGTTTCGATTTGGGGTGGGCCCCAAATCAGCCATGGATTCGGTATTTACCATTCAGGCATCGGGTGCCACCAATTTGATGTCGGTTAAAACCAATTTGGGGCAACCTATTTTCTATGTGAGTAATTCAAATGTGGGCATTGCCACCAACACACCGGGTGCCGCTTATAAATTGGATGTCAATGGCATCGTCAATGCCAAAACGATTTATGTGCAGGGGCGACCGCTTGAATTGTCGATGTCTTCGGATAGTTATTGGTTGTTAGAAAACAATGGGCGCATTTTTTATGATCGCGGACGGGTGGGGATTGGCACGAGTACGCCGATGAACTTACTTGAAATCAGTTCGGCCTCCGGAGAATCGGCCATCGGATTTGGGCGACAAAATACCCGCTTTTTTACCATGGGGATTAGCGATCAGGCACCGGATTCATTTATTATTGCGGTGTCGGGCAATCTTAACGTACCGGTGTTTGCATTTAAAAACCAAAACATTGGCATTGGGCTTTCGAATCCAAAAGCGAATTTTCATGTATCGGGTAATTCGGGGGTGGTCATTAAGGGGCCCTTTGGTGAAACATCTGGGTTTACCGAATCGGGCCCGGGGGCCAAATTGTTTTGGTTTCCTGGCAAGGCCGCGTTTCGTGCTGGGCTGGTGAAATCGATGGCGCCGGGTACGGGTGACTATCGGTGGGATGTGAACCAATTGGGGGATTATTCGGTGGGTATTGGATACAATCCCCTGGTCAAGGGGCGCTATGCGGTTGGGTTGGGGGGACTTGATAATCAGGCAACGGGGGAAGGGTCGGTTGCCTTGGGCGGGATTTCAAATAGTGCCACGGGTGCTTATTCTTTTGCTGCTGGCTATCAGGCATTGGCGGCACATCCTGGTTCATTTGTGTGGGCGGATTATACGCCATCCGCCAATGTGTATTTTTCGTCAAACCGTGCCAATCAGTTTTTGGTTCGGGCGGTGGGGGGGGTTGGCATTGGGACGGCGAACACCACCCGTGCCATGCTCACCATTTCCAATCCCAATCGTGCCGAATATGTGTTGGGTGCCTTTGGGGTGAATCAGTTGCCCGCGATGGTGGTGACCACATCGGGCAATGTGGGGATTGGTGTGACCGATCCGGGCACCGCCACCTTGGCGTTTGCATCAGATGCACGGTTTGGTATTGGCACCACCCAACCATCGGCCTCATTAACGGTGGTGCAATCGGCAGGCACCAATCGCGATTTTTTGCGTTTGACCAAACAACAAGTCGATGGCACCCAATCACCGGTTTTTATTGTGAACCAACAGGGAAATGTGGGCATCGGATTAGAGCCTGATAATACAGCCCCCGCCGCCACTATTTTGGTGGCGGGGGGGGTGGTGGCGTCTGAATATAAGATGGTGGTACAAGATGAAGGCCAGGCCAAAGTGGTTGAGATTCAGCCTTATTCTTCACCATGGGCTGACCCGGCTGCCAATGCGGGGAATACCTCCTATTCATTGGGGTATGTGGGAATCGGGACCCCTGAACCCAATAACTTGTTAGAATTATCCAATCGCTCGGCGTTAGCCGATGGCACCTCATTGGGGTTGTTGCCACGGTTGTCGTTTGATGTAGATGGTCAAGATCAATTTGTGTTGGCCCTCGTGACGGCATCGGTGACCCCAACCGACTATTTATTGGGTATTTTGTCGGGTGCGGCATCCCAGCCGATTGTGACCGTGTCGGACACGGGATTGGGTATTAACATTGGGGCAGTTCGACCGTCTGCCTCGTTGCACGTATCGGGGAATATGAGGGTTTCTCGAGTGTGGGTAGGTAATCCTGATCCGGTTACCGGGTTCAATTCATCCGTGCCATTGGTGGTAAAGGGGCGTATGGATACGGATGAGTTGTATCTGAATGGTGTGAGGTTTATTCCGGCTTCCTCACCTTGGTTGCAATCGGGTAGTGATATTTATGTCAATCGTAATGTGGGGATTGGTGTTTCTAACCCCTTGTCTGCCCTTCATGTGGCGGGTGTGATTCGAACCGAAGGGTTATGGGTGACCAATCCCGTGACGTTTGCCAATCGGTTTTCGTTGTCTCAACTGTCTTTTTTAGATCAACAGGTTCCCAATCAATTCGGACAATTGCGGGTGATGAATGGGGAGTTGCAATATGTTAATGCCGCTGGATTGATCAAAGAAATTTCATCAACCCTCACCCGTGGGAGTGGCAATTCGGGTGTGATGGCTTATTTTGTTGATGATAGCACCATTGGCATGTCAGGTGTTCGATGGGATGGTCCTACCGATACCTTGTCGGTGTCGGGGTCGATGCAATTGGTGCGCAGTCGTGCCACTTCGGGTTTGTCATCCGAAACCTCGATGGGGTTTGGTGGCACCGATAAAGGGTTTTCGATTCAGTCCGCTTTGGTTAATGAAGGGGATGCAGCCCAAGCACAATCGTATGTGTTGGCTGATTATCTGATGACCGTTAATAGTACGTGGGGCAGTAGTACGACCCCCGTTGATTTGACGGGGATTAATCTCAAACTTTCGAATGCGGCGGGCACTTATGTGTTAAATGGGTCGCGGGTGGTGGGCTTATCGGTGGATGTATCGGGGGTGAAATTGGATGCCCAAGGTACGGGCTTGGCGTATGCGGCCTTGTTTAATGGGGGCAATGTGGGCATTGGCACCACCCGTCCCAGTGTGGCATTAGAAGTCATTGGTACCGTATCAGCCAATTATTTTAATTTGCGTGGTGGGTTAGATGTACCAGAATTACGGGTTAATGCTGGGCGGGTTAACAACCCACTTTTTGTGGCCAAATCCCGCGAAGTAACCGGTGGGACCAAAGCACGCATTGGGATAGGGGTGTCCCAACCCGAGTTAACCGACTATGAATTGAGTGTGGCCGGGGCGGTATCCGTTAATTCTTTGTTGGTGTCGGGTGGGTTGGTGGCGACCACCCTCAATATTGGGTCCAATTATAATTTGGTGATCGACGATGAGGGAGAAATTGGGATTGGGGTGTCACAGCCTGATTCTCAATTATCGGTCAAAAAAACCTTGCAATCAGCTGCCGATGTGACGAACGAAGGGATTGCCGGGCGATTTGATACGGTGATTGATGGGGCCAAGCAAGCAGGTAGTGTGTTTTATTATGATCGGGACATCAATGGGTTATTGATCACGTTATCATCGGGCACTGGCTCGAACTTATCGTCTGTAGGGAAAGGTTTAAACATTGATTTAACCAATTTGGCTGTGAATACGTTTCCGGGTTCCGAAGCCAAAGCGTATGGGCTGTATGTGGATGTGACGGGTACTGGCGACCGTGTGGCGGCTGCCTTTATGGGTGGGAATGTGGGCATCGGTACCGCAACCCCCGAGGCATTATTGGATGTAAAGGGTGCCATTAAGGCCAATAATTTAATTATATCCGGCACCTTGGATGCACGGGATGCATCGGTGACGGTGAATCAATTGTCTGTGGTGCAGTCGATGGACCTTCGGGGGGCTTTATTGGTCGATTCCATGGTGGTTAATCGTGAATTGACGGTGAATCGTCTGGTATTGCAAGGGGGGCTTAGTGCATCGGCCATCACCGCCAATACCCTGCGGGTGACCCTATTAAAAGTGACCGACAACCTAACCCTGGCGGGTACTTTGATTGGCGAAACGGCATCAATCAACACGGTGCGGGTGGGAACCTTAAACGTTGGATCTGGCACAGCGGTGGGGGCGTTGGTGGTATCCGGCAATACGGTGCTGGATCAACTGACCGTCCTGAATGGCGTGACGGTTGTGTCGGGAACGATGAACATCAATGCCAATCAATGGGTGGTGACACCGTTGGGTAATGTGGGTATCGGCACCGCTACACCCAGCAGTCGCTTGCATGTGGCCGCCCCACCTTTGGGTGCGTATGTTGACACGACCCCTCAAACATGGGCCCCCTTGGTGATTCAGTCAGCGGGGGGGGCTGGTACGGCGGCGGGTATGTTGTTTTCGACGGATGCCACTGTGTCGGGGGTGGCGCCCGATTCGGGGGCAGGGTTTGCGGCCGTTCGTGGGTCAGGAATGGGGGATGATACGGGCACCTCTTTGGTCTTTTTAACCGATCCTGGGGTGACAGGGTCACGTCCCTTGGAGCGATTTCGTATCACATCCAAGGGGAGGGTGGGCATTGGGGTGACCAATCCGGATGTGGGGGTTTCGTTGCATGTGTCAGGTTCGATGTATGTGTCGGCCACCTTGAATGCCAATGCGTTGTCAGTGCAACGGGTGTTGCCCCCCGAGGATGGGTCTGTGTTGACGATTTCGGGTAACCGGGTGCAGTTTGATGCCCGTGCTGAGTTTTTGAAGGGGGTGACGGCCAATCAAGGGGTTTATTTGGGTGCGCTTGATTCACCCGTTGGGTCGGTCACCCATGGGTTATTGTATGTGAATCGTGCGGATTCAGATTTGTATTTTTTACCCCCCAACTCGGCAACACCGGTGAACCTTTCGTCTATTTTTATTGGCCCCCCTACCCGTATTCCGGTGTTGGGTGCCACGGGTCGCATATCGGCCAATTCCCCTTTATCGTGGGTGGATGCCACCCAAACCTTGATCATTGGCACGCTCAATCAACGGACCGACGTGTCGTTTATTGCGTCTTTTAATGCCGCTGTGTCGGGGACCGTGCCGTTTTTATCGGTTCAATCGTTGTTGCCGGATTACACGGGGGGGAGTGGGGTATCAGCGATTGGCACCCAGATCATGATGCAAGGAGAGGGATCGGTGGCGTTGGGGCCGAATGATGTGGCCATTGGATTGTCGGTGGACGTGAGTGGGTTGTCATCCAGCCGTGTATCCAATGGGGCGGTGTCGATGGGACGAAAATATGCCGCCACCTTTATGGGGGGCCATGTTGGGATTGGGCTCACCGAACCAAAGTCAATGTTGCATGTTAAACAATCGGGAGACCTTCCGTTGATGCGCTTGGATTCGGCGACCGATTCGGCCCGTTTTATCTCGGTTTCATCGATGGGGCAATGGGGCATCAACACCGACAATGCCACGGCATTGTTGGCCATTCAGGCCCCCGCGTCATGGTCTCGTCCCTTGGTGTGGGTTGGTGGTAGTGGGGGAACCTATTGGGTGGTGACGGGCAATGGCAATGTGGGCATTGGGGTATCGAATCCCCAAGTTAAGTTAGATGTTCAGGGTGGTGTTAAGGCCACATCCGGTTATTTTGACTTGGTCTCTGCCAACCGATTGACGGTGGGGACAGGGTTTGTGGTGACGGCGAATGGCTTTGTTGGCATTGGCACCAGCAATCCCACGGCGTTGTTGTCGGTGGCACGGTCGGTGACGTCGACCCAATTCAATTCGGGGGATGCCAATTATTTGGGCAACACTTTTTCGTTGATGCGGTTGTTGTTTGAATTGCGTGATAACACACCGGGTACGACCCGTTCTTATCGTGGCAATGTTCGGGGCTTGGATATTGTACTCGATTCTGGTACCGCCACATTTGGGTCGGCCGAGCAAACGACGTCGGTGGTGGGGCTTTCGTTGGATGCCACTCAATTACGTGCCACCGATGAGACGGTACCGGTGACGGGGCTTCAGGTCGATGTGTCGGGTTCGGGGGGCACCCGGTATGCCGCGTTGTTGATGGGGGGGAATGTGGGGATTGGCACCGCTAATCCCGCTTTTTTATTGGATGTGGCGGGTGATATTCGGGCCCAAGGGTTGCAACTATCGGGGTCGGTGTCAGCCAATGCGGTGACGCTGAATCAGTTGGTGGTGAATACGGATATGCTGGTGAAGGGGGTGATTTCTACCAATGTGTTGATTGCCAACACGGTGCAGACCGATCAGTTGGTGCTCACCACCAAGGTTCAATCGGCTGAGGCATCGTTTGTCACTTTAAATGCTGGGGTTGGGGTGATGAACAAGTTATTGGTTGGGTCTGTTTCCAACCCATCTTTGGCGACGATGGTGGTGTCGGGTGACGTGTGGATTGCGGGCGGGGTGACGGTGAATGCGTTAAGTACCGCATTGATAACGGCCCCCACTGGGTTAACGATCACCGGATCTGGCACTTTGGTGGTGCCCACGTTATCGGTATTGGGTCAGATGCGTGTCACGGGGTCTGTGGGGCTCATCACCCAATCGGGTGACCCCACTGATTTGTCTCAGGCCTTGTTGTATGCAAAAGGGGAGCGGTTATGGTTTCGCCCCCCTGGGTTAGCCACCACGCCGATTGATTTGCAATCGTTTTCGAGTGGGTCACCCGGCAAAGTGGCTTATTTTTCTAATGCGGGTACATTGGCCAGTTTAGAGAGCGTATCGTGGGATCAAGCCACCCAGATGTTGACCTTGGGTGCGATGTCATTGTCGGCACCACCAGCGATAACGGGTGACTTTATCGGGTCATCGGTTACCTTGCCTGTGGTGGATCGTCGCACGGGATCGGCAGGGCAGTTGGTAGGGTTGGGCATTGACATGGTGTCTGAGGCGAGTGGTGGGCGGTTGGCCCACAACGATGTGGCCATTGGGTTAAAAGTGGATGTGTCGGAGTTATTGGATCTTCAAACCGATGGGGTTGGTGTCACGCGTCGGGCCACCAAGCTGGCCGCCGCTTTCATGGGCGGTCGTGTGGGCATTGGCACAACCCTGCCCGGCGCTGCGTTGCATGTGTCGCCCAATGCGGGTGTACCGGGCTTGTTGGTAGGCCCATCGATTGCTGGGGCCCAGCTGATAGTGGATGCCCTGGGGCGGGTGGGTGTTGGCACAGGGGTTCCGTCGGCGTCATTCACGGTGGTGGGTCGTGCGGGTGACACCCATGTGATGTGGGTGCAAACCAGTGCCGGCGCCCCTGTTTGGGTGGCAAACGAAAACCAGCGCGTGGGCATTGGCAAGACAGATCCGAGTGTGAGTTTGGATGTGGCGGGGGGGGTTGCTGCGGAGTCTGCGTTGGTTGACACCGTTAGTGTGAACCGATTGGTGGTCGGTGGGGAATGGGGCGTGGTCGTCAGTGGCAATCGCATGGGGGTGGGGGGGTGGCAACCCGGTGTTGCCTTGAGCGTGTCATCTAACATGACACTTTTGGATTCGAATCCTGCTACTTTATTGGATATTTCGCGTACCATTTATGGCAGTACGGTGCCCGGTATTACCTATCAATACGGCGGGCCTATCACGGGTATCAATCTAAAGCTAGACAATCAAGCTGCCTTCACTGGCACGGCCAATGGACTGGTGATTGACATGGGCACATTAACGGCGGCCAGGTCATTAACGGGCTTATCGGTTCAGGTAGGGCCTGCGCAGGTGGCGGCTTATTTTGAGGGGTCGGTGGGGGTGGGGGTGACCCCCAATGCGGGGGTGGCGTTACAGGTGTCGGGTAATGCCACGATGGATGCGTTGTTGGTGTCGGGCACCATTACCACCAATCGATTGACGGCCACTACGATGACGGGCACATCGGCAACGGTGGATTACCTGGTAGTGACTGATATGGTGGCCGATCGCGTATCGGTGAATACCTTGGTGGTGAGCACGTTAAATGTGGCGTCTGTGTTGTATAACCAGGCAACGGTTAACATGCTCACCGTCAAGCGAATGGCGGTGGCTCAACCTGACTCAGATTTATCGAATTCGCCTTGGGCGTTGGATGTAAACGGTGTGAGTCGATTGGATGGTAACGTAGAGATTACGGGGTCGGTATCGGCCAATCATTTGGCCCCCGAATCCGGTAATACCATCACGCTGAACGCTACTTTGGTGGCGTTTGAATCGCCTCGATTGACGTCGACGGTGTTGAGTGCCGAACAGTATGTGTTGATGCCCACTTCGAACAATGCCCCTGAACCGGGGGCATTGTGGGTATCGGGTAATAACCA
>Ga0172372_10006843_pt1 | contig 15459 bp, 5 predicted proteins | sample LakKiv5m_2_FD_114544 | JGI IMG/M metagenome (GOLD analysis project Ga0172372, IMG submission 114544) | Freshwater microbial communities from Kabuno Bay, South-Kivu, Congo - kab_092012_9.5m | ecosystem: Environmental > Aquatic > Freshwater > Lake | place: Democratic Republic of the Congo...
ATCATTTCGGTGCTCGCGGTGCTCACGAGCGTGAGCGTGCAGCGCATCGCCAAGGATGCGCGGCTCGCCTCGGCGACCAACGCCGTCATCGCCCAACTGGGCACCGCGCGCGCGATCGCTATCCGGGACAACGTGCCGGTCATCGTGACCTTTCGCGCGGTTCTCGCGGAGCCACCCGTCTACGGTCCATCGGGCAATCTCATCTCGCCCGGCAATCCGCAGAAGGGGCAGGTGACCGAGGTCGTGATCGGCAAGTCCACGGGCAAGCTCACGGCCCTCGACACGCAGTCCTACGAGACCTTCGGGGAGCAGTTCGTCCCCGCAGCGGGGGTGCCCGCGCGGCGCCTGGCTCGTGGCATCAAGATCTCATCCCCTGTGGCGTACGTGAGCGGGAACCTGCCCAAGTGGGGCACCCTTCCCGAGTACAGCAATCTGGAGGTCGGGCGATCGTGCTGCGTGTGCTTTGGACCCGATGGTTCGCTGCGCACGCGAAATCCCAAGATTCCGGGCGACGTGCAGTCTGCCTTCGGTCAGACCGGTGACAACCCGGGTGCCGTCGCCATTTCATTGGTTGGTCCATGGCTCGACGTGAACGGGAACGGCACCGCGAACACTCCTGTGGAGATGGGGCCCGGCGGCATGACCAATATCGGAACCTGGGACACGTTCCGTTCACCCGACGAAGAGCCGGTCCTGCAGTACACGACCCTCCTCGCGATCTATGACTACGACGATGCGGTGGAACGGGGCGATCCGGGGGAGTGGCAGTCCACGGCCGGCGCCTACACCGAGCCAGTCCCTCATCGAAACTTCTTCGACGAGTACATCCCGCAGTTCGCCGAGTTCATCGGCTTCAATCGCTGGACGGGCGTGGCCCAGGCGGTGGACCAATGAGCCGTCGCGCCTTCACACTCGTCGAGGTGATGCTTGCGGTCTTCATCCTGGGGATCGGCATCATCAGCGTGAGCGCACTGTTCCCCGCCGGCATCGTGCAGCAGCGCGCCTCCAATGACGATGCTCTCGGGCCCGTGGTGGCTCAACACGCGATGGGTGTGATTCGCGGCAAGGTCAAGCAGGATGACTTCGGCACGTACGAGGAGTACGCGACGTACGACTTTGGCTATCCGGCGCCGACCACGATCGTGGGCGATTGGTCCTGGAAGCGCCCGGCCATCTACTTCGACCAACAGGTCCCGGGCGTGGGGCTGGCTGGCCCCGGCGAAGATGATCGAGGCGTGATCGACATTTTCGGGGTGCTGTGCCGTCGAGGTGAGGTCGTGAACTTTGCCAGCGAGTTCGGCAACGAGGACGGCCTGCTCGGTGGCAACAACCCGCGGAATCGCTTGTTTGGCATCCCGGCAAACCGTCGCAAGTGGGACCCAGACAACAACGTCAACACTCCGCTTTGGCTCGATCTCGACTTTGACGGCTTGCAGGACCCCAATGAACTCCGCGATCCGTTGTTCCTGGTGACGCAGCAGGAGCGGTACTGGCCCAGCGTGCCATCGGTGCCACAGGGGGCTGCCGGCTCCGGCACGCCGTCGGCGGCAGCTCGTCCTCAGTTCGTCTGGGACTGCATGTTCCGGCGATTCGAGGGGCGGATCCTGGTGGCCGTGTTCGTGTATCGCGTCGGCACGACGTCGGGCGCGGAACCGGGCCCCTATCGAGTCGCCCAAGGTGGAACGGGCGGTCCGGGATTTCCGCCAGCTCCTGCCGATCGACCTCCGATGCCGAGACTCGGCGCGTTCCTCGCTGGTGCGCCCGAGGCGGCACTGGCGCTCTCCACGTCGTCCGTGCCCCGCGCGAGCGGCAGAGATGGCAACCTCGCCACGCTGGCCGACAACGCCATCGTTCCCGACACGGATCCCGGGGGGCCCGCGGGTTTCAACATCGCGTACGACCTGTTCTCCTGGCAGGCGCCCAACCAGCTGTGGCTTGACCAGTGGAACGACATCCACCGCGTGGTGGCAGGGCGCAGGACCAACCGCGACGGGCCGGTGACGCTGGCGCGCCCGTTGACGACCAAGCCATCGACTGCGGTGCTGTTCAGCTACGGCCCCAATGGACTCTCCAACGTCGATCCGGCACAGGTGGAACTGCTGTGGTACCTCCCGATCGAAGATGCGAACGGCGTGGCGATCACTCCCGTCTACATCACGGTGATGGAGCTCTGATGCGCAATCCTTCACGCCAGCGTGGTGCCTTCACGCTCACCGAGCTGCTCATCGCGGTCTTGGTGCTGCTCGTGATCATTGCCGCGACCGCACGGATCTTCGGGACCGCGCAGCGGGTGTCGAGCGTGGGAGAAGCCAATGCCTCGATCCTCCAGGAAGCCACCGCCATCGAACGTCGGCTGCGGGACGACCTGTCGCGCCTGTCCGACCAGGGCTACATGGCGATCCGCAATGTGGCGATCAAGAACGACATCAATGACGTGGCTTCCACCGCGCAAGTGGAACTTCTGAATCCCGATCTGCCGCCCGACGGCGTGCTGCGCCTGGATCAGCTTGTGTTCTTCACGCAAGGGGCCCAGGACACCCTGGACTTCATCGGCGGGGTGAATCTGGGTTCGGGCGCCATTCCTGCAGGCATGGTCAGCCGGGTGATGTACGGGCATGGAGTTCAGGTGCCTGACCGGGTCAAGCAGGCCTCCAACGATGGATTCAGGTTCAATCCGGACACGGTCCTGGCGAATGGTCGCCCCCTCTCCCCGTGGGTGGTTGACACGGACACGGCCCTCGAAGGTCTGAGGCTGACCTCGACCCCAACGGGGCCTACCCTGCAAGTCAACGGCACCCAGCCGGGTGCGCGAGACTGGATCCTCTCCCGCCGAGCGATCCTGCTGGCCGACGATGGCGGGGTTCCCTCGTATCTCGGAGTTTCCCCGAACACGCCGCAACTGGACGCCAACAGCTTCGAGTGGATCGTGAAGAAGCAGCAAGGGCTCCAGTGGTTCCCCTCGGGGGTGCTGCAGCCATCGCCCGAAGTGCTCTCCGGTCGGTACGACATCTGCGCCATGCAGCCGGACGACATCGAGCGGGTGCTCTCCCGGTTCGAGGGCACGACCGCGCCGCTGCCGCCCGTGTACGCGCCATGGACCGTGGTGACCAATGTCGCGGACCTTCCCTCGAACCTGGCCCAGTTTGGTCCGGTCCGTCAGCGCGTGATCAACGCCACCTTCGGACTTGGCGTGACCCAGAATCAAGCCGGCGTCAATGTGCCGATCGGACTCGCGTGCTGGCCTCGCGTCGAGCGTGAACCGCCCACCACTAACAAGTCCGACCAGATGCTGACCTCGGGCATGATCGGCGGGCACTGCAGCAGCTTCATCGTCGAGTGGTGCTGGCGGGACGGTGTCGGGCGCCTGACGGACGAGAACGGGCAGGTGGTGGCTGGACAGGATCCGTTTGCCACCGCACTGTCCAACGTGCCCATGCTCGGGTACGCGCCGGGCGCACCCGGGCAGCAGTCGTGGATCGGTCTTCCCGATGACGCGTTCGGTCTGTCCACTCCCAGTTTCCAGCGCCGGGGTACCTCGACGCTTCAAGCAACGGGTGCCGTGGGCTTGCCCCTCTTCGCACCCGCGATCGAAGGACCCAACGGCGCGCAAGTCCTCCCCATGGTCGGGGCTGGGATCCCCGCAAACAAGGCCTGGTGCTACACCAGTGTCTTCGGTTTCAACGCGTCGGAGCCGACGTATTGGGTCAACGTGCTGGACACCTCGGCGGCGCCTCCGCAGCGACGCGTGCGGGTTCCGCGGCTGGACTACTGCCCACGGCCTTCCGCGCTTCGCATCAGCATGACCCTGCATGACCCGGATCGCCGTCTTGACGGCGGCCGTGAGTTCACCTTCGTGATTGACTTGCCTGAGAGGTCCACTCCATGAGAGCGATGATCCAATCGTCCAACGAACGTCGTTCCCGACGGAGCACGCATCGGCGTGGCAACGTGATGATCATGGTCACGGCGCTCCTGGTGCTGCTCGTGATCATTGCATCGGCGTTCCTCACGCGCACGCAGGCCAGCCGCCTGATCTCCAGCGCCCAGCAGTCGACGCAGTCGAGGCAGCAACGGATCGAACCGATCATGGAAGCGGTGGTCCATGAAGTGGCGGGGGCTCTCTTTCCCAAGCCCATCGATGTGGATGATCCTGCGCTGCGCAGTGGACCCCTGGCTCCGCCGAATCCAGCGGGGTACGGCTATCCGCGCGTGGCCAGCAGTTCCTATCCGCGGGTCGACCCGACGATTGGTAACGACCCTGCCGTTCGTGCCATGGTTCGATATGGCGTCGACTCGCTGGATCTGATCGATGTCCTCGACGGTCCAACCTCCGGCTTCATGTCGCCGGATGGGATTCCCGATGGCTACAACTTCGCGCCGTTCCACGTCTACCCGTGGACCAACTGGCCCGATCTCTTCGCCTCGGACGCCGTGCTGGATGACAGTCATCCAGTCCGTCTGTTCGAATCCAATCCTTGGGGCAATCCCGGCTTCGGCGATGCTCGATGGCTGCGTTCCACCGAGCCTGTTCGGTTCTATGACCGTCCGGCCTTGGGTTGGACGTTCGGCCAGTCGCCGTCGACTGAGTTGGGCCAGCCATACTTCTCGCACTGGGCGCATCTGTCCAACCCCTCCACACCGAACAACGGCTGGATCCTGATCCCGGACATCCGCGACTGTGTGGCCGGGGCGAACTGGTTCAACACGCTGAACAATCGCCACAACACGGAGCGCAACGGCTTGTTCATCCCGTGGGAGCAGTGGCTGCCGGGCGTCCAGCCCGACTCGGCCTTCTTCGTCACCGGGCAAACGAACGGCGTGGGCTCATCGGCAGCCACGATTCAGCTCGCCAACCGTTTCAATGATGTCGCCAATGCGTGGTTCAACATCCTGCCCAGCGGAGAGCCTTTCGGGTACCTCAGCCGGGTCGGTCAGTCGCCACCCTACGCGGGTACCACGACGGGGATTGCGCCTGGGCCCATGCCGAACTTCCTGCGGCTTCCGCACTTCGGCCCCAAGCGCGATGAGTTCACGCTGGGGACCGCGCGGCAGATCGTGTCGTCCCGGCTTTGCGACACCGATGGGGACGGATTCACGGACAGCTACTGGTTCATGCCACCGACCAGCGTGGATCGCGCCGTGCGGTACGTCGTGGGTGTCAGCGTGGTCGACAACTCGGCGATGGTCAACGTGAACACCGCGACCGTGTTCGATCGCACGCAGACGTCTGGACTGGTCCCGGGGGATGTTGCGCTGATGTCGCGCCGGGACGCCACGGGTCAGCCGCCGGGCGGCACCCTCGCATCGAACGAGTTCAACCCGCTGCGTGCCGGCTTGTTCGGGCAGTACGCGCGACTGTCCGGTGACGGTTCCGGCAGCCCGAACAACGATGCTCTGAATCTCTATCCACCCTTGGATGTCGATCTCTGGCGAGATCAGTTCGGCGTGTCCGTTGACACCGATGAAGGGAAGCTGGTGGCGCACGGTGCGGCGGACCAACCGACCTTCGTTCGGGAACTCGGCTTGGTGTACCCGCCGCAGGATCCCGATGACACCCCATCGATTCCCGGCATCGATGCCTTGCTCTTGAGCCCGATCGACCGATTGCGTCACTACAAGGCGTTCCTGAACGGTGGGCGAGTCGATTCGTATGTCCTGGCCGATGGGACGGCCGTCGCGCCGAACCAACGAACGAATTCGCGCATCAACTTCTTCGCCATCCCGGATGAGATCGAGCTCCGTCGCTACGCGGGCAACAACGATCCCACCCTCAGCCGGCTCGAGCGTGCCCTTGACCCCGCAGCGGCAGCCGAGCGTGACGAAGCCGGCACGGTCGTTTCGGGATCCGGGCGCGATCTGTTGCGTGCCAGCCCGTCGCGGAGCGAGTCGTTCGAGGGATTCGAGGGTGCCGGCAGTGCGCTTGGGGTGGGCAAGCTGAACGCAGTCCAACTGCTCCATGACAGTCGCCGTCACCTGACCACGTACAACGGCGCTCGCAACGAGATGATGCCGCCGTGGCTCTGGTTCAACCCCGTCACGAATCCCGACGCCGAGGGTCTGGTCCTGGGCGTGCCGGCAACCGGGCCCGACCCCTTCCGCCAAGTGGATGGTGGGGACGTCGATGGCGATGGGCTCCCCGGCACGGAGTTCGACTGGGACGCCGCGCGCAGCCGTTTCCTGCAGGTCAATCGGAAGCTGGACTTGCGTCGTCCGATCGAGGAGCCCGAGTTCGGTGTTGGGGGAGTCTTGGCGAACTGGCCTGACATGCTGGCCTCGAAGCAGCAATTCGTGCAAGACGTGTACTACCGCCTGGCGCGATCGATGCTGGATCCCTTTGACCCAAATCGAGGAGTCTCCTACCTCGGCCGGGACGACGATGCCGCTAAGGCCACGCGGCGCATGGCAGCCAGCCTTGCTGCGAACATTGAGTGCTGGCGCGATGGCCGCGTCAACATCGGCCCGGATAGCGCGGCGGTCGGCGGCGGAACCGGTCAGCCCGAGCAGATCACGCGACTGGTGGACGAGCCGTTCCATTTCAACGATGCCCCGTACATCGAAGAAGAGAACAACCTGAAGTTCCTGGGCAACGAGAAGCATCCGGTCATCATGGAGGCGTTCTTCATGGTGGTGTATCCCAAGGCGAACTTCCAGGAGTACGCGCGATGGCTGCTGACCCCCGCCTCAGGGTCCAACCTCAGTGCAGCCGCGCGGGAGAAGTTGCGTGAACTCGCCACGTTGGCGGCCGCGCAGGATCCCTATCAGGCACCGAATGGGCTTCCGGCGACTGGACAGTCCTTCGTGCTCGGTGGCGTGGATGGGCAGCCCGGCCTGAGTTGGAACCCGCGTGTCGTGGTGGCGGTCCAACTCGCCAACCCTTGGAATGAACCCATCGACCTCTCGGAGTTCAGGTTGGTGGTGGCGGGCAAGCCGTATTGGTTCGCCCCGAGCCGCTTGCCTTCGGGCGGCGTCGACTGGGACAGCGAGTCTCAGGTGGTGTCTAATGGAACTGATTGGGGCTACGGCACCAATCCGATCCTGGGTCCGACGACGCCGGGCCAACCTCGCTCCGTGATCGTGTTCGCCATGCCGAAGTCGGTGGGTGGCAACGCCAGCCCGCCGACGGATTCATCCGCCGCAGGGACGCTTCCCAATCTGGGGCCTCTCGTGGCGTTTGCACCCTTCGAACCGCGCTTCCGGACGAAGATGATCGACTTCCTCGACCTGACCCATCCCTGGCTGGATCGTGGTTACGGTGACCGCACCGAGGGATGGCCGTACGCCCGCCGCCTGATGCAGGAGTTGGATGAGGCCGTCACCGCCGCCGGGGGAAATGTGGCCGACGCTCGTGATCCGTTCCCGCGCCCCATGTCGGGTTTCCCTTCGACGCGCAACGGGGAGCGAGTCTGTGACCTGTTCGAAGATCCGCTGACCGCCTATCCAGATTGCTTGGTGATGAATGCCGGCCAGGGTGAGATCGCGCCCACGCAGGGCGGTCTTCCGGTCACGGTGGATCTCTACAGGCAGTTCGTCCAGAATCCAACCCGAAGTTTCGTGGAGTTGGAGCGGCGCATCCGTCCGCGCACGAGCCGATTGAACGCCGATGCTGACTGGATCGTGATTGATCGGCTCGACAACCCAATCGATACGCACTCGTCTGCTCCGGAGAACTTCGCGGATCGGGTCAGCCGATTGCTGGTGGCACAGTCGGGCGTCACGGCATTCCTGCCCCCGGCTCCGGCGGCAGGACTGCAGGGCACCGGGACGAATCAGCCGTTCTTCATGAGCATGCTGGCTCTCCCGGCGGGTGCGGATTGCTATGGGGGGTGGGTGCGAGCGGTCCGTCCGTGGGCTTGGGACATCGATGGATCGAGCACGATCGATGCCAATGAGCGCTCGCCCTACTACACACTGTCTCGAGTGGGGTCGATCGAGTCGTCGATGGAGTACCCGCTACAAGGTCCGAATCTCCAAGATTGCCTCTACGAAAGCCTGAACGCCACGGACGCCGCTGGCTTTGCGTGGGACACCGATGCCGAGCCGGATGGGTATGCGGGGCCAGCCAGCGAGCTGCCCGATGGCCTGATCCGAACCTCGCGGCTGAATCGGCCTCTTCAGGAGGGAGCGGAGCATCCGCAGTCCCGAGGCAAGCCCACGGCGTTCTCGTGCCAGACGGTCATGCGACTAGCAAGTCCTGCCTACCAGCGGTTGTCAGTTGGTTTCCAGTACGACGCTCCGCCGACGTCGAGCTTGGTTCAAATCTCCGACGCCGACAAGGCGGTTCCCGACGTGGACCGATGGTCCATCCGTCCTGTTCGGCCAGAGACGCCGGACGACGAACGGGATGGTGTCGTTGGTGGCGAAGATGGAGTTCCGGATGTCTACCAATACCCGGCACCGCTGAACTTCCCGTTGCAGATGGTGCAGCGGGACGGGGACTTCGAATCGCTTGCCGAAGTGCTTCAGGTGCAGGTCTGGGGCCCGGTGTGGGACCGGGACGTGGGCGGGACCAAGTTCACACTCGGGGAATTGCTGGCCTTGACACCCCGCGATGTCGAGGGCAACGCGGAACTTGCCGGGTGGATGATCAGTCCAGAGGCTGCGCCGCTGGTCGCCAATGATTCGGATCCGTTCACATCGTGGGACCTGCTGCGTGTGGGTGGCTCGCCGAATCGGCTGTCGTTCCCCTTCGACCCGTCCAAGCGGGAGCGAGAGGACCAAACGCAACTGGACATCCGGTTCAATCGGCCGAGTCTTCCAAACATCGCCAGTGCTGACTATTTTCCCTTCAATCCACGGCTGCCGGCGGGGGTGTCGCTCCTGGATGCCTTTACGATCGATGGGCCGGGATCGGTGCCCTTCGGCAACGCAGTCGCGGCGGAGGACCGCTCCCCTCGCCTGGCGCGGGGGTTTGAAGGCGCGCTGACGCCTGGCTTGATCAACATCAACACGGCGCCGGTCGAAGTGATGCGATCGCTTCCCCACATGGGTTCACTGGCGTACAACGAGGCTCACCCTCGGCGCGATGCTGTCGGTTCCAATGAGTCGGATGATCTCTCCGGCTTCGGCTCGGGCCAGAACAGTTTCCCGTTCAGCCTTGCCGAGAACATGGCGATTCGTGGGCCGCGCGTTCGCGTGCCCGAGGCGATCGCCACCTATCGGGAGTCTCGGCCAATGGGCGGCAGTTCCATCCCCGCGTCAGGGTTCGCCGAGTACTGGGATCGCGGCCGGTTTGATGACGATGAAGTCGACCCGCAGTTCGGTTTCTATCCGGGCATGCGTCGTGGCCAAGGCATCATGTCGATCGGCGAACTCGCGCTGATGCACCGTGAAGCTGGGTCCGACCCTGGCACGACCACGCCGCTCTCGTACCGACGCAGTTGGTCGGTGAACTATGCGGGGCGTGATCCCTTTGCGGCGATCCAAGGCGACTCGTTCCTCGGCTGGGGTTCTCTCCGATCCGATGGGCTTGATCGACTCGACGCGAAACTCTCCACGGATCGCCTGCCCACGGTCTTGCAGTACGACTTTGGCCCGGACAGCCTGCCGGACAGCAGTCGGGACTACGCGTTCCCTCAGTTCCCGGAACCCTTCGTCGCGCAGGCGGATCATGCCGCCGGCGATGCCGAGGAGACGAATCTCCTGCTGACGGGCATTGCCAATCTGGTCACGACCCGCAGTGATGTCTTCACGGTCTACCTTCGGATTCGCGCGTTCACCCAGAATCCAGTGACGGGGCGCTGGGATGCGACCGATCGCGAGAACGTGATCGAGGACACCCGATACGTCATGCTGGTTGACCGATCGCAGGTCAACCGACCGGGCGATGCGCCGCGCATCCTGTATGTCGAGCGCATCGATGATTGATCGACCTGTTCCGTTTCGGCACATTCAGGCCCAGTCCCTCGTCACGCTCATCCGCTGGCAGGGCTGGGTCCTTTCTTCTTTCCCGTCCCGCACCCAACGGAGCGCCTCATGAGCGGTGCGCGGCCAGCCTTGAGCCGAGCGACTTCAGCCGCAGATCCTGCGCGGCTGCCGCGGCACGTTGCGGTGATCATGGATGGCAACGGTCGATGGGCCGAAGCCCGGGGGCACTCCCGACTCATGGGGCATGCTGCAGGGGCGGAGCGTGCGAAGGAACTGACGGAGCGCTGCGGGAAGCTCGGCATCGAGGTGCTGACGCTGTACAGCTTCAGTGTCGAGAACTGGAAGCGGCCCGCCGACGAGGTGGCCGGCCTCATGGAGCTTGCCGCGCTTCAATTGGCGGCAGAACGTGAGTCGCTTGCTGCAAGCAACGTCCGGTTCCGGCATCTCGGCTCGCGACTCGGTCTGCCCGCCCGGGTGCTCGACGAGCTGGACACGACCGAACGAAGGACAGCGCACTGCTCAGGCCTGACGCTCTGTCTGGCGTTGAACTACGGGGCACGTGATGAGATCGTCGCCGCGATGAGGTCCTTGGCCCGTGAGGTGGCTGAAGGTCGGCTGTCGCCTGGTGACATCGACGAACGACGGGTCTCATCCAGCCTCACCACCGCTGGCCTGCCCGACCCTGATCTGGTCATCCGTACGGCAGGGGAGTCCCGGATGTCCAACTTCCTGCTCTGGCAGGTGTCCTACGCCGAGTTGCATGTCACGAGCGTGCTGTGGCCCGACTTTGATGCGGCAGCGCTTGACGCGGCGCTCACCGACTTTGCGGGCCGGACCCGCAAGTGGGGGCGGCTTGCAGGGCAGCCGGCTCCGTGAAGTTCAGGATTGTGCCGAACCCGCGCTGGCGTGCTCCCGTCAAGCCCGTACACTTGGACCGGCATTCGGACCGGATCATTTCCATGATGTTTGTCCCTCCTTATCTGCACGATCATTCCGTTTGGTCCCGGGAACTCTGTCGACTCGCGCGGCTGGGTTGCGGCGCTTTGGCCTTGGCCCTGTCCATGCTGTTGGGGCCTGTCGCGAACGCAGACTCGTCGGTGTGTGACAACGTCTTCGTGGGCGATCTCAACAACGACAAGAAGGTCAGCGAACCCGACTTCCAGGTCTTCCTTCAGCTGCGGTCGTCGGGCACCTACTCACCATGCGCTGACTTCACTCGTGATGGCGTGCTGACGGACGCGGATGGTGTCGTGCTTCAACGTCTCGTCGACTTCGCCACGGACCCCGTGTCCGGGGGCGGGCAGTTCCGTGTCCCCAACATCTCGCTCAACGAGGTGCGGATGGGTGTCGTGGGCAGCGGTACGGAACTGCAGCAACGCTTCATCGAACTTCGGCTGCCGACGGCCACCTTCCCGCCGACCTATGCCTGGAACAACACGCTGCCCGATGGCTATTCGATCCTGATCATCGGTCGGGCCGTCACCGCCGAGAGTCTGGGTGCACCGGTGCAGGGAGTCGTCAGGGCCCACATCCCGCTCGACGGTTTGCAGTTCCAAGGCACTGGCCCGTCGGCGGGGTACTCGCTCATCCTGCAAAGTCAGGACCCGGGCAGTCCTGTGGTCTACGACTTGCCAACGCCGGCCATCCCGGTTCGCCGAACCTCACAGCTCAATTTCCCCAACCTCGACCCGCCGCTCCTTGAACCAGCAGAGTTCAACTGGACGATTCTGCTGACGTATCGGCGACCATCGTCAACCGTTCCGCCATTCCCTAGCCCTGGCGACGATCGGGTGGATGAACCCGCCGATGGGGATCAGCTCGATGCGTCCGCCTCATGCCGTCTTCCAACCCGACTCACGGTTGATCAGGGCGGCCAGCCGCCGTGGGATGTCATCATCGATGCCGTCAGCCTGCGACGGAGCACCACGGAGGTGTCGGAAGTTGGTTGCAACTATTGCCCGGCTCCGGCCTACGGCGTTGGGCCCATCACCGTGCTTGAGGACGGCGTGCCGTTTTCCGTCGGTCCGCTGCACGCGTGGCGCTGCGAGGGCTCCGGCGCTGACTCCGGTGAGTGGCGTGCCCTGATCCAAGACCCCGCGTTCGCCGTCGACACGCCGGGGGCAACCAATCGTGCCTGCGATGCGGTCGGCCCGTTCTGCGGCGACCCTGGTACTGAGGATTGCCTGACGCCTCACCTGACGCCTGCCTGCAACGAAGCCACCTGCTGCTCGGCGGTGTGCGAAGCCGATCCGTCGTGCTGCTCCACCGAGTGGGATCAGGGGTGCGTCAACAGGGCCGGTGACATCTGCCTGACGTGCGGCGGTCCGGGCACGGGAGACTGCTTCGTCGAGGGTGCATTCCCGTCGTGTGACGATCGCGCGTGCTGCGAGCTGGTCTGTGAGATCGATCCGCTGTGTTGCCAACTCGGCCTGTCCTGGGATGCGCAGTGCGCCCAGATTGCACGCGACGAGTGCATTGTGTGCGGTGATCCGGTCGGCAACTGCTTCGTGCCGCACGTCTTGCCGAACTGCAACGATCCCGTCTGCTGCGAACTCGTCTGCGCGGCGGACCCAATCTGCTGCGAGTTGCGGTGGGACAACCTCTGCGTTGACTTCGCCCTCCTGCAGTGCGAACCACTCGCGTGCGGCTCACCCGTGGCTGGCGAGTGCTGCCAGTCCCATTCGACGCCGTTCTGCAACGATGGAGCGTGCTGCAAGGCCGTATGCGATCTCTCGCCATTCTGCTGCGAGGTACGTTGGGACCTGTCCTGCGCCCTGATCGCAGCCGACGTCTGTGCGGCGATCCAGTGCATCTGCGGTGCGCCGGACGCGGGGGATTGTTTCACGGCGCACGTGGGGATCGGCTGCAACGACCAGCAGTGCTGCGATCGGGTCTGCAGCATCGATGACTTCTGCTGCTCCGTGTCGTGGGACGAGGCCTGTGTCCGGACGGTGGGTTTCGAGTGCGCGCGTACGCCCGCATGCCAGCCCAGCGGGGGCTTCTTCCCGTTCGGGAGCTGCTTGATCGAACACCTCTCTCCGGGCTGCAACGACCCCGCATGCTGCGACGAGGTCTGCGCGCTCAACCCGTTCTGCTGCGAGACCCTGTGGGACGTCTCCTGCGTGGATGATGCGGTGGCCTTCTGCTCGTCCTGCGGCGACATCGATGTCGATTCGTGCTTCGTCGTGCACAATCTCCCGACGTGCAACAACGAAGCGTGCTGCCTGCAGGTCTGCAGCCTCGACGCGTTCTGCTGCGAACTGGGCTGGGACAGCATCTGCGTGAGCTACGCGTTCGGCGAGTGCCCGCCTGCTGCAGAGACCTGCGGCGATCCCATACTTCGCCCCTGCTTCGTGGCGTCGTCCTTGTCAGGCTGCGAGGATGAGGATTGCTGCGCTGAGGTGTGCGGAGGGCTGGATGCAACCTGCTGCGAGTACCAGTGGGATGCCATCTGCGCCGCCATCGCGTTCGAGGTCTGCACGTTGCCACCGGGTTCCCAAGGAGCGCAGGGGGATTGCCTGGCGGTCCACCCGACGCGCGGCTGCGCCAGCGGTCCGTGCTCGGCGGCCGTCTGCAGCGTTGCTCCTGAGTGCTGCGCGGCTGGCTGGGACGAACGATGCGTGACGATCGCCTTGGGCATCTGCGTCGCCCCCAACACGTGCCCCGCCGAGGGCTCTTGCTTCAGCCCCCACAACGGGCCTGGGTGCGATGATGCAACGTGCTGCAACGCGGTCTGTTCGTTTGATCCCACGTGCTGCACCAACCGTTGGGACAACGAGTGCAGCACGCTTGCTGACAACCTCTGCGTCGTCCAAGCTGCAGATTGGCGATGCCCCTGTCGCGGCAGCTGCTTCGAGACCCATGCCGAGTCGCCGGGCTGCGAGGACTATTCCTGCTGCTCCGCGGTGTGTGCCGAATTGCCCGAGTGCTGCACGGTGGGCTGGGACTTGGAATGTTCGACCCTGGCCCGCCGCCGCTGCTGCGGCCCGATCGGCTGTGGCAGTGGCTGCAACGGGTCGTGCCTCGAGGCGCACGGATCGCCATTCTGTGATGAACCGTCCTGCTGTGCAGCGGTGTGCGCGGTGCTGCCGTACTGCTGCGAGGCGTACTGGGATCAGGGCTGTGTCGACATCGCTGCCGAGCGATGCGCGGTCGGCTGTGGATCGCCGTATGGCCAGAGCTGCTTCTCGCCTTCCGAGGGTACGTCTGGTTGCAATGACATCGCGTGTTGTCGCTCGGTCTGCGACGTCGACTCGTACTGCTGCGAGTTTGAATGGGATGATGTGTGCGCGCAGCTGGCGTTCGAGGAATGCAACGTTCCCAACTGCTCCGATCCTGGATTGGGCGATTGTTGCAGCCCCCACAATGGGCCATGGTGCTCCGACACCGCGTGCTGCGAAGCGGTGTGTGCGGCCGATTCGTACTGCTGCGACGTCATCTGGGATGAGTTCTGCGTCCGTGGGACCTATGAGTTCGACGGGGAGTGCGGCTGCCTGCTGGAGTGTGGTGATGTGTGCGCTGAGAGCTGCTGCGTCCCCCACTTCGCACCCGGTTGCAACGATGGAGCGTGCTGCGATCTGGTTTGCGATTCGGATGCCTACTGCTGTGACACCGAGTGGGACCAAACGTGCGCCGAACTGGCCGCCGAGCTGTGCGGTGGCAAGGACGGAGCGTGCCCGCCCCCGTGCGGCCTCCCCGAGTACGGCTCGTGTTGCGTCGCGCACGGTTCACCGGGTTGCTCCGACCTCGATTGCTGCACCGAGGTGTGCAAGGTCGATCCGTTCTGCTGTGACGGATCGTGGGATGTCACCTGCGCGAAGTACGCAGGATCCGAGTGCTCCGTGTGCTCGGGTGGTGGGGGTCTGGCTTGCGGCGCATCGCAAGCCGGTTCCTGCTTCGAGGTGCACACCAATCCGTACTGCGACTTCGAGGCGTGCTGCCTCCTGACGTGCAAGTACATCCCGCAGTGCTGTTCGGTCGGATGGGATCAGTCCTGCGTGACGTTCGCGGAGAGCGAATGCAGTGCCTTCGCCGGTGCCAACGAGTTCCCGCCCACGGTGGACGAGCTGCGGCGCCAGCGGAGCTTGCGAGACGGGCGTCCCAAGCGGAAGATCCGTTCGCTGCTGCCTCAGTTGCAGCGCGGTCAGGCTTTGGACGGTGGCCTTCCGACCACGCCGGTGACGCCGCCACCCGCGACCGTCAAGCCCGGCAAGCCGGCCAAGTGAGTCGCGCCAAGCGGGCCAAGGGCCGTGATGTCGGGGCCGTTCGCCCCGGGTGTGATCAGGCACTGACGAGCGTCTGGGTGCGCTCGGGCCCCACACTGACCATCGACACCGGCACGCCCACGTGCTGCTCGACGGCGTCGAGGTAATCCCGCGCTGCTCGGGGCAGGGCCGCGCGATCCGGCAGGTCGCTGACCTGCTCGGTCCAGCCCTTGAAGGTCGAGTAGACCGGCGTGGCGCCTTCGAGCCGCTTGGCATCGGGGATGAACCGGTCGGTGACCGTGCCATCCGCCAGGCGATAGTGGGTGCAGATGCGGAGCTCGTCGAAGCCCGTGAGCACGTCGAAGAGCGTGCAGGCGATCTCGGTCGCGCC
>Ga0172372_10006846_pt1 | contig 15451 bp, 6 predicted proteins | sample LakKiv5m_2_FD_114544 | JGI IMG/M metagenome (GOLD analysis project Ga0172372, IMG submission 114544) | Freshwater microbial communities from Kabuno Bay, South-Kivu, Congo - kab_092012_9.5m | ecosystem: Environmental > Aquatic > Freshwater > Lake | place: Democratic Republic of the Congo...
CAACCAGACGAGCAGCACCTTCCATCATCAGGTCGATGCCGCCGAGACCCGCGGCCTGTCAGTGACGATCCACGACAGCTACGCCGATCAGACGCTTTCCACGCGCAGGGTGTACATCCAGCGCCTCAGCGCGGCCCAGCCCGCGAGCAACTGGACCTGCCAGCATCCGACGCTGACCAACGGCACCGACCGCATCCAGGTGCGCGTGTCGCGCGACGGCTCGCGCATCGTGGCCGGGGTGTACAACTTCCAGACCAACCGCACGGATGTGATCGTGCTCGGGCCGGACTCCCCCACTCCGGTGGCGAGCTTCGCGGTCGACACGCAGTCCGGTTTCAAGGCCTTCGAGCTTTCCGCCGACGGCACGCACCTGCTGGTGGCCAGCGCCACGATGCTCAAGATCCACGCCATCCCCAGCGGCAACCTGATCCACTCCGACTTCCTCTGGGAGCCGAGCTACAACGCCTTCGGGATCAGCGGCGACGGCAGCCACTTCGCTTGGGGCGCCACCAACAAGGTCAAGCTCTACAAGAAGAACAGCGGCGGCGCCTACAGCCTGCTCGCCGAACCGGCCGTGGGCGCGAGCGGCAACTGGGCGTGCGATCGTCTCGAGTTTTCCGATGACAGCTCGACGCTGGTCACGGCCTACAACCTCACGGACACCTTCCGTTCGATGCGAGTGCAGGCGATCGACGTTCCCACGCTCGGCTTCGCGATGAGCCGCACGATCAGCGGCTCGGGCTCGCTGCAGATCTGCGTCAGCGATCTCTCGGTGGCTGCCGACGGCAGTTGCTTCGCGCTCGCCAACTGGGGCGACAGCGCCGGAAACGTGCCCGAGGTCCAGGTCTTCTCGCGGACCAGCGCCACGCCGATCGCGAGCTTCGATCTGCCCGGCAGCGCGCTCGCACTCGATCTTTCGGCCGACGGCCGCCGCGTGGCCGTGGCCTCCAAGGCCGTGCACGCCAACCAGTCGGGATCCGGCGGTCGCATCGACCTCTACGCCACCGAGCCCGAGGATGCGGTGATCGTCGGCGTTCCGCGAGCGGGCAGCGTCGTCAGCGCCCGGGTGCGCGGCACGCCCGGCGCGCCGGCCTGGATGCTGATCAGCCCGAGCCTGCGCCCGACACCGCTGGTCTTCCCCGGCCTCGGCACGCTGTACCTGGGATCGAGCGGTCTGGTGCGCCTGCCGCTGGGCCTCGTCAACGGAACCGGCACCGCCGCCAGCAACTGGACCGTGCCCGCCCAGATCGGCGCGACGCGCTATTTGCAAGCCTTCCAGACCCAGCCTCGCCGGCTGGGCGACAACTGGCTGCCGGTCACGATCCTGCCCTGAGTGGCGTGCGCGGCGCGGACGCCATCGCGGAAATAAGAGCGCGCGCTCCATCACGCGAGGACGGAGCGCGCGCGTCGCAAGCTGCGCGGGGGTGGGCTGCGTCAGGCTTGCGAGTTCACTGGTTGTCGCCCGGGACCGGCTTGGGGCCGTCACCGAAGTTCGAGACCGGCAGCAGGTCGCCGTTGGTCTGCGAGCACCACTCAAAGGGCAGATCCGCGGCTGCGTAGCCGCCGAAGCGCTCGATCAGCACCGCGTAGATCGCGGGGTCCTGGATGGTCTCGGGCCCAAAGGAGTTGGCCACCAGACCGTCGAGGCGCAGCCAGCCCGATTCCCGCGTGCTCGCACCCAGGATCTCATTGGGACTGTTGGTCGGCAGGCTGTCGAGATAGCTCTCCAGCGTGAAGGGTGCCACCTCGGCGAGCTTGGGCTTGGCCCAGCACTGGAAGCTGTACTGGCTCGAAAGCGGGTCCTCGTTGTCGTTGTAGCCGAGCACGTCGATCGTCGTGGTGAACTGCGCGCCGCCGGAGAGAGCGATCAGGATCAGCTCGCTCTGGTACAGGGCGGTCGCGGAGAAGCTCTGGTCCTGACCGAGGAAGCGCGGGATCAGGATCTGGTCCGGCGCCTCTTCGTACTCGGGCGTGGCGCTCTTGGGTCCGTTGAGGTCGCGAATCCCATCATCGTCATCGTCGTTGGGCTCGAACTCCTCGCCGATGCCCCGGAAGGAGACCGCATTGAGCGAGTAGTCGACGGCCTCGATCCCATCGATCATCAGCAGCTGGCCGATCAGACGGTTGTACACCTGCGGCGTCCCGCTGGGATTGGTGGGATCCCCGTTGGGCGGCGTCTTGGCGTAGGCGTACATGTAGCCTTGGGCCTGATTCGGATTGAGCGAACTCGTCAGGAACGAGAACGTGTCGCAGGGCGTCATCTGCCTCGAGAAGTTCGCCTCCAGGCAGTTGTCCTTGTTGATGAAGCGGAATTCGACCCACGAGCCACTGGGATCGTCGTCACAGCACGCGCTCGTGATCGTCACCAGCGTCAGCTTGGCGAGACGGTTGTCGAACTCGGGGTACAGGAGCAGCGATCCGCAGTTGCGGCGGTTGCGCTCCTCGCACACATCCGGCGGAACCGGCGTGCAGAAGGTGTACTTGACCGTCACATCGACGCGCGTCTGGTTGAGCAGCACGATCACGAGGTTGCCCCCGCCGTTGTGCGTGCTGCCATCGTTGGCGTTGTGCACGAAGGTCAGATTGCCCGGGCCGGTGAATACGCCGGTCAGCACGGCCGGATCGGTGAAGGTCGCCGACTGCGAAGCATCAGCGGACAAGCCGAAGTTCGAGGCACCCGAAGCGCCGCCGAAGTCGATGTTGCCGTCGTAGGTCGCGAGGCTGTTCTGACCCGTGATGGTCGGCACCAGCACCAGCGGCGGCTGGGCCGGCACTGGGTTGATCACCTGCAGGGCCGAACCGAGCGACCACTGCAGGAGGTGGCCCCCGCTGGTGGACAGATTTTCCGCCTGAACGCTGCCGGTGATCGTTCCCTTGGCCGTGATTTCGGCCTTGAGCAGCGTCTCACCGGGACCGGGCGTGAACTTGGGCACGCTGATGGTCTGGCCGCTCCAGGGCGGCGGCTGAGGGCCGAAGGTACCGGTGAAGGTGACGCTCGTCTGGAAGGTGCCCCGCTCGCAGGTCTGAGCATGGGCGGAGGAGGAGAGAGCCGCTGTGGTCAGCAGGCAGACAAGTCCGGCGAGAAGGCGAAGCGGTTGCATGGCGCGGTGTGGATCCTTGGGTCCCCAGCAAGAACCCGCGCCTGACACGACCGCTCGCGGGGACCCCATGCCGAATGCGCGGCAGGGGGGCGAGGGGCAGATGTCCGGAGGTGCGGGCTCCGGGGTGGTTGTAGTTTTGCGACATCCCACCTGACCGTCAATGCAAATTCGAAGATTCCGAAGCCCTTATGGGATTCCTAACCCCAGCTATGGGGACCCTCAGAGCGGCCCAACGGGCGCTTTTTCCGGATTTTGCATTCGGTTCCTCGCCGTCAACGCTCGATGAGCACGCCTAGCCATCCGCTCCGTTGCGGGTGGCTCAAGGGCCCGGCAAGGCCCGGGCAAGCAAGGCAGGGGCCCCTGGCAGGGCCCAAGGGACAGCCCCCGGCAAGGGGCCAGAGGCAAGCCCCCGATCGGGGAGGCAAGGACAGGGCAGGCATGAAGATCACCAAGATGCTGTTGGGCGCGCTGGCGACGCTCAGTTTGGTTTCCGAGAGCAGCGCCGGCACCGAGCCGGGCCGCGTCTGGACGCACAACTCGCTTTCGGGCACCAGTTACGCGACTCAGGCCAGCATCGGCGACCGCGGCGGTCAGGTATTCACCCTGATTCCTGGCATCGGCGGCAAGGTCCGCCTGATCTCCGGCGCCACCGTACAGGGCGGAGAAACAGTCTGGGAGGCAGCACAGGGTTATCAGGTCTACTCGGGCAAGTTGGCCTCCGCCTCGGCGGCACCCGTCCACGCCGTGCTTTCCCTCGAGCAGACTCAGGCCGGCGGCGCGACCCAGGCCGTGGTGCGGGTCTACGGCAACACCAGCACTCCGCTGTTCACCAATGTGCTCGTCGGCCAGAACGCGGCCAATCTCTATTGCGGCCTGCACGTCAGCGATGACGGTACGCGAGTGGTCGCATGGTCGTACGACTCACCCACTGCCTCTGTCCGGCTGCGCGATCTGGATCCGCAGAACCAGACGGTCCGCGCCAACCGCTCGCTGCCCTTCAGCATGCCCCCCGTGCAAAGCCGGGCAACCAAGAATGCTGAGTTGGCCTTCTTCACAGGCGCGGGCGTCGACGGAGCCATCAACGTGGCCACGGGCGAAGTGCTGCTCAACACTCCTGTCAACGGCGGCACGGGTGCGCGCAACGACCTTTCGCGGGATGACGGAAAGATCTACGCCGGCGTGCGCATGTTCGGCACCTACTGCTCTGTGCAGGTCTATCGCCGCCACAACCTCCCGGGCGCGACGTTCACGCACAGCATCTGGTTCAGCCAGGATTACTCTGTCGATCTTAACGCCAACAACTGCGCGGTATCGCCGGATGGCAGCCGCCTCGCCGTCGCCTACTGCTCTTCCCAGCTCACCGGTGCTCTGGGTGTGGACATCTATGACCTGACGCAGGAATCCCATCCGCGCATCGCCCGCGTCCAGCCCTTCGCGCAGGCCCCGACGTTCGCCTATGTGACCAACATGGTCTTTGCGGACAACGGCACGGTGATCTGCAGCGCGACGCAATCCGGCGGCAATCCGGAGCTCTTCGCGCTGCAGCAAAGCGGCAACACCTGGAACGTCAGCTTCCAGGCCGAAGCAGGCAGCGCTGCACTGTGCCTGGGCTCCGAGCTGTGGGGACGCGCCTGCGCCGCGTTCTATCGTCCCGCCTCCGGCAATCTGCCCGCGGCAGCCGAAGTCCTGCTGCTCGACACGGCGGCTCGCAACCTCGAGTTGCGCAGCGTCCCCCACGCCAATGCGTCGGCCGATCTGCGCCTGTACGCCTCCCCCGGCAGCCGAGCCCAGCTCCTGCAGTCGACGTATCTCTCGCCCAACCCGATCACGTTCAACAACATCGGGACGCTGTATGTCGGTTCTTCGGGCCTCATCCGCGTTCCGGTCGGCATCGTGCCTTCCACCGGCTTCATCGACCTCCAGCTGCCTCTGCCTTCTCAGCCGGGTCAGACGCGCTACCTGCAGAGTTTCGCCACCAACCCGCGACAGCTGGGCTCCAGCGCGCTGCAGGTGACCACGGTCCCCTGACCGGCACGCTACCAGGCATAGCCAACAGAAAGAGCGGGTCAGGGGGTCACCCTGGCCCGCTCGCTTCCAATCCACCCGGAGGTCTTACAGCTCGCCGTTGTTGGTCTGCGGCAAGAGGTCTCCGTTGGTCTGCTTGCCGTTGAGGAACGGCAATTCCGAAGCGCGCGAGTACGGCCCCTCGATCGAACCGTTGCGCTCCACCAGCACCGCGAGGATCGCGGGGTCGATGATGGTGGTCGAGAGTGAGTTCGCCACCAGTCCGTCCAGCTGGAACCAGCCGGTCTCCAGCCCCAGGACCGACTCGCTGGTGTCGTGCATGGTGCCGGTCTTCAAGAAGTCGTTGCTGAAGGCAGCGTTGAGCCCGATCAGCGGGAGCTTCTCCCAACAGCGGAAAGCGTGCTCGCCCGAGAAGATCTCCTCGTTGTCGTTGTAGAGCAGGAGGCTGACGATCGTCTCGAACTGTTTGCCGCCGCTCAGCGCGACCAGAATCACGTCGCTGGATGCGCCCGGCCCCTGCTGGGAGGCCTGACCAAAGAATCTGGGGACCAGAATCCGATCCGGCGCAGCCTCGTACTCCAGCCCGTCGAGGTCGCGGATGCCGTCGCCCACGCCGCCGTTCTCCAGATCCGTGAGTGAATCGAGGAACGGAACAGCCCGGAAGGGCAGCGGGTTGATGGCATAGTCAAAGGTCCGATCCCCGCCCAGTTGGACGACATCCCCGGCAAGGTAGTTGAACGAGACGGCCTTGCCGTTCGGCCCCACCGCCGTCACCGCGTAGATGTAGACGTAGCCCTTGTTGAAGTTGCCCAGGCTGTGCGTCCCGGTGAGCACCGTGATGGTGTCCCCAGGAGTCAAGGTCTCCCAGTTATTCGCGATCGTGCAGCGCGTGGCATCGTTCTGACCGCTGACGTACTTGAAATGCACGACGACAGAGCGGTCCACGCGAGTGTTGGTCACCGTCAACAGCGTGTTGCGGCCGTTGGTGTGATCGAACTCGGGGTAGAGCAGCAGGCTGCCGGGATTGCGCCCATCCGCCAGCGATGGAGTCGCCAGGGGCACGAGCGCGCCGAGAGCCAGAACACTTTGGAAGAGCTTTCGATTCATGGTTTGGAGCATGGTGTCCCTCACTGGTTGTCGTTGTTGGTCGGGGTGGGATCGCCATCGCCCAGCGGATCGGCGGGCAAGAGCGAACCGTTGACCTGCGAGCACTCCTCGAAGGGCAGGTCCGCCACCAAACGTCCCTCGCGGGACTCGATCAACACTGCGTAGATCGCAGGATCGAGAATGGTCTCAAAGGGAGCTGAGTCAGAGACAGCTCGCTCGCCCTTGATGCGCACCCAGCCAGCGCTGAGGCGCGTCACCGGCGGCCCCACAACATTCGGCCAGCCGACGATCTCATCCGGGTCGTCCAGGATCGACATGCTGCTATGGGTCGTACCGCTAGCGATCGTGCTGAGCGGCTGCTTGGTCCAGCAGTAGAAGGTGGGCTCCGCGGAGAACGGGCTCTCGTTGTCGTTGAAGCCTTGGATCTTAACCGTGGTGGTGAACCGACGGCCGCCACTCAAGCCAATCAGGATCAAGCTCGAGCTGGTGTTGTCGCCACTGAGCTGAGCCATGAAGCGCGGGATCAGGATCGCATCCGGGATCGGATCGTACTCCCAGTTGGCCGGGGGACTGGGAACGCCGGTTTCATCCGTGGCATTGAAGTCGCGGATGCCGTCATTGTCATCATCGTTGAAGGCTCCCTCGGCCGTTCCATAGGCGCGGAACGCGACGGGGTTCAGCGCGTAGGAAAGACCGCTGGGACCATCGACCCGCAGGGTCTCTCCGATCAGGTGGTTCCACACGATCGGGATGCCGCCGGGGTTGGCTGCGTTGGTCGTCGCGCTCTTGGCAAAGGCGTAGACATAACCGGAACCGCTGGTCACGGCGAACAGAGTGCTGGCGTCGATCGAGAGCTGGTCACAGGGCGTGAGGATCACGGTCTTGTGAATCCGCTCGCAGCTCGCGCCGTTGACGAACACGAATTCCACGCGCGTGTTCTGGGTGTTCCCCTCGCAGCAAGCATCCGTGATCGTCAGGAAGGTCTTGGAACCACCCCCCATCACGACCTCGGGATACAGGAGCAGCGAAGCGCAGTCGTTGCGCGGACGCTCGGGGCATGGGCAGAACTTGATCGTCACGCAAGCCGTGTCGCAGCAGCCAAGTGCCGTGTTCGGCAGACAGTTGGCGAGGTTCGGATAGACATTCTTCAGCCTGTATTGGATGAAGTCCTGTCCCGTCGGACCGAGCACCACGGTCGGGGTGTAGCGGATCTTCCAGACGTTGTCGCTGTCGAGGAAGACTTCCGCCGTGCCCTTGGTGGGACCCTGGCAGCCGGTGGTGCCGCCGGCCACGATCTCGATCGGAGGTGTGGCGAAGCCCACGCCAGCGTTGGTGCAGGTATCCGCGTTGATGCCGGAGCTGATGAACGTGTCGTTGCTCAGCACGGGGATCACCAACACCGACAGATCCAGAGGATTGGGATCGCAGTAGATATCGTCCACCGCATCCGGGGCGCAGCGCACGAACAGCATGACGGTGGCCTCGTTCGAGGGACAAGGGAAGGGGTTGGACTGGCAGACCGACCCGTTGACGGTGCGCGAATCGCTGATGCGATACTTGAAGCTCGCCTGACCGCGGAAGCCGGGGGCGGGGCAGAAGCGGACGCAGGCCGTGGTGCAGCCGCCGTTGGCCTGACCGCCGCAGTTCTGACCGATCGTCAGCGTGCCCGCGCTCGGCGGGGTCAGCGTGCTCGTGATGGTCACGCTGGCGCAATTGATCGGGCTCGTCGGCAGCGATCCGCAGACGCCCTGCGTGTCATTGGCAAGGATCGGAATGACCACGCAGTTGTCGGCCTCGCACGAGGCCTCTTCGCAGAGCTCGATGCAGTCATCGTTCGCCACCGGCCGCGGGAAGACGCGGATCGTCACCGTGGCTGTGTCGCAGCAACCCGAAGAATCGTTGACCTTGTAGACGAAGGTGTCCGTCCCGCAGAAACCCGCGTTCGGCGTGTACACCACGCAGTTGTTGCCGGCGCAGGCCGTGCACGGACCTACCACGCCCGTGCAGGCTTGGTTGATCGAGAGCGTGCCGAAGGTAGGCGCGGTCACGATCGAAAGCGTGGTGCAGTTGATCTGTGTGACGGCCACCGCAGGCAGCGTCAGCGGCTGCGGAACGCACGTGAAGGCATTGCTGGGCGGGGGTGGGCAGATGAAGTCCCCGCCCGGGCAATCAACCGGCGGGTTGGTCTGCGTGCAGGGCGAGGGCGTGAATGCTGCGGCAGCAGGAGCTCCCGTATCATTCGCCAGCGGCTTGATGGTGATCGGGCTGTTGACACAGGTGTCGAAGGCATCATCGTTGGCGTTGGGCGCGGGCAGCACCCGAATCGATACTGGTGTGACGCAGGAGACCTTGCCTTCGTTGTCCGCGACCGTGTAGCAGAAGCGGTCCGGGCCGGAGTAGCCTGGGTTCGGGGTGTAGCGGATCACGCAGCCGGCACAGTTGTTGGTCTGCGGACAACCTTGGTCGCTTGAGCTTTCCAAGCAGCCCACGATCACGGCCGAACCGTTCGTCGGTCCCTGTCCCAAGGCGATCTGGACAGAACCGCAGTTGAGAAACCCCGAGGTCGTGCTGTTGGTGCAGGTCTTCGGATCGCAGTCGTTGGCAAGAACCGGGATGTCGACAAAGGTCGGGCAGGCGCCCGTCACGTTGCGGCACACCGTCGCGATGTCCGGCTGGGTCTGCGGAGGCAGGTTGGCCGGGCAGTAGAAGTAGCGCACGGAGACCGTCAGCGTCAGGTTGCAATACAGACCGTGGTTGTACTGACCACAGCCATCTGAGCTGCCGGCGGTGAGGCCGTTATCATTGATGGCGTTGAGCGAGTTATCGACAACTATGACATTCCAAGTGCTGGAGCAGGTGGGGTCGATGGTGCCCGAGAAACAGCAGGGCATCGTGCCGCAGGAACCGGTGAAGCTGCCCAGACTGCTGGTGATGCAGGTGGTTTCAGTAATCGGAGACTCATCGTCCCAGCAGTTGCGCCAGCCGAAGTACTGACCGGAGCCGGGCGACGTCTCAAAGGCGACGCCCTTGCCTCCATCCTGAGGATCGTTGAGCTGGCAGCTCAACAACATGTCCTGAATCTTTGCCACGTTGGTCGCCGGGCAAAGGCTGTTGGCCGCGAGGTCCGGAATGACGCCGCCCCCACCCGCGAATTGGCTTTGACTGCCGGCGATCGTGGGGAACAGATCTATGACGTCCGTGTAGTACGGCCAGGTTGTGAACTTGACGTATTCGCCCGAATCCAGCGCGGGCGCAAAGCTGAATCCCCCCGGTACCGAGGCCGTCAGATTGCCGCCGATCTTGACCGGTGCGCATGTGGAACCGGGCAGGCCGGGAGTGGCAACCGGTGCACCGGGATTGCAGCCCGCGGCGACCGGCGCCAGGTTCACGAACTGGTACCGACGATTGATCGTGTTGGCGCTGAAGCCCACCTCCACGCGCTGCAGCGTGCCCACGGCAGGGTTGAACTGCGGAATCGGGATGCTATCGGGCAGATTGCCAGCGCGCGCCGTGATCGTCACGGGCGGAACCGGATAGACGACCGTGGTGCAGCCATCAGGACACGTTGAGGTATTGCACGGCGGCAGCTGAACCTGCTGCTTCGCGGAGCGCAGATTGGGCAGCTGCTGCGCTTGGGAATCGGACGCGAGCCACGGCAGCGAGAGCGCCGTGGCGAGCGCGAGCCAAGGAAGGGTGTGGAGGGGGTTTTTCATGTTGCGTGTCTTGGGTGGTTTGGTTTGGAAGCGCGGCGCTGCGTGCGGCAGGCACCGTTGCGCGAGAAAGAGCGCGCCGCCCACGCGTGGCGACGGAGGGAAAGTGAGGTGGTGCACTGCCCCTGTCCAAAATTCGCCATCGAGATTCTGAACAACACACTGCGCAGCCACCCTCCGAGCAGGATTACGCAGTTGCCCTATGCCGACTGCCGCAACTGCCGCGCGTTTGCACTTTCCTGCTTTCGGCGATAGTTTTGGTCGTGTCAACCGACCCTCAAATCGAGTCAGCGAATCAGGCAGCTCGAATTTCCGGATAGGGCCTCCAGCAAAAAAAACGCGATTTCTCGCTCTTTTTTTTGGGCATTCTTAGGAGAAGGCTTGGATTGGAGCGAAGCGCCCCTAGCCCGGGTTGCGCAACAAGCGTTTGGCGATCTTGCCCGTGCCCGTGCGCGGCAGGGCATCCAAGAACTCGATCGCCTTGGGCGCCTTGTAGCCCGCGAGGTGCGTGCGGCAATGCGCGATCAGTTCCGCGCCCGAGGCCTGCGCGCCTGCACGCAGCACCACGGCAGCACAGACGCGCTCGCCCAGAATCTCATCCGGCCGGCCGAAGACCGCGGCCTCCAGCACAGCCGGATGCGCGTAGAGCGCATTCTCGACCTCCGTCGAATACACATTCTCGCCGCCCGAAAGGATCATGTCCTTCCTGCGGTCGACGATCTGCACGTAGCCTTCTGCATCGATCGTCGCCAGATCACCGGTGCACAGCCAGCCTTCCACGAAGGCGGCGCGCGTCTCCTCCGGCCGATTCCAGTAGCCCGGCGTCACGGTGTCCCCGCGCACCCGGATCTCGCCCACGCTGCGATCGTCGGCGGGCACCTCGCGGCCATCCTCCCCCACGACGCGCAATTCGACGGTCGCGAAGGGCCGGCCGGTGCGGGCCGAGTAGTGGAACTGCTCCGCGGGGCTGCGCTGGCGCAGGTGGTGCTTCAGCACCGAGAGCGTGAGGTACGGACTGGTCTCGGTCATCCCGTAGGTCTGAATGTAGGTGCAGCGGAAGGTCTCCTGGATGGCGCGCACCAGCGTCGGCGCGATCGGGGCGCCGCCGGAGAGGATCGCGCGCAGCGCGGAGTAGTCGCGGTCCGGCGCGCTCTCGTGGCGCAGCATCAGGTTGAGCATCGTCGGCACGAGGTTGGTGATCGTGATGCGCTCTTCGACGAACAGATCCAGCGCGGCCAGCGGCTCAAAGCGCGGCAGGAACACATGGGTGCCACCCGCCCAGGTGATCGCAAACGTTGCCCAGGCATCGGCGAGATGGAACATCGGCGCGATGTGGGCCCAGCGGTCGGCGTCGGAGAGCTGCAGCTCCGCGATGGCACCCAGCGCGTGGGTCGCGACATTGCGGTTGGTCAGCATGACGCCCTTGGAGCGGCCGGTCGTGCCGCTGGTGTAGTAGAGGTGGACCAGCTCGTCCGAGCCGGCGGCACGGACGGGAGGAATGGGGTGAGCGCAGAGGAGCGCATCGCGCTCGTACTCGCCATCCCGAGCAGGCATGCGGGAGCCCGCCGGCGCGCGGCCCAGCCAGCACACCGGGAGCGCGTCGAGTTGTTTCCGACACTCCTCCACCAGCGCCGCAAAGACGGGGTCGGCGAACAGCATCTGCGCCTCGCAGTCGCGCAAGATCTCGACCAGTTCCGCAGCACTGAGCCGCACGTTGAGCGGCACGAGCACGAGGCCCGCGCGCAGCGCCGCGTAGTACAGCTCGAAGAACTCGATGCCATTCCAGGCCAGCACGGCGATGCGCATCCCCGGCTGCAGTCCTTGGCTCGCGCCATAGGCGTGCAGCCGCTCGCAGCGCCGGAGCGTCTCCGGGTAGGTCTGCGCGCGCGCGCCCTCGATCAGCGCCACCAGCTCAGGGTACAGGCTCGCCGCGCGCTCGAGCGTGGCCCACAGCTTCATTCTTCGCTTTCCCGCAGCTTCGCGAGCGCGTTGTAGTCCTCCAGCGTGCTCGTGTCCTGGCTCGTCTGCACGCCGGCCGCGATGTCGCGCAGCAGGCGCCGCATGATCTTGCCGCTGCGCGTCTTGGGCAGCGTCTCGGTGAAGCGGATCTCGGCCGGACGCGCCAGCTTGCCGATCTCGCGCGCCACGTGCTCCATCAGCTCCTGCTTGAGCGCATACGAGGGCTTGTGCCCGGCTTCCAGCGTCACGAAGGCCGCGATGGCTTGCCCCGTGAGCTCATCCGGACGTCCCACGACGGCCGCCTCGCACACGCGCGCGTGGCTCACCAGCGCCGATTCGATCTCCATCGTCGAGAGCCGGTGGCCGCTGACGTTGATGACATCGTCGACTCGGCCCATGATCCAGAAATAGCCGTGCTCGTCGCGCCGCGCGCCATCCCCCGCGAAGTACATGGTCTTGTACTTCGACCAGTAGCCATCCTTGTAGCGCTCGGGGTTGCCCCAGATGCCGCGCAGCATCGAGGGCCAGGGCTTGCGGATCACGAGATAACCGCCCTGATTGGGCGGCAGCTCCTTGCCATGTTCGTCGACGATCGCTGCGTCGACCCCGAAGAAGGGGCGCGTGGCGGAGCCGGGCTTGGTGGCGGTGATGCCCGGCAGCGGCGTGATCATGATGCTGCCGGTCTCCGTCTGCCACCAGGTGTCGACGATCGGACAGCGCTCACGGCCGATGTGCTTGTGGTACCAGATCCAGGCCTCGGGGTTGATCGGCTCGCCCACCGTGCCGAGCAGGCGCAGGCTGTCGAGCTTGTACTGGGCGGGAAAGGACTCGCCCCACTTCATGAACGTGCGGATCGCCGTCGGCGCGGTGTAGAAGATCGTGACCTTGTGCTTGTCGATGAGCTCCCACATGCGGCCCTGGTGCGGCGTGTTGGGCGCGCCCTCGTACATCACCACCGTCGCGCCGTTGGAGAGCGGCCCGTAGACGATGTAGCTGTGGCCCGTGACCCAGCCGACATCCGCGGTGCACCAGTAGACGTCGTCTTCCCGCAGATCGAAGACCATCTGCGCCGAAAGGTAGGCGCCGACGATGTACCCGCCGGTCGTGTGGATGATGCCCTTGGGCTTGCCGGTGGAACCCGAGGTGTACAGAAGGAACAGGAGATCCTCCGAGTCCATCGGCTCGGGCGCGCACTCGGTGCTGACCAGCGGATACAGCTCGTGCATCCACACGTCCCGAGCGGGGTTCCACTCGACCTTCTGGCCGCTGCGCTTGACCACGAAGACGGTGTGCACGCCGCTGAGGCCCGCGAGCGCCACATCGACCTCATGCTTGAGCGCGAGGATCGCACCCCGCCGCCAGCTGCCGTCAGCCGTGATCACGGCCGTGCAGCCGCCGTCCTCGATGCGTTCCTTCAGAGCCTGCGCGCTGAAGCCCCCGAACACGACCGAGTGCGCGGCCCCGATGCGCGCGCAGGCCAGCATCGCGATCGCCGCCTCGGGGATCATCGGCATGTAGATTGCCACGCGGTCGCCCTTCTTCACCCCGCGGAGCTTGAGCACATTGGCAAAGCGGCAGACCTCGACGTGCAACTCCGCATAGCTCAGCGTGCGCGTGTCGCCCGGCTCGCCTTCGAAGATCAGCGCGGGCTTCTGGGCGCGCGCCGACAAGGCGTGCTGATCGACGCAGATCGCGCTGACATTGAGCCGGCCGCCGACGAACCAGCGGGCGAAGGGCGCCTGCGACCAGTCGAGCACCTGCGTGAAGGGCTCGATCCAGGGCAAACCGCGCGCGACCCGGCTCCAGAAGTTTTCCGGCCGCTCGATCGACTCGCGGTACATGCGCTGGTAGTCATCTTCGCGCGCGATGCGGGCCTTGGCAGCGAAGTCCGCCGGGGGAGGAAAGAGACGGGTCTCGTGCAGGACGTTTTCGATGCCGCTCATAGGGAAGGCCAAGGGTAGCGAGCACGCCGGCGGCACTCCACCGCGCAGCCCGACTATCCGTTGCGTTTGCGGATCTCGATGCGCATCAGGCCACCCGCCGCCTCCTGCATCAGTTCCAGCTTGACGGGTCGCAGCTCCACTCGCTCGGGCCGCACCCCCGCCTCGTAGAGCCGCTGGCGCAGCCGGGCTGCGCGCTCGCGGGCGAGGCTGAGGCAGAAGCGCTTCGTGCGGGTTTCCATGCGGCGCTCGTCGCCGTCATCAAAGCGCTCATGCAACTGATCCAGCCCGCTTTCGATGCCGCCCAGCTCCACGTCGAGCGCCGCCAGCAGGGATCGCTCGCGGGCGGCCTCATCGCCCGCCAGCGTCGCCAGGTCCACTCGAATGCGGGTCAGCCGTTCGGCGCGCTCGCGCTGGATCTCCGCCTTGCGCTGGCGCAGCCGCTGGGAGAGCGCCAGCGCATCCGCAAGCGTCGGATTGGCGCGCAGCTCGGCCCACTCGAGGTCTTGGCGACCCAGCAGCGACTGCAGCACGAACCGGCGCCGCTCGTCCTCGCCATAGCGCCGCAAGAGCTGCTGCAAGGCCGCTCCTGCCTCGCTGGTCAGCTCCACGCTGCCGGGAGCGAAGCTCAGCGCTCGGGTTTCCATCGGCGCTTCCGACTGCACTCCGATCAGGGCACCGACACCGCTGATCAATCGGAAAGGCGAGCTCGCCACGGCCTGCGCGATGACCGAGGCCACGGCGCCGACGGCGGCGTTGAGCACCGTTCCGGAGCCAAGTCCCCCGCCCTGCTGGGAAGGATCCACCGCAAGGCGCACCGACACGCGGTGCTCGTCCGCATCGTTCTTCAGCAGGAACAGCACCGTGTCGAGCGGTGCGGGCAGGCGCAGCAGGCTGGAAATCGGGCCGCCGGACGGCTCCGAAAGGCTCAGATGGGTGAAGACCGCATCGTTGCGGATGCCGATGCCCTCCCGGCCCCGCAGGCGCAGCATCAGCGTGTTGTCGAGCGTGCCGTCGCCAATCTCGATGCCCTGCTCGCGGGCCCAGTCGCGCAGCCCCAGCAATTCCAGCGACACCACGTGCACCTGCAGCCAACCCGAGAGCTCCGGCTGCAGGGCGATGCGGCCGCGCAGATCGAGTTCCTCCATCCACGGGCGCATTTCGGTCTCCACCTTTTCGTTCGCCCCGCCGCGCAGCAGGCTGCCGCCCGCCTGGGCGAGCAGCGCGAGCAGCGATCCGGAGCGATGCACCTTGGGCAGCTCGAGCCGGCCACCGCGCACCGAACCGTGGAAGCTGAGGCTCTTGCCGCTTGCCAATCCGCTGGTGCTGACCCTTCCGAGTTCGAAATCGAGCGCTTCGAGCCGCAAGCTCTTCGGAACTCCGCCGCGAAGGTCGGTGAATTCCAGATCGAGGCCTTCGACGTCGACGTGGCGCAGCGCCAGATCGGGCGCCGCGGCGGCTGGCACAGGTGCTTGCGCGCCCGGCTGCGCTGTATCCGGCAGCGCTGTATCCGGCAGCGCTGTATCCGGCAGCGCTGTATCCGGCAGCGCTGGTCCCGGCAGCGCTGGTCCCGGCAGCGCTGTGTCCGCAAGCGGGGCGGACGGAGCGC
>Ga0172372_10006847_pt1 | contig 15450 bp, 11 predicted proteins | sample LakKiv5m_2_FD_114544 | JGI IMG/M metagenome (GOLD analysis project Ga0172372, IMG submission 114544) | Freshwater microbial communities from Kabuno Bay, South-Kivu, Congo - kab_092012_9.5m | ecosystem: Environmental > Aquatic > Freshwater > Lake | place: Democratic Republic of the Congo...
GCAGGCATTACTGTAGTCAGCGTCTGGGAAGGACCTCATGGCACCGCATCCAGCAACTTTTCCATCGACTAGCGCAAGTAATAGCGCACCGCCTGCATCGCCTGCGTATTCGCCAGGTAGGCTCTGAAGCTCCGCTTCGAAGTTTTGAAAACCCAGATCAATGCTTAACGAGGCGGCATACTCGAGAAAAAGTTGATGAACTTGCACAATCTGATCGGGCAGGAGCGCACGTTGAAGGTTTATCGCTTGTTTTTGCATAGCTGCATTGAAGCAACCCTCGGATCAATTGGTCAAGCGAATTGCGTCGCCGGCTGAACGACGAAACATTTGCTGCATTGCAAAAAGCGCTGAAACAAGGCTCACAAAGACCTGTAACGTCACGCCTGCGAGTATCACTAATGGACTGCCAAAGCCTGGCAGTTCGAGTAATTCCTTCCCAATGAAAAGTCCAAGCAAGTAGGCAAAGCCGCCTGCTAGCAAGCCGCCGAGCAATCCTGAGATCATGAGCTCTGCACCAATAATCGCCCTCAGTTGGCTGGGCCTAGCCCCTAAAACCCGCAAGAGTGCAGCGTCGCGCTGACGTTCATCCTGCTCAAGTTGCAAGGCTGATGCGATCACGAGTGCGCCGCTGATCAAGGCAAGCAGAAACAGCCAACGCAGACCGGCTGTAAGTTGCTCGACTAGGGATTTTGCCTGCTCGATAGTTGCCGTTAAATCAACTGAGGTAATGTTGGGAAACGCCGCATTGAGCAGTCTGTCAAAGTTTGAAACACTCGTTGTGCGCAGACTTGCAATCCAGCTTTGCGCCTGATCCTCAAGAAGTTGAGGCGAAAGGACAACAAAAAAATTCACCCGCATGCTTTCCCAAGATAGCGCACGGATGCTGCTGATTCTGGCCTTGACTACTTCCCCAGCAACCTCGAATTCGATCTCGTCACCCATCGATAAACCAAGCGTCTTTGCTAAACCTTGCTCTACCGAAGCATCTGCTTGCCCTCGGCGAGGCCATTGCCCATCAATCAATCGGTTACCCTCAATCGGCCCTTCGCCGTACGACAAGTTGAACTCCCTGTCCAATAAGCGTCTCGCCCGAAGCTCTTCAAAGTCCTCAGGCTCCATCGCTTTACCATTTCTGGTGATCAGGCGACCACGAACCATTGGATACAGATCAGCTGGCTCGTCTTTGATTGTTTGCTTCAAAAATTGGATCACCTCATTTAATTGATCGTTTTGAATATTAATCAGAAAACGATCCGGCATCTGACCTTGCGAGGCTCGCTGCCAGCTACTCATTAAGTCATCCTGTACGAAACTCAATAACAACAAAGCTAACACACCAAGCGTGCTTGCACTCTGTTGAATCGCCCGTCTCAGTGGCGTTCTGCCAAGCCTTCGCAAGGCAAGCTTACTGGCTAAATGCCGAGCCGATAACTTCTCCCCAAGCTCTCGTCCCAAACGGTAAAACAAAGCAAGTAACAAAGCCAGTAAGCAGAACACCATCATGAGTCCAGCCCAGAGCAGGAGCGCACTTCGAAGGCTGTCGCTTAACCATACGCTAAGTGAAAGGCTCGCCACCGCGATTACAAGCCAGGGAAAGTTTGTTCTCAACACGCTGCCTGCTTTTGTTGATCCAGCGGCATGATCCGACTGATTCGGTGTTTGCTCCCGAAAAAGGACATTTGGCGTTACGCCGAGCAGTTGTAACCAACCCCCCAGGGAAAAGCTCAAAAGCATGAGCAGGCCCGCGATGAGCGCATGAAAGGCAATGCTGAAATCAGCGGGTGGCAATTGCTGCGCAAGCTTTACGGGAATCAGCGATGCCAGCAAGTCTGCCGCGTAAATACCGAGTAATGCACCAACACCCCCAGCAAAAAAGCCGATCGCTAAAAACTGAAGCACGACAATGCCAAATAAATGCGCTGCAGATGCACCCATGACGCGCATGACAGCATATTGCTTCATATGCGTGCTCGCGTAGTGCCTTGAGGAGAGTGCAATTGCGGCGCAGGCAACAATGGCGATGATTGACGCAATCAAACCAAGGAAGGTCTTTGCTCGTTGCATGGTGAGTTGGATCTCTGGCCGACCAGCATCTTGGGCTTCAATCCGTTGCCCCTTTTCAAGCGCATCTTCATGCTGCGCTATCCACCGCTTAAGCGCAGCAGCATCGTCATGTGCCAGGCCCATTCGCCAGGTAACGCGGCTTCCCTCCTGTATCAGACCAGTTGATTCCAGATCATCTCGATGAAGCATCAGCCGTGGTGCGAAGTTGATAAACGCTGCGACCCGATCGGGCTCTTCACGAATTACGCCACCAATAAGAAAACTTTTCTCGCCAATGCGAACCCTGTCAGCAATGCTCGCTTGCAATCGGTCAAGCAGGCTTTGTTCCAGCCACACGGTGCCCGGTAACACCTTATCGATGGCGGTCTCATCTTGTGCGCTCGCAAGTTTGAGCTTGCCCCGCAAAGGGTAATTGCTGCTTACTGCCTTAATCGACGCAAGCATCGTCTGCTCACCCACCGTAACCATCCCAGGGAACACCGCGGTGTGCATGATGCGAAAGCCCAGCCTCTGGGCCTCAATTTCAATTCCTGGCTTGATCGGATGATCACTGACCAGCAAGATGTCGGAAGCAAGCAGGCTTGCTGCTCTCGCTTTGATGCTTCGTTCAAATCGGTCTGCAAGACTTAGAACAGTTGCCATGGCGAACACTGAAATCACCAAGGCAAGCGCAAGCAAGTTTAGATGCCCTGCCTGAAAATCACGTGCAAGAAGTCTAAAAAAAAGTGCGCGCATGGCTAAACGATGTAAACCTGTGCTACCGGAATCAAATCAATAATAAGCCAATAAAACATGACATGATCCACGATCTCACGGGTCTATCGCGAACTGGCCTGCCAAAGACATATTCGTTTCGCTTGCTAAGTCTTGATTCGAAATGGCGTGAAATCAGTATCGCGATCGAAATAGTCTTCCTGCTCAGCACGCTTAAGAAAACCGACAATCTTGTAGGTAAGCGGTGTAAACAACACCTCAACAGCTGTCTTCGCAATCCACTGCGACAGCATGAGACTAGGAATCAGTTCGTTAGGAATTAACCCACTGTTCCAAAATGCAAGTGGATAAAACAACAGTGAATCAACGCCCTCGCCGAAAACTGTCGAACCAATCGTGCGCATCCACAAGTGTTTGCCCTCGGTCATCAACTTGAGTTTCGCAAGCACAAAAGAGTTGACGAATTCACCTACACAATATGCGGTTAGCGAGGCAGCAACAATTCGCCAGGTGCTGCCAAAGGCGATTTCGTAGGCCGCCTGATTGCTCCATCCCGCTGCGGGCGGCAAAGACACAACGACAAAAGCCATAAAGGATGCAAAAACCATGGCTGCAAAGCCGGTCCAGATCACACGACGTGCTCGCGCGTAGCCGTAGACTTCGGTAAGGATGTCGCCAAACACATAAGAGATCGGGAAAAACAACACCCCGGCTCCAAACGTAACCTGTCCAATAAGTGGTAAGTCAAGCGAAGCGGCTTTTGCAGGTCCAATCAGATTGGAGCAAAGATATACCGTCACGAAGGCAACCATGACCAAGTCAAGGTAGCGGTACTGGCGCGGTATCGACGTCTCGAGCTGTTTCATGAATTTCGAATCCTACTGTTATTGCTCCACTGATATCAGTGAAAACCCCTTGTCCATGCGATGGGCATTTGGACCAAGCAAACTCCGCGCTACACTCCGAGCACATATGAGAAGTTGCCGTTGATCGTTTGCACCGACCGACAGGCTACACCGGTTTCGATGAGAGGAGACTTTATTGAGGAACGATGCGTCTGACTGCCTGCTCGCGGTCAAAGGAATCACTGTGCGCTTCGGTGGCATCGTAGCGCTTGATGGCGTGAGCTTTGATGTGCCACGCAACAAGGTTTGCGGTCTTATTGGCCCAAACGGCGCTGGCAAGACAACCCTGTTTAATTGCCTGAGTCGGCTTTATGCTTACCAAGAAGGCGATCTCGTTTTCGAGGGCAACTCAATATCAAATACGCCTGTTCACAGCATGGCCACGATTGGCATCGGTAGAACGTTCCAAAATTTGGCGATGTTCAAAACAATGTCAGTTCGGCATAACGTTATGGTCGGTGCTCACGCACGTTCATCCTCTGGCTTTCTGGCCAACATGCTCAAAGTTGGGCAGGTCAGAGACGAGGAGGCGCAAATGAATCAGCGCGCTGATGAGGTCATGAAGTATTTAAAACTCACCGACTACGCGGAGCGGCCCGCTGGCGAGCTTCCTTTTGGTATTCAAAAACGAGTCGAGTTCGGACGAGCCCTTGCATCACAACCCAAACTCTTGCTGCTCGATGAGCCAGCCGCAGGACTTAACCATGAAGAGCTCCATGATCTCGGTGAGCTGATTAAAGATGTAAGGGACCGAATGGGCATTACAGTGCTCTTGGTCGAGCACCATATGAGCCTTGTGATGAGCGTCTCGGACTGGATTGTTGCCTTAAACTTCGGCAAGAAAATTGCCGAAGGTACACCAGAGCAAATCCAAAAACACCCTGAGGTCATCCGCGCCTACCTTGGTGGGGAGGCAGCATGACATTACTCCAAGTCAATCAACTTCAAGCTTGGTATGGGGCAACCCAGGCCTTGTTTGGCGTGACTTTTAAGCTCGAGCAGGGTGGCATAACGACCATCCTAGGGGCAAACGGCGCAGGAAAAACAACCACCTTGCGAGCCGTTTGTCAAACCGTTCGAACAGCCGGTGAAATTCAGTTCTTGGGACAGCGGGTCGATAGCAAGCCAACCGAGTCCATTGTAAGAATGGGCATGGCGCATGTCCCAGATGGTCGCGGCACCTTTACGGCGCTCTCTGTTGAAGAAAACCTGCGACTTGGTGCCTACACACGTCGCGATCGAGACGGCGTCGAGGCAGATATTGAACGGATGTATGAGCGCTTCCCGCGGCTCAAGGAACGTTACCGGCAACAAGCTGGAACCTTATCAGGCGGCGAGCAACAAATGCTTGCGATCAGCCGAGCGCTGATGCTTCGACCCAAGCTTTTGTTGCTTGATGAGCCATCATTTGGGCTTGCACCGCTCATTGTTCAAGAAATTTTCCAGATCATGCGCAGCATTAACAAGGAAGATAAGGTCAGCATGCTTTTGGTTGAACAAAATGCCTCGCTTGCTTTAGGTCTTGCTGACCATGCTTATTTGTTGGAAACCGGCAATGTTGTTTTATCGGGACCAGCGGCTGACATTCGCTCGGACGAATCGATTCGACGTGTTTATCTTGGTTACTAAGCTGCTATGTACGAGATTCGACTTGCGCAAGGCTAGTGAACTTTTCTCGAACGTTGGAGATGCCTTTTTCTTGAATTCGACGTTCTCCAGGCCGGGGCTCTCAGCGCGCCAATGGGTATGGACTTAAAGGAGCAAGCGAGGATGGAAGCTTTTTTGTTACAGGTTTTATCAGGCGTGACCAACGGCGGCATCTATGCTGCGGTTGGTCTGGCGCTCGTTATGATTTATCAATCCACTCATCACATCAATTTCGCACAAGGTGAGATGGCGACTTTCGCCACTTATATTGCCTGGGCCTTGATACAGCTGGGCTTGCCCTACTGGATCGCTTTCGCTGCAACCCTGGTGATCGCATTTGCAGGCGGCGTAGCAATTCAGCGCGTCATTCTGCGACCTGTCGAGAAGGCGCCCGTTCTCACCAATGTAATTGTTTTTATTGGCCTGCTCGTAATTTTTAATGCAGTTTCGGGCATGCTTTTTGACCATACGATCAAAGTCTTTCCGAGCCCATTTCCTAAAGAAGGCCTACTAATCAGCAAGTACTTCTCAGGCCACCAGCTCGGTTCAACCATGGTTACGCTTGCCGTTTTACTTTGTATTTTCAGCTTTTTGCGCTTTACGCCCATCGGTTTAGCCATGCGCGCAGCAGCCTTAAATCCAGACTCTGCCCGCTTGGTCGGCATCAAGGTTTCATGGATGCTGGCGATCGGTTGGGGCTTTGCAGCGGCCGTTGGTGCAGTCGCAGGCATGATGGTCGCGCCGATCGTTTTTCTTGATCCCAATATGATGTCCGGCATTCTGTTGTACGGTTTTGCCGCTGCGCTGCTTGGGGGAATCGATAACCCCTGGGGAGCAGTGATCGGTGGTCTGATCGTGGGCGTTCTTGAAAATTTACTCGGTGCGTATGTGATCGGAACTGAACTCAAGCTGACGGTGGCTTTGGTGTTGATTGTTGCAATTCTCACCATAAAACCCGATGGACTTTTTGGCAAAACCGTTGTCACCCGCGTCTGAGGAACGATGATGAACCAACTCAACCGCTGGCCAGTCTGGGTAATTTTCGGCCTTGGACTCATCGTGCTGCCCTTTTTAATCAAGGACTTTCGGGTCTTTCAACTCAGCCTCATGCTGATCTACGCGATCGCGCTTCTCGGCTTAAACATACTGACGGGTTACGGTGGCCAGATCTCGCTCGGTCACGGCGCCTTTTATGCAATTGGCGGCTATTGCGCTGCAATCTTGATGGACCGCTTCGGTGTGCCTTATCTTGCGACAATTCCAGTGGCAGCAGGCGTCTGTTTTGCGGCGGGCATCCTGATGGGATTTCCAGCGCTAAGGCTAGGTGGTCACTACCTGGCACTAGCCACGTTCGCCCTCGCGCTTGCCATGCCGCAGTTATTGAAGTTCAAGCACTTTGAAGCTTTCACGGGTGGCGTTCAGGGCATTATCCTGATGAAACCTACCCCGCCCGTGGAGTTCTCCTTGTTTGGCCAGCCGCTTTCAGAGGATCGATGGCTGTATTTCATGGTTTTGGCGGTAACGGTCATTATGTTTGTTATCGCGCGCAATTTGCTCGAAGGTCGGATTGGGCGAGCGATTGTCGCAGTACGCGATCAACCAATCGCAGCTGGCGCTCTCGGCGTTAACCTGGCCGTCACCAAGACGATTACCTTTGGCGTCTCAGCAGCCTTCACTGGGGTAGCAGGCGCACTTGGCGCAATTACCGTTGCATTCGTTGCACCGGATAGCTTCAATGTCTTTTTGTCAATCTCATTTTTGGTCGGCGTGGTTGTTGGCGGCTTAGCCTCAATCCCTGGTGCAATTTTCGGTGCTGCATTTATTCAATTTGTACCGAATATTGCTGATCAAATTTCTAAATCAGCACCTTGGGCGGTATATGGCGTATTTTTGATCGCGCTGATGTACCTCGCCCCCAACGGAATCATGGGCATCATCAACAGGAGAAAGAAGGGAATATGAAGATGAATTCAAAGCGGCGTGAAGTTACTCAGGCGATTGCTGCTGTCGCTATCGGTGTAGGTGTTGCTGGCGCAGGACCAGCAGCATTCGCACAAAAGCAGTACGGGCCGGGCGTTACCGATAAAGAAATTAAAATCGGCAACATCATGCCCTACTCCGGACCGGCGTCAGCTTACGGTGCGATCGGTAAGGCTGCAGCTGGCTATTATCAAATGATTAACGATCAAGGCGGCATTAATGGTCGCAAGATTAACTTCGTGAGTCTTGACGATGGATACTCGCCCCCTAAGACGCTGGAGCAGGCCCGTAAACTTGTTGAGCAGGATAACGTTCTTGCTTTAGTAACAACACTTGGTACGCCAACCAATTCGGCGATTCACAAGTATATGAATCAACGCAAAGTGCCACATTTGTTTATTGCAACCGGCGCAACGAAGTGGGGTGATCCCAAGGGTTATCCGTGGACCATGGGTTTTCAGCCGAGCTATCAGCCAGAAGCCAAGATTTACGTTCAGCATATTCTTGAAACCAAGCCAAACGCCAAGATTGCAATCCTTTATCAAAACGATGATTACGGTAAGGATTACCTCAAAGGCTTTGAGGATGGCTTGGGTGACAAGGCGAAGTCGATGATCGTGGCCAAGGTGAGTTATGAGGTCACCGATCCCACCATCGATAGTCAAATGGTGCAGTTGAAAGCCTCAGGTGCAGATACCTTTTTTAACATCACGATTCCCAAATTTGCTGCAATGGCGATCAAGAAAGCTGCAGAAATCGGTTGGAAGCCAACGCACTACTTGAACTCTGTTTCAAATAGCGCGGGTGCGGTGATGGTTCCTGCTGGCGCTGACAATGGCATAGGAATTATTACAGGGCTCTACTGGAAGGAACCCGATGATCCCGAGTTTGCCAACGATAAGGCAATTCTTGATTATTTTGCCTTCATGAAGAAGTACCTACCCCAGGCTGATACCAAGGACTTGAACTATCTTTACGGCTATAGCAATGCAATGACCGTCACAGAGGTCCTGAAACGCTCGGGAGATAATCTGACGCGTGAAAATGTGATGAAGCAGGCGGCGAGCCTGAAGGACTACAACGTTCCAACACTTTTACCGGGCATAAATATCAGCACCGGCGCCGATGATTTCTTCCCGATCGAGCGTATGCAACCTGCAAGGTGGGATGGCAAGCGTTGGGTTCGATTTGGCAAAGTCCTCGGTCGATAAATGAAGCGAGTTTGACAGCCAAGGTGATTTATTGAATGAAGGTGATTTTCACGTCGCTTGGATCCTGGGACGCAGGTTCGAGGTTAAAAGCAGTGAAGATCACCGTATCACCTGCGAGAGCGTGCATTTCATTGTGCCGTTCTGATTTTCAGCAAGATATCGCCAGTCTTTAACTGCGAGCCTGCCTCAAGAAGCCAATCTATCTTACGCAGCGCGTGTATTTCTGCCAGCAAGTCAATCGTTAACAGCCAGACTATCTTTGTCAGCAAAAAAACGCTCGTTTTTCAGCTGGTCAAACAGGATCCGGGCTAACCATGCCTCTCCGCTTGGCAATTAGCACAGCCTGGGTTCGATTGAATACGCCAAGTTCTCTAAAGATCGCTGACACATGAGCTTTAGTTGTTTGTTCGGTAATACCAAGCACACCAGATATGTGTTTATTTGAATGTCCAAGGCACATTAACTGCAAGACTTCCATTTGCCGGTCAGTTAAGTTCACCTGATTAAGAGCCTTCGGGTCTTGCGGCCCACCGCTACTAATCCAGACCGGGGGCACCAAGCGCCCTTCCACCGCCGCGCGGACAACCGACGCAATATCCTGGGGTTTTGCAGCTTTTGAAACAAAGGCCTGGGCACCTGCCGCAAAACATGCTGAGACTTGAACTGGGTCATCGGCGCCAGAAATCGTCACCATGACCGCATCGGGACATTGCTGCCTGACACGGCGAAGTGCATCTGTCCCTCTTAAGCCAGGCAGCATTAAGTCAAGCAAAATAACCGTGGGACTGGCAACACGCAGTAGAGGTTCTGCCGACTCGATATCGCGAAAGCGCTCGATTTTTCGTCCCGAAAGTGCCACAGAAAGAAGCGACAATAGGGCTTCAACATAGAGCGGATGATCTTCAATAACGACAACGTCGACCGTTGCGGCGGTCGTTATTCTGTTTACGGTATCCAAAAGCAACCCTTCGAAGCGAGACAACGTAGCATAAGCACTTATTGGCATATCCATAGGATTCCACAGCGCTATGCTACACAATTCAGACAGCTTGACGGTAACTGCAGACTGTGCTCGGCGCTTATTGCTCGATTTGGCTGGCGTCTGTATGGAAGCTGGAAGCGCCATCGAAGCAATTAGAGCCAGTGATCTCGGTCTTGAGTACAAAAAAGATAACTCACCATTAACCAGAGCGGATATTGCAGCTGAGGGCATTCTGAATCAGTTTTTGCAACGTTATGCGATTCCTATTGTCTCTGAAGAAGCGTCTCCTGAACGATTGAATGCTATGTCTATTGGCGGGCAGGCCTACTGGCTCGTCGATCCGCTCGACGGGACCCGGGAGTTTGTGGCTGGCAGGCCTCATTACACGGTGAATCTGGCTTTGATTCACGAAAACTTTCCGCTTTTAGGCCTTGTTTACGCGCCTGCAATGAAAGCGCTTTATCTTGGATTCACCCTGGGAGATCCGAGAGAAGAAGGCGAGGCCTGTCAACGACGGGCCTGGAAATTTTCCGGTCAAGCGCCGAAGATCACTGATCTGATCGATCGACCTGGTACCCCGAACCAACACACCATACGGTCAAGACATGGCAACGCCAACAGCTTGCATGCGCTTGTCAGCGCATCACATCTCGACGCTCGCACCGCATCATGGGTCAATGAGCATCCGGTGACCGAGCGCTCTGACTTTGGATCTTCTTTAAAATTCTGCAAGCTTGCCGAAGGTTTTGCCGATGTTTATCCGCGCTTTGCGCCGACCATGGAGTGGGACACCGCAGCCGGGCAAGCTGTGCTCGAGGCAGCTGGCGGCTTGGTTGTCGATGAGCAAATGGATCGTTTTCGGTATAGCAAGTCAGGTTGGCGCAATAGCCCCTTTATCGCCTGGGCCAATCCCCTGCTCTCGTCTGAGTGCCTCATACAGCACGATTCCGCTAGCAACAGCAACATTCAAACTAGCAACCTGACCAAGCATCGGCAAATGCACGAGTTGATCGCAGGTCTCGCGAACAAGACGTCTTAAACCTTTTCCCTCAGCGCCCATCACAAACCCTGTCGAACTCGGCCATGTTGCATCCCAAAGACCCGTAGATGCGTCCTCGGCAAATCCAATCAACCATAGACCTCGTTCTTGAAGCTCTTGCATCGTCCTAACAAGATTGGTCACAAGGATGTAGTTCACTGACTCAGCAGCACCTGAGGCGGTCTGAATGGCAGCATCGGTCAGAGGACAAGCATGATCCTTAGGCGCAATCACCGCACGGATACCTGCCCCATCAGCAGCCCGCAAGCAAGCGCCGAGATTCCTGGGATCGGTTACGCCATCGAGCAAGAGTAAGCGCGGGGGCTTTTCACCTTCAATGAACAAATCTTCCACACCGAGTCTCGGCATCGTCTCAGCACAAATTGCAACGAGACCTTGGTGCCGTCTGCCCGGCGCAAGTCGTTCAATGCGCTGACCGTCAACCGGTAGCAACTTAACACCTTGCCGCTTTGCCAGATCGAGCAACTCGCGCATCCGAGGATCTCTCCTCGATTCATCAACGTAAATAACCTCGATCAAATCCGCTTGGCGCTTGAGCCGGGCCATGACGGCATGAAAACCCTGGAGTGTCATCTTAAGTTACCTCAAACCTTATCAAGAACGGAACTATCAAGGGTATCCGAGGCGTTGGCATTGGCCTTCGCGCTCTTGATTCGCTGCCGTGCTTTTGAATGGCTGCTGTGCTTTTGAATGGCTGCCGTGCTTTTGATAGGCCTTCGCGCTCTTGATTAGCCTTTGTGCTTTTGAATCGCTGATTACGAAACTCACTTGCCGTTTCGCTTGCGGGTGCTTTGCTTACCGCCTGACTTCTTGCCAGCACTTGCCGTGCCAGAGCGACTTGGCTTTGCAGCAGCAATTTTTGCCTTGAGACCTCGTCGCTTGCCTTGTTGAGGCTTAACACGACCGCTACTGAGAGGATCGACGGTGACACCTGGCAACAAGGCTTCAGTTCGAAGCGCTTCTGAGTTCGTTTTTACCGAACCGTGGCTGGATCTGGAACGAAATGCTTTCTCAATCAGTCCAAATTCTATACGTCGCGCCTCAAGGTCAACGCGTAGCACCTGAACCATCAACTCATCGCCGAGTCGGAATCGCCTACCTGTTCGCTCTCCTCGAAGCTCGTGACTAACCTCATTGAACTGAAAGTAATCACTTCCAAGCTCAGAAACATGGACCATACCTTCAACATAAAGCGCCTCGAGCGTTACAAAGAGACCAAAAGCGGCAACGCCACTTACTCGCCCTCGAAAGCTCTCGCCAACATGAGTTCGCATAAACTGGCATTTGAGCCAGGCCTCGACATCGCGCGAAGCTTCGTCAGCGCGCCTTTCAGTAACAGATGATGAAAGACCTAGCGCCTCCCATCGCGGCATTTCTTCAGGTCCCTTGGCCACAATCCAGCGCTTGCGATGAATTAAAGCTTTGATCACCCGGTGGACAAGCAAATCAGGATAACGGCGGATCGGCGATGTGAAATGGGTATAAGCCTCATAGGCCAAGCCAAAATGACCTGCAATATGCGGACTATAGATAGCCTGCTGCATTGAACGCAGCACCATGGTTTGCAAGGGTTGCATATCTGGTCGATTGCGAATCTGCTGCAGCAACTTGGCGTAGTCTGCGGATTGGGGCTTGTCGCCACCCTCGAGTTGTAGACCGGCCATTGACAGGTATGCTCTTAACTTCGCAAGCCGCTCAGCACTAGGACCTTCGTGAACACGGTATAACCCCGGATGCTCACTTCGAATAAGAAAGTCCGCGGCACAAAGATTTGCGGCCAACATGCACTCTTCAATAATCCGGTGCGCTTCATTGCGGATACGAGGTTCAATTCGTTCGATACGACCATACTCGTCCATGAGCATTTTCGTCTCTGTACTTTCGAAGTCAATCGCGCCACGGCGTTGACGTGCCGATGCAAGTACAGTGTGGAGCTTTTGTAAATTTTCAAAAACTGTAATTAACTTACCGAACTTTTTTCTCGCAAGTGGATTTTGTTGAGACAACACCCCCCAAACTTCGTCATAAGTACAGCGCGCTGCCGAATGCATCACGGCTTCAAAAAACTGGTAAGCCAAAACCGAACCCTGGCTCGAAATTACCATATCGCAGACCAACACAAGACGATCAACGGCTGGATTTAACGAGCAAAGACCATTAGAGATGGTCTCTGGCAGCATCGGTATGACCCGTCTTGGAAAGTAGACCGAAGTCCCGCGTGATGCAGCATCCTGATCAAGCGCAGAACCGGCCTTAACATAGTGAGATACATCGGCGATTGCGACCAGCAAGCGAAAACTATTCGTTGTTTCATCTGGTAAACAATAAACTGCATCATCAAAATCGCGAGCATCTTCTCCATCAATGGTGATCAGGGGCAGATCTCGCAAGTCCACGCGCTGCTTGGTCTCACTGGCCTTGGGAAGTGCAGGTAGCTTTCGGAGCTCCTTTAAGGATGCATCGGAAAACCTTACTGGAACATCGAACTTGCGAACCGCAATTTCGATCTCCATACCTGGATCGTCAATCTCGCCGAGCACCTCGCAAACACGACCCATCGCCTGACTATGACCCGAAGGAGGCACGGTGATTTCCACCACAACGACCTGCCCCGCTTTGGCGAGGCCAAGATCACCTGGTGCCACCAAGATATCGTGCTTGATTCTATGATCCTCCGGCACCACCCATGAAATACCGCGCTCCTGAATCATGCGTCCAACGAGCTGTTGTCTCGCTCGCGTGATCACTTCCATAATCACCGCCTGCCTACGTCCACGATGATCAACACCAGAAGGCTTAACTAAGACAGTGTCACCATCCATCACGGCTTGCATTTCCCGCGCGGACAAAAACAAATCAGGCGAACCATCTTCTGGAATTAAAAAACCAAAACCATCCCGATGGCCTTGCACCCGACCGCGTATACCGGAACGCCGATCCCCAGCTTCGAGTTTGCGAGGGCCAGCCAGTCTTAGGTTCGAACTTGGTGCGGATTTTGACAAAACATCTCTCGGGTTTAAACTTGAGGGCTGATTTGAAATTGTGTTTTGCACAGATTCAAACGAAGCCCAGATGGCGGAATTGGTAGACGCACTAGGTTCAGGTCCTAGCGGTGGTAACACTGTGGAGGTTCGAGTCCTCTTCTGGGCACCACGCTGAAGTTCGAGTTCTCTTCAAGCCTGCGTTTGACGAGCGTGCTTAAATTACTCGAACAGTTATCCTTGATGAACATATCAATGAACATGCAGGCGTGGCCCTAAATCGGCAGGTTCCATGTTGTCGTAAAGTTCAAAAGGCTGAACAATCCAAGGGTTGTCTGCAAGATACTCACAGTAGTAATCAGGAATCGCGACTGAGCAGGCCTTGCGCCAAATCACCGCTGAGCGCAACTCTCGTACCTGGGGGTAGCGACGGCGTATTTCCGGAATACCCTCAACAAGGGTTGCGCCTGAATCAACTAAGTCGTCAACCAAAAGCCAGCGTGAACCAGGTAGCGGCATAGCGCTGCTCAGGTGTTCAGCAATTTGCAGCCTGCTTTGTTTGGTGCCACTGTCTTCACGGTATGAACTGGTGAATAAAACGCCAAGCGGCTTATCGAAGATCCGCGATAAAACATCACCAACTCGCATACCACCGCGTGCCAGACATACGATGGCTTGAAAATCCCAAGCTGACGCGTAGACCTGCGAGGCAAGTTGCTCGATTAGGCGATGGTATTGCTCCCAGGTAATATGCAGCTTCTTCATCGTGTTGGGGTCCTCGGGGCGAGTTCAATATGCAAGCCAAACAAAATGTAATACTGAGGCTAACGAAGTTTAATGCGCAGGCTAATCAAGTTCTCATGCGCAGGCTAATCGAGTTGTCATGCGGAGCTTGGATAAGTTCTCATGCGCAGGTTACACAAAAAGCGGATGTCTCATGATGGTGTCTTGACGATCCGCTCCTGTTGACACTAGATCGATACGGGCACCGGCAAGTTCCTCAACACGGTGGAGATAGTGCCGGGCTCTGTCGGGCAAATCATCCCAACTTCGGATACCCGCAGTACTTTGTTGCCAGCCAGCAAGCGATTCATAGACCGGCACACATCTTGACAGCGCTTGGGCACCAAAGGGCAGACGATCAATCGCTTTGCCATCAACTTCATAATGGGTACAGATCTTGACTTCTGACAATCCGTCGAGCACGTCGAGTTTAGTCAAGCACAAGCCATCCACACCATTGATTTCAATCGAGCGCTTGAGCGCTGCGACATCTAACCACCCACAGCGTCGCGGGCGTCCTGTTACAGAACCAAACTCCTGCCCTACCTGACCAAGGTGCTTGCCGATATTGTCGTGGAGTTCCGAGGGAAAAGGACCAGATCCGACACGGGTTGTATAAGCCTTCACGATGCCCAGTACATAGTTGATTGACTTCGGACCAACACCTGAGCCAGGCGCTGCCGCACCCGCAACGCAATTACTCGAGGTGACATAGGGATAAGTACCGTGATCAACGTCGAGCATCGATCCCTGTGCCCCCTCGAAAAGAAGACGGTCACCTCGCCGCATTGCCTCATAAAGCAGGGCAGGTACATCCGCCACCATCGGCGCTATCACCTCACCAAGGCGCAAGGCTTCTTCAAGAATAGGCTCAAGCGCTAATGGCTTCGCTTTGAGGTAATGCTCCAACGTGAAGTTATGAAAATCAAGTACCTCTTCCAGTCGAGTGCGGAAAAATCCGGGATCTCCCAGATCAGCGACCCGCAGTGCACGCCTAGCAATCTTATCTTCATAAGCAGGGCCGATACCTCGTCCCGTGGTGCCAATCTTGTCTTGTCCCCTTTTCGCTTCACGGGCCTGATCAAGGGCCACGTGGTAAGGAAGAATGAGCGTGCAAGCCTGA
>Ga0172372_10006850_pt1 | contig 15446 bp, 14 predicted proteins | sample LakKiv5m_2_FD_114544 | JGI IMG/M metagenome (GOLD analysis project Ga0172372, IMG submission 114544) | Freshwater microbial communities from Kabuno Bay, South-Kivu, Congo - kab_092012_9.5m | ecosystem: Environmental > Aquatic > Freshwater > Lake | place: Democratic Republic of the Congo...
AAGATGGGGAATAAGAGGTTCGGCATATATATCATTTAATGATATGTCACAACTAATAAGGATGAATGGTGAAATTTGTTTAGCAACTGAAAATAAGTTTTAATATGTCACAATACGTAGAAATATCAGATAATAATTATAGTGGTCAAACCGCATTAGTAACTTTTAAATCATTAAATGGGGACATATATGATTTGGGAGAACAAGTAATACCATTTAAATTTTATGGGGATGATATATCACCTAATTTTTCGGTTTATGGTGAATATACAATTTATTACATAAGATTTTATAAAACGTGTGTGATAAATGTTATACAAACAACAACTACAACAATAATACCTATTACCACAACCACGACAATACCAGTCACGACAACTACAACCGAACCAACTACTACAACAACAACTGAACCGACAACAACTACAACAACTGAAGCCCCAATATTTACATATTTTACAAACGCCACAAGTTGTGAAGTTTGCACTCCCGATGAATGTGATTTATTTTTACAACAAAGTGTCGGAGGGTACATGTTTAATTTTATAACGTCAGAACCTATAACATTACCAATATTATTAACAATAAACGGATGTTGTATGTTTGTGGATTCCGTCATTGAAATAACAGTTCCAGGATATTCAACATTTATTGTTAGTTCTGAACAAATTCAAAATGTTTCAGGGGATATTTCTGAATCGTGTCCTCAATGTAATAATTAAGAATTAATATTTATATTTTCAAGTTTTAGTGTAATTTTTTTCAAAAAACTATAGTTATGAAAATTTTTATACAAATTGCGTCTTACCGAGACCCTCAACTTATCCCAACTATAAAGTCAGCGATAGACAATGCTAAAAACCCAAAAAACTTGAGATTTGGTATTGCAAGACAATTTCATCCTGATGATAAGTTTGATGACTTATCTGAATATAAAAAAGATAGACGATTCAGAATTTTAGACATTCCACATAATGAATCTCAGGGAGCGTGTTGGGCTAGAAATCTAATACAACAACTTTATAAAAAAGAAGAATACACTCTACAAATTGACTCTCATATGCGTTTTGAAAAAAACTGGGATGAAGTAGCAATTAATATGATTAAAGATTTACAAATGAAGGGATATGAGAAACCTTTACTAACAGGATATGTACCATCATTTGACCCAGATAACGACCCAGCATCACGAGTAAAAGAGCCTTGGAGAATGACGTTTGACAGATTCATCCCTGAAGGTGCGGTATTCTTTTTACCTGAAGTAATCCCTGGTTATAAAAATTTAAAAAGGCCAGTACCTGCAAGATTTTATTCCGCACACTTTTGTTTTACGATTGGGGATTTTGCTAAAGAGGTTCAACACGACCCTTTATATTATTTTCACGGTGAAGAAATATCAATTGGAGTGAGAGCTTATACTCACGGTTACGATTTATTTCACCCTCACAGAATTATTTGTTGGCACGAATATACAAGAAAGGGAAGAACAAAACAATGGGATGACGACAAACAATGGGGTGAAAAAAATACAAATTCACACAAAAGAAATAGAAAATTATTTTCTATGGACGGTGAAAAATATGAACCAGAAGAATTTGGAATTTTTGGATTTGGTAATGTTAGGACACTAAAAGATTATGAAAAATATGCGGGAGTCAGCTTTTCAAAAAGAGCAATTCAACAATATACAATGAATAAACAAGACCCCCCAAATCCATACAATTATGAAACGGAAGAAGAATGGCAAAATAGTTTTAGTAGAATATTTAAACATTGTATTGATATTGGATTCTCACAAGTTCCTGAAAAAGATTATGAATTTTGGGTGGTAGCGTTCCACAATGATAAAGATGAAACAATTCACAGAAGAGACGCTGACCTGAATGAGATTAATTCTATGATGAGAGACCCTGATGGGTATTGTAAATTATGGAGAGAGTTCCAAACAACCGAACAGCCGACTTATTGGGTGGTTTGGCCATACTCAACATCAAAAGGATGGGGTAATAGATTAACAGGTAGATTATAAATCAATATGTATGATTTTTTAATTGTTGGGTCCGGTTTATTTGGCTCAGTGTGTGCGAGAGAGCTAACAGATTTAGGTTATAAATGTTTGGTTATTGATAAAAGAGAGCATATTGGGGGCAATTGCTATACTCAAAAAATAGAAGGTATTAATGTACATAAGTATGGACCTCATATTTTCCACACTTCCAACGAAAAGGTGTGGAATTATGTCAACAAATTTATAAAATTTAACAATTATAGACATCACGCGATTGCAAACTATAAAGATGAATTGTACTCTCTACCATTTAATATGTTTACTTTTAACAAATTATGGAATGTAAATTCTCCTGATGAGGTTTTAAAAAAAATTGAGAAACAAAGATATACAGGAGACCCGAAAAATTTGGAAGAGCAGGCACTGTCTTTGGTTGGTGAAGAAATTTACGAAAAATTAATAAAAGGATATACCACAAAACAGTGGATGAAAGACCCAAAAGATTTACCTCCATTTATTATTAAAAGATTACCGGTACGACTTACATTTGACAATAATTATTTTTTTGACAAATATCAAGGAATTCCTGAAAATGGATATACTGAGCTATTTGATAAATTACTAAAAGGTATCGAAGTTAAATTAAATACGGATTATTTTAAAAACAAAAATTATTACAACAAGATAAGTAAAAAAATAATCTATACTGGACCAATAGATAAATTTTTTGATTATGAATTTGGTTATTTAGAGTATAGACCACTCTCATTTGAACATACAATTTTAGATATTGAAAATTATCAGGGAGTTGGTCAAATGAATTTTACTGATATTAATACATCATACACCAGAATTATTGAACATAAACATTTTGAAAATTCTATCAGTCCTAAAACTATTATTACAAAAGAATTTCCTATTGAGTGGAAAATAGATTCGGAACCTTATTACCCAATAAATGATGATATTAATCAAAAAATATTTGAAAAATATTTAAAAAAATCTAAAAAAATAAAAAACATTTTTTTTGGTGGTAGGTTGGCTGAATATAAATATTATGATATGCATCAGGTCATTGATTCTGCATTAAATAAAATAAATGATTTTACATTATGAATAAAATATTAATAGTATATTGTCTTTATAATGAGAATACTTGATATTATTGATAGGTAATAGAATAAAACATACATTAAATTTGTTAAAATTATGAAAAAAATAGAAATTTTTAAAAATGGAGAGGACACCGGTTATTTGGGAAATAATCAAAAATGGTGGTTTGATGAATCATTCAAAGATTCTTATGAAATATTTGATTTGGATGGATTTTATTCTGAGATTTATTTCAGTCATGACCACGTAAATGAAGACCATGTGGATAATTATTTTTTACACATTTCTAATTACGTTAAAAATATTACAGGAAATGAATTAAGTAGTGTTATGGAGGCGGGATGTGCCGGAGGATGGTTTACAAAAAAATTCCAAGATGAAGGGATAGACATTATTGCAATTGAAGGTTCAAAATGCGGTGTAGATGCGACAATAAAAAAAGGGGTGGATAAAAATAAAATAATGCATCATGATTTAAGAAAAGATTTTAATTTAAATAGAAAATTTGATATTGTTTGTTGTACTGAAGTTGCTGAACATATTGAAACTCCATTTAGTTCTCAGTTAGTATATAATTTAATAAAGCATTCTGATTTAATTTGGTTTTCCACTGAAAATCCCGGAGGTAACGAAGCTCATTATCATCACTGTAATGAACAACCAAATAAATTTTGGATAAACATTTTTGATTTTTTTGATTACGGTTTTATTGAGATACCTAATAATTTAAATTATAGTACGGCAAATAGAGGGTCTCATATATTTTATAACCGAAAAAAATATAAAATATGAAAATTGATTTAGTAATTGCGAGATATAATGAAGATTTATCGTGGATTAAAAAAATAGACACTGATAAATTTAATTTAATTATATACAATAAAGGAAACCAAGATTTAGATACCCCATGTATTTTTTTAGAAAATTATGGTAGAGAATCACAAAGTTATCTGTATCACATAATTAATAATTACTGTAATTTATCTGAATTTACTATTTTCTTACAAGGGAACCCATTCGAACATATAGGGAGTATTTTAGAATATGGTTATGATGATTTAATTAGTTTTTTAAATAATTATAAATTTATTAATGATTTTACTGGAATTGGTACAATCCATTTTGATTTAGGTTATTTAACTGAAAGAGAAAATATAATTAAAGAACTACAATTATATAATGAAAGTAGTAATTTTGTTGTTGGGGCTCAGTTTGCGGTAAATAAAAAAATAATAAATAATAAACCAATTGAGTTTTGGCAAAATTTACTTAATTGGTCAACCCCTAATAACAATAAACAGTGTCATATAACTTTACCTTATATATTAGAAAGGTTATGGATAAACATTTTTAAAAAAATATAAAAAAATGAAAACAATTAAAATATCAAGAATGGGATTTTCAGGGAACGGACAAATTTCATGGATGAAATTTATAGTATTTTTACTAAGTAAAAAATATAATGTGGTAATTGATGTTGAAAATCCTGACATTGTACTATACACAAACCTACACAATTCCCCATCTGAATACGACATGAATTTAAATACAAATGTTAGGAGCTATGATTGGAATAATAAAAATATTAAATTTTTATATGTTAGTGGGGAAGTATCCAGATTTCAAGACCATCTAAATCACGGAGAAAATTTTTATTCTATGGGGTATGAAAAAATAGAAAATGATAGATATTTGAGAGTCCCTTCATATGTTTTTGATGCATGGACTCTTTTTGATGAGTCAAGAATATACGACAGTCCATTTAATTGGCTAACTGAAAAAAGAAATTATGACGAGATAATAAAAAAACAAAAAGGTTTTTGTTCAATTGTACAATCATCTGATGTGGCATTTAGAGGTTTAATTTTTGACAAGTTATCGGAATATAAAAAGGTGACTTCATCAGGTCCTTGGAGAGGTAATGTTGATTTAGAAGATGCTTTATATAAAATGCGATGGTGGTCTAGAGAGTATCATGGAAGAACAGATGGGTTAACCTACAGAGAAAAAATTGATTTTTTTAGAAAATTTAAATTTAACATTGCAATACACTTACACAATATAGATTATATAATACAGGAAAAATTATTACATGCCTACGTGTCCGGAGCGGTTCCAATTTTTTACGGTAATCGTTTTATTGAAGAGGAGGGATTTAACCCCGAATCATTCATAAATTTACATAAATATGATAATTTAGATGAATTTTTAGAATTAGTTAAACAAATTGACACTGATTCTAATTTACATAAAAAATATATTGAGTCTCCATTATTTATAGATAATAAATTACCAATATATTTTGATACAGAATATCTTCTTAGTTTTTTAGATAAAATGATTAATAAGTAAACTATATGTTATTGAATCATAAAATAGTTGTATGCATACCCTCAAAAAGAATATATGGATAAGACAAATATTTTAGATATGTATAAAAAATTAATTAATAATTAATTATGGAAATTATAACAGGGGAGAAAATTTTAAATGACATTGATTTAAATTTTAACGAATTAATTTTTGACACTAAAGAAATTAATGGGGATACCATTAATCATTATGGAGAAGTACAAAAATTTCTTAAAAAAAACAATAAAAATGTTTTTATTATGACAACAGAACACGTTAGTCGATTTTTTAAAAACCCACCTAAAGAAAAATTTATATTAATAACTCATAATTCTGATGGTAGTATAATTGATTCTAATGGAAAAAGAGGGTGTGAAGGGTGCGGCCAAGAATATTGTGTAAATATTGAATTAATACCTAATAACATGGTAAAGTGGTTTGGTATAAATAAAACAGCATTACACGAAAGAGTAGAATCATTACCAATAGGGATTGAAAATAGTAGGAGTGACTTTACAATTGATAGGGAACATATATTAAAAAAAGTACAAAATAAACAAAAAACTATAAAAAATTTATTGTACATAAATCACTTTTGGAGACATAACCCATCCGAAAGGATTGAACCTTTTAACCTTTTTAATATTTGCTCATGGGCGACCTGTGTTAATGCCGGAGCATCTTTAAATGGCAATAGGTATGAGGAATTTCTTGATGAAATTAATTCACATAAGTTTATATTATGTCCTGAAGGGATTGGACCTGACACTTACCGAATATGGGAGAGTTTATACTTAGGTTCTATACCAATAATTAAATTAAAAATTTTTAGTGAATATTATAAAGACTTACCTGTTTGTTTTGTTAATGAGTGGAGTGAAATCACCGAAGATTTTTTAAATAATGAATATGATAGAATTAAAAGTAAAAATTTTAATTTAGAAAAAATGGACTTAAAGTATTGGAAAAATAAAATAATGGATGAAATTAGTAAGTTATAAAAATGAAAGATTTCACATTAATAGTCCCAACAAGAAATAACGAATTATTGGCAAATAATTTTTTAAGTAATATATTAAAAGAGATTGAATTAGAAATTATATTAATTGATGATAATAGTGATATAAATATTGAATACATTGAAGATAACAGGATTACTTTAATTAAAAACAAAGAAAAAAAAAGTTTAACCCAACTTTGGAATCAGGGCATTAAATTTTCTAAAACTAAAAATGTTATAATATGTTCCCATAAAGTCAGACCAACAAAAAATGACATTTTAAAAATTTACAGTTTATTAGACCAAAAATTTGGAATGGTCGCAATTTCAGGATTTCATTTATTTGCGTTTAATAAATTCTTATGTACTAAAATTGGAATGTTTGATGAAGGATTTACAACAGGATGGTTTGAAGACAATGATTTTTTAAATAAATTGGTAGTTAATGATATTTCTTATTATTTGAGTGAGGAAGTATATGATTTAAAAGGAGAAAGTGGATGGTTATATTTACAATCTCAAAACAGAAATTATTATTTTTCAAAATGGGATGAAAATGGTGACGAGATAATTCAGAAAAAAAAAGATTTAAACTATGATGATATAAACTATTACAATAACTTGGGATATACTATTGATTATACTGGAAATGATAAAAGAGTACATAAAATAATCTCATACAAAGAATATAAACGATATAAAAAATTATTTGATTAATGAATAAACACATTTTATTTTCTTTATTTGGCAACAATCCAAAACACTATATTGTTGCTGAAAAAAATATTTTAATTAACAAACAATTACTTCCGGATTGGGAACAAAAAATAAATTTATTTAAATAAAAATTATGAGAAAAGTGGTATCTTTCTGTCTTTACGGTGATAATATTAAATATTATGCTGGAGCGGAAGAAAATATAAGATTAAATAAAGAATTATTACCGGATTGGGAAACTGTTATATATTATAGCCCATCAAATTTCCTAATGGATTATTTGGACAAATTAAAAAATTTAGGGGCATCTATGATTGATGTGTCCGCAATTCCTACATATAGTAACATATCGTATCCTATGTTTTGGCGATATATTAGCTTTATTCATAATGATATTATTTTGGTAAGGGATTTAGACAGTAGAATGTCTAAAAGAGAGGTTGAGTATATTGACAGGTGGATAAATAGCGACTCAAAATATTTGATAATAAGAGACCATCCATGGCATTCACACGTACCGGGAGGACTATTTGGGGTTAAAAATTTAGATTATAAATTAATTGATTTTTTTAAAAATTTTGTATCAACGAATGACTTAGGTTGGGGTATTGACCAAGAAATGTTATCATCATACATAAGTTCAGAAGACCAAAATAAAATTTTATATTTTGGATATGACAAACCTGAAACATATATTAGAAGAGATGATGAAAACTTTTTTATAGGAATACAGTTAGATGAAAATAGTAAACCGATAATACCAAGTGCCACTTTAGCGTTAGATTTTTTAAAAAGTTTGAATTTATGATTATTGATTGTTTCATTTTTTACAATGAATTAAAAATGTTAGAGTTTCGTTTGGAGGAACTTTATGAATATGTTGATTATTTTATTATTGTGGAATCCAAAAAAACATTTTCTGGAAAAGAAAAAAAATCATTTTTTCAAGAAAATGAAGAAATGTATAAAAAATACACGGATAAAATAATAAATATTGAAGTTGATTTTACTGACCTAAATCCAAATATAGGTTATGACCTAAATCCGTGGAATAATGAAAGATTCCAAAGGGACTCTATAAAATTAGGATTAGCTAAGATTAATTTATCGGATGATGATTTAATTATTGTTTCTGATTTAGATGAGATACCTGATATAGAAACTATTATGTCGTTAGATAAATTGGAATTAGAAAGTGGTAGGTCGTTAGTTCAAGACATGTACTATTATAATCTAAATACAAAAATAGATACTTGGAATCTTGCGGTAATAGTCCCGTATAAAATTTTAAAAAAATATGGGGGACCACAGTATGTTAGAGATAGTTTCAGAGATTTCCAACCGTTACATAGAGGGGGGTGGCATTTTTCATTTTTTGGAGATGTGAATTTTATAATTAATAAAATAAAAAATTACTCACATCAAGAATTTAATAATGATGAATTTTTAAATATTGAACATGTTGAAAATTGTATTAAGAATCAAAAAGATATTTTTAAAAGAGGTAAGGAAAATGCAATTATGAATTTTATACCCATTGAAGAAAATACTTATCTTCCTAAGAATTATCATATTTTGTTAGATGGAAAAAGTAAAAACAAATATGAAGATTTTTATTTTGACAACTTAATAGATTTAAAATATGTTTTTTGTGTCTTAGCAATAGGTGATAGATACTTTGAAAAAGCTTGTAATTTTGCAAAAAAACTAAATGAAGTTAGTAAAGGTCATAGTGTGGTTATTGTTTCAGATTTATATCACGATAAAATAGATAATTGCGAAATTATAAAATTACCTGAATCTGAAAAAACAAAAGTTGGGAATAGTTTTAATTATAATTTAAAGTACCTACCAATCAAGTTATGCTCTGAAAAAGAATTTGATTATGTAATATATGTTGATGCGGATTGGGAAATTTATGATGATTTTAGAGAAAAAAAAATTTTAAAATTTTTAAATGAAATAAATAAAACAAAATATGATTTTGTTTTCGAGCGTCCTCATCTCATAGGTTCAAAGCATGAAACTCATACATGTTTTTGGAAACATAAAATTGAGCCATATGGTCTTATGGAAACTGACAAGTATGACCACGGGCATGTTTGTAATGAACAATTTTTAGTTTTTAAAAATAACGATAAATTAAAAATATTTGTTAACGAGTGGAGTAAAAGGAATTTAATTTGTATTGAAAAAAATGTTAACCCATTTGCTGAAGGTTTAGAAATTGGAATGTCGGCAATAGATGCAAATATGGAGTGGACTTGGGGGTACTTAAACATAATGTCAAGTTGTTTTACCTTTACATCAAATAATGGTATTAGTTATAGTAGATTTTAATTTTTTATTTATTAATATTAGATTATAATTTTTTTTTAATGGCAAACATATCATTTTACGGCTCACACAACAGTTCTATTGTTATTGAAGAGAACTCTAAAATTTTGGAAATAATTGAGCTTGAACGTTTTTTAAACGTAAAGAATGCCGGATTCGGACAGTATTTAGTTTCATATACCAGACCTTTTTTATTAAATTATGTAATGAAATACATAGAAAAAAAACATGGTATAAAACATTTTGATAAATGTTTTTATATGAATACCGACACTATTGAGGGGACTAAATTTGTACATTACCAACATATGATTCCCGCATATGAATACATTCAAGGTAGTCATCATTTATGTCATGCGGCATCAGCATTATATCAAACAGATTATAATGAATGTCTAATTGTGTCTTTTGATGGTGGAGGTAATGATGGGTTTTTTAATCTGTATCATGTTCCTAATAGAAAAAATATAATTATAAAAGAATCAAAACCTGTTGAGTTGGGATTTGCTTATATGGTTTTTGGTCAATATTTGGCGGATATAAAATTTGAATATTCTTTATCAATTGGTAATCTAATTTATCCCGGTAAAATAATGGGGTTGTGTTCTTATGGTAATTTAAATATTGATTGGTTACCTCACTTTGAAAACTTTTATAGAAAAAGTCCTAATGGTAATAATTACTTAACTATGTTAAATGAACTATCATCACAAACAGGTATAGAATTTAATACGTCTAACCGATTGTCGGGTCAAATGGCGTGGGACGTTGCTAAAACATCACAAGTTGCGTTTGAAAATATTTTTATTGAGAACACCAAAAATTTTGTAAACCAATTCCCAAAGTTACCATTAATTGTTGTTGGCGGGTGTGCTTTAAATATAATACTTAACACTAGATTAATTAAAGAATATAATCGTGAAATATTTGTACCTCCAAATCCAAATGATTGCGGAATTGCCAGCGGATTAATGTTAAATTATTTAAAACCAAACAAAAGTGTTGATTTAACATATTCAGGTATTCATCCTTTAGATGAGGATTTATTAATGTCTTATGTTGAAGACAGTTGGATGAAACCATTAGAAACTGAAGTATTATTAGATGATTTAATTTCAGGTAAAATAATTGGAGTTGTCAGAGGAGGGTCAGAACACGGACCTAGAGCTTTAGGGAATAGAAGTATATTATGTTACCCAATATTTCCTGATATGAAAGATATCCTAAATCAAAAAGTTAAAAACAGAGAGTGGTATCGACCATTTGCGCCTGTGGTTAGATTAGAGGACGTATCTAAATACTTTAATTTTAGTGGTGAAAGTAGGTGGATGAGTTTTTGTCCTGAAGTTAAAGAAGAATGGAAAGATAAATTGTCTGCTATAACTCATATAGATGGTACTGCTAGAGTCCAAACTGTAACTAGACAACAAAATGAATGGTTATATGATTTGTTAACTGAATTAGATAAAAAGACGGGTATTGGGGTATTATTAAATACGTCATTCAATGTGAACGGAAAACCAATATTATCAAAATACTCTGATGCAATAAACGTATTTCAATCAACAAGAATGGATTGCTTAATACTTGAAAATTTTTATAGAAGAAAATGAACAATAAAGAAATTTTAAAAAAAATATTGCACTCATCTAATCAACAGGTTGATTCGTCTATTATAAACAAAAAAGAAATAGAAAAATTAGTAACTTATTTAATTGATGTTGTTGACCGAAAAATTGATGGTGACGTTGTTGAGCTTGGATGTTATGTTGGAGAGTCAAGTAAATTTTTAATGAAAACAATATTAGAATTTAATTCTAATAAAAATTTATATGTATATGATTCTTTTGAAGGTTTACCTACCTTGTCAGAACACGAGAAAAATTCAGGGTGGAAACCAGGAACTCTAAAAACAAATCAAAGCGTATTAATTAACAATTTTTTAAACAACGACCTACCTCTACCTATAATATATAAAGGGTGGTTTAATGAAATTCCTGAACATAAAATACCGAATAAAATATCATTTGCTTTTTTAGATGGGGATTTTTATCAATCTATTTATAGTAGTTTAGAAAAAGTTTATGATAAGGTTGTAGATGGAGGATACATTTTTTTTCACGATTATGAAAGACCTGATTTACCAGGAGTTAAACAGGCTATCGAAGATTTTGCAAAAAATAAAAACTTAAATTTAAATGTTAAAAAAATATTTACCAATTTAGGTGCTCTTGAAAAGAACGGAAAAATTAAAGATATAAACTATAGTGAGGGTGATGAAAATATAACATTAGTAACGGGTTTATGGGACATTAAACGAAGTGGCCTATCTGAAGGATGGGGAAGAGATTTTAATGAACATTATATTGTTAAATTTAAAGAGTTATTAAATACTCCACATAATTTAATTGTTTTTGGTAATAAAGAACTTGAGAAAATTGTTAAGGATATTAGAGGAGAACACAATACTCAGTTTATTTATCGCGATTTAAACTGGTTTCAAAACAATGACTATTTTGAGAAAATACAAAAGATAAGATTATCATCTGAATGGTATAATTTGGCGGGATGGCTATCTGAATCAACACAAGCTAAATTAGAATATTATAATCCAATAGTGATGTCTAAAATGTTTTTGTTGCATGATGCTAAAATTTTAGATAAATTTGGTTCTAATTTTATGTATTGGGTTGATGCGGGAATAACAAATACTGTTAGTAGTAATTATTTTTTAGACGAAGATTTATTGTCAAAAATACCAAAATTATTTAAAAAATTTATGTTTATTTGTTTTCCATACGAAGCAAATAATGAAATACACGGTTTTAAATATGATGCAATCAATAGATACTCATCAAACAAAGTAAATAAAGTTGCGAGAGGCGGTTTTTTTGGTGGTAATGTTAATAATATATCTGAAATAAATTCACTTTATTACAGATTATTAAGTGAAACTTTAAATGATGGGTTTATGGGAACAGAGGAGTCTTTGTTCACAATAATGACTTACAGGTATAATAAACTAATTGAATTTTCTGAAATTGAGGGTAATGGGTTAATATATAAATTTTTTGAAGATGTCAAAAATAACTCAGCAGTTGTTAAAACTGAAGAAAGTAAAATTAAAACAGGTTCGTTAACTGAAACTAAAATAAATAAAGTCGGATTGTATGTTTTAACTTTTAATAGCCCAAAACAATTTGAAACGCTAATAGAATCAATGATTCAATATGATAGTGATTTTTTAAACAAACCTGAAAAATATCTTTTAGATAATTCAACCGATAAAACCACAAAATCACAATACGATGTTCTTTGTGAAAAATATAACTTCAATTATATAACAAAAGGTGAAAATTTAGGTATTTGTGGAGGTAGACAATACATCGCGGAACATTTTCAAGGTACTGATTTAGATGCTTATTATTTCTTTGAAGATGATATGTTCTTCTACCCAAAAGAAAATGAAAAATGTAGAAATGGATTTGGTAGAATGATTAAAAATTTATTTAATAAATCTAACGACATCCTATCAATTAATTCTTTTGATTTCCTTAAATTAAATTTTTCTGAATTTTATGGTGATAATACCACCCAATGGGCTTGGTATAACGTACCCCAAAATATTAGAGAAAAATTTTGGCCAGAATATTCTCAGTTACCAAAAATGGGATTAGACCCAAACGCACCTAAAACAAAATTCAACAATATTACTTGTTATCAAGATGTACCATACGCTGATGGTGAAATATATTATTGTAACTGGCCACAACTTGTCAGTAGAGAAGGTAATAAAAAAATGTTTTTAGATACGACTTGGGCATATCCACACGAACAAACTTGGATGTCTCATATGTACCAAATAACTAAAGAAGGTAAATTAAATCCTGCCATACTTTTATTGACCCCCACTGAACATAATAGATTTGACCATTATAGTAGAGATTTAAGAAAAGAATCTTAATTGAATTTCGTAGTATTTATTGTTATGGAATTTTATATTAAAAAGGGAGCAACTCTACCAGTATTAAAAATGCAAATTGTTAAAGACGGTAGAAGTGATTATCATAAGTTTATGGATTTGATTGAGACATCAACTATATTATTTTCTATGGTTGATGCAGATACAGGAATTCCAAAATTCCTTTCTAAACCCGCAGGATTTGTTTCTAAAAATTTTCTTAATGAAACTACCCCAACAGAATACTACGTTTATTATCAATTCACAGCTAAAGATACCAATAAACCTGGTAGATACGAAGGTGAATTTTTATTAAGAAACGAACAAGGTAATCTTATTGTTCCTTTACGTGAAAAACTTTATATCACCATACAAGATAGTTTTATTTCTGATAGACCTTGTTGTTAATTTTGATAAATTAATATTTTTGTGTATATTTGCCCATAAGGTAAATTCCGACCTGTAACTCGGAAGCAAATACACCAATTTAAAATTATGATATCAAACGAAGAAATTGAACAATTCCTACAAGGGAATGACGATGAGAAATACATTATCGGAGTAGAATACGATTATGTCAAAGATTGTATTTGGAAAATCATTGAGGACCCAATTCACGGTAAACTTATTAAGAAAGATACCTTTATTCCATTTGCTTGGGTTGGTGATTTGCGTGGGTTAAACTTTTATCAATCATCAAAAGCATTACAGAAAGAGGCAATGACAAAACATAAGATTGTCATTGAAAAACTACGAACTGATGGTAATGATAGATTGGAGCGTGGGTTAACATTTATGGTTAAGTCACTCAATGGATATCGTTCCTTAATTCAATTCTTTAGAGAAGGAGGGGTTGACCCTTGGGGCGAAAAAACTAAAGGATTGATTCTAATCCTACCTCCTGTTGAACAATTTTTAGTTACAAAAGAAAAACGATTATTCAAAGGATTTGACGATTACAATAGTATCACGAGGTTTGTATTTGACTTGGAGACGACCGCGTTAGAACCAAAGGATGGTCGTATCTTTATGATAGGAATGAAAACCAATAAAGGGTTTAGTCAAGTAATTGAATGTTCAACTGAAGAACAAGAAAGAGAAGGAATTATTAAATTTTTCAATACAATAGATGAACTTAAACCAAGTATCATCGCATCTTACAACGGATTTAACTTTGACTGGTTTTGGATTTTTGAAAGAGCGAAAGCATTAAAATTGGATATTAAGAAAGTTGCAAAAACACTTAATTCAATGAACCCAATCAAACAATCTGAAAGTATGTTGAAGTTGGCTAATGAGGTAGAGAGATTTAATCAAACCTCAATGTGGGGGTACAATGTTGTGGACACATTACACGCGGTAAGACGAGCGCAAGCAATCAACTCATCTATTAAGTCTGCGGGTTTGAAGTATATTACCCAATATATCAAAGCTGAGGCTCCTGACCGTGTATATATTGACCATACAGATATCGGTCCGTTTTATGCAAAGAAAGAAGAATTTTGGTTGAATATCCAAAATGGTAAGTATAAAAAAGTGGGGATTGACCCCACAATTGATGAGGCATGTTCAAAACACTCAAAAGTATATATTAAGACAACAGGTGATGATTTGGTTGAGAGATATCTTGACGATGACTTGGAGGAGACTCTAACGGTTGATGAAGAATTCAATCAGGGTTCATTCCTACTCGCGTCTTTGGTCCCAACAACATATGAACGGGTTTCTACTATGGGAACTGCAACATTGTGGGAAATCCAAATGAGAGCTTGGTCTTATAAACACGGACTTGCAATCCCTGCTAAGAATGAAAAGACAGAGTTTGTAGGAGGGTTATCACGGTTACTTAAAGTGGGATTCTCTACCGATGTATTGAAACTTGACTTCTCGTCACTTTATCCATCCATTCAGTTGGTTCACGATGTATTCCCAACTTGTGATATCACAGGGGCGATGAA
>Ga0172372_10006856_pt1 | contig 15434 bp, 14 predicted proteins | sample LakKiv5m_2_FD_114544 | JGI IMG/M metagenome (GOLD analysis project Ga0172372, IMG submission 114544) | Freshwater microbial communities from Kabuno Bay, South-Kivu, Congo - kab_092012_9.5m | ecosystem: Environmental > Aquatic > Freshwater > Lake | place: Democratic Republic of the Congo...
GATGCCATTACCCTGAATTTCAACCTGAACCTGCACGAGCAGAGCTATCCTTTGTCGGTGAATGGCATCATTCGACGGGTCAAGACCGTACGATCAAAGAAAACGCACCGTATTGGTGTGCAATTGCTGGACTTGACCAACGAACAGAAACTGATCATGCAGGCTTGCATTTACGAAAACATCTAGGAATGAGGCTCATGTCAGCATCCCTATAGCGTACCGCTCACACCACCTCCAGCATGCGTTCCAGGGTCAAACGGGCAGGCATGGCATCCTCATCGGACACCTTGATCTGATTGACCACCTGACCCGCTTCCAGGTTTTCCAGCACCCACAGCAGATGCTGGGGATCGGTACGGAACATGGTCGAACACATGCAGAGGGTGGGTGAAAGGAAATGCACCGACTTGCCCTCCGGCCTGACGGTGTCGGCCAGACGATTGACCAGATTGAGTTCGGTGCCCACCAGCCAGCGGGTGTTGGCCGGTGCTTCCCGCACCGTTCTCAGGATGTACTCGGTCGAACCGATGTACTCCGCCTTTTGGCACACTTCGAAACTGCATTCCGGGTGGACGATGACGTGGGTATCAGGAAATTGTGCCACAAAGCGGTCGATGTGCCCGGGCTGGAACATCTGGTGTACCGAGCAGAAGCCCTTCCACAGGATGATCCGGGCCCGGCGTATCTGGTCTTCGGTCAATCCGCCCCCGGGTTGGGTAAAATCCCAGGTGACCATCTCATCCAGGGGAATACCCATTTGATGGCCGGTATTGCGGCCCAGGTGTTGATCGGGAAAAAACAGCACCTTCTCCCGCCGTTCAAAACTCCATTCCAGAATTTTGCGGGCATTGCTGGACGTACAGACGATACCCCCGTGCCGCCCGCAGAAGGCTTTGAGGTCGGCTGCCGAATTGATGTAGGTGACTGGCGTGATGGTTTCATCCGGGTCGAAACAAGAGGCCAATTCCTGCCAGCAGCGTTCGACATTGACCCGATTGGCCATGTCTGCCATCGAACAACCTGCCGCCAGGTCGGGCAGTATCGCAATCTGGTCGGGACGCGACAGGATATCGGCGACCTCGGCCATGAAATGCACGCCGCAGAAGACGATGTATTCGGCATCGGACTGGGCCGCCTGGCGGGACAATTTCAGTGAGTCACCGGAATAATCGGCATGACGAAAGACTTCATCGCGCTGATAATGGTGGCCCAGAATCACGCAGCGACTGCCCAGGTTTGTCCGGGCGGCCTCGATCCGGACCTGACATTCCGCATCATCCAGCAAGGCGTAATTTTCAAAGGCAAGGTGGGAAAGGGTCATGGTGTAAAGCTCCACAGGAATGAAAACGGCCCCATGTTAACACAGCCAAACCGGTGTAATCACAGGCCTGGTGCAGGGGTCAGATCCTGTTCAGGATCACGGCTCAGTGCGGTCGTCACTGCTTCCCTGAGTTCCGGCCCCTCGTGATAGATGAAGAGTGCCTTGAGATTTTCCCGCTCGGCTACAGCCTTGCCTTCCACTTCGCCCAGACACAAAAGGGCCGTAGACCAGGCATCGGCCAGGGTGGGATTTTCATGCAGCACCGTCACCGACAGCAGGTTATGGGTTACTGGCTGGCCGGTTTTGGGATTCAGGATATGGGAATAAACCTTGCCGCCGGATTCGAAGAAATTACGGTAAGTTCCCGAAGTCATGACAGCGATGCCACCCTCCTGCTGCAAGGCCAGGATTCGTTGCACCTCGCGTTTGAACGGCACCGGCTTTTCTATCGCAACCCGCCAGGCCGACCCATCGACCTTGGTGCCCTTCACTTTCATTTCGCCCCCGATCTCGGCCAGGTAGCGGGTGATGCCCAAACTTTCCAGCCGGTTCGCTATCGCTTCTACCGTATACCCCTGACCGATCGAGCCCAGATCGATCCGCAAGGCCGGATTACGCCGGGTCAGGGCGGGCCGGGTGTTGTCGATCAGCAACTGCCCCATCCCGATATCGGGGAGCAGACGGGTTATTTCTGCGGTCGAGGGCACCCGGTTCTCATGCCGGGCAAATCCCCAGGCCTCGATCAGGGGTTTGACCGTCAAGTCATAGCACCCGCCCGAACGCTGCCACACGTCACGGGCCTTGAGCAGAACGGTATGAAGTTCCGGGCTCAGGGTAATTTCTTCCGTGCCGGGATGGCGGTTGATCCTGGAAATTTCCGAATCCTCCCGCCAGTTGGACAGTCGTTCGTCTACCCGGCGGAAGGTGTCCTGGATGGCCGCCTCGATGGTCTTGAGATCGGGTGCCTTATCATCCAGCACCAGTTTGACGTGCCAGGTCGTGCCCTGTATTGCACCTTCGAGTTGGGTTTCCTGCACGTTCTGGCAACCGGCCAGACCCGGTAAAACCAGGATGATCAGAAGCTGGGTAAGGAATTTCAGCATAAGGTTGGGTCAGGGGAGCAAGGGAAGAACCCGGTTTTCACAGGGTCCAGATCAACAGCCGGTTTTTACCCTGATCATCGATCGGAATGACCTGATCAGGCTCGAAACCGGGTACGGAAAAACTGTTACTGATGAACAGGCTGCCGGGGCGCATCTCCCGGCGTACCTTGCACCAGAGTCCCGGCATGGGTTGTGGTGAGAGAAACGCATACACGACATCGTAATCCCTGAAATCGACATCCCGGTAGTTGCCCAGTCTGACCCGGCAATTCGGCAGGTGACGGGCCATGAACCAGGCGTAGAGGCAGGGCAGGGGGGCGGATTCGATCCCTTCAAAAAAGGATCGCGGGTATCGCCGGGCCAGTATTCTGATGCCCCCTCCCAGTCCGCAGCCGGCATCCAGCAAACGGATGGATCGATCAACCGGCAAATGATCGCCCACGACCTGCCAGCAGCGGCCGCTGCTGAGATACAGCGGTACCCGCTCCCGGGTGTTGTCCCTGAAAATTAGCCAGAACAGGGCGAAAGCCAACAGATAGGCGGTGGCAGTGATGCCCTGATAAAAGGCCACCATCACCACCGGTACGAAAATGGCCTGGATCAGGAGCCACCAGGGCGGAAGGCGCAAAAAGGCACTCAGTACCACAGCCAGGCTGCTGTGCAGACCGACGATGAGCCAGGTGGCATCGGCCAGTTGCGGTACGGTGTGCATCCGCCCCATCAGGCCGATGATCTGAAAGGAGATGAAAGAGGCCATGCCCTGTGCGATCAGGGCCCTGAATCCTGTGGACAGCCGACGTAACGACATGGGCATCAGGCGGCTGTGCCGCGACGGTCGAGGCGACGGAAGGCGATGGCCTCACTGACGTGACGTGAATCCATGATTTCCGCGTTGGCCAGATCGGCAATGGAGCGGGCCAGTTTGAGAATCCGGTGATAGGCCCGGTGCGACAGTCCCAGTTTTTCCATGGCCTGATCGAGCAGACGGTAGGCCGGGTCATCCAGTGGGCAAAATTGCTTGATCTGCTGCGGTGTCAACCAGGCATTGGGTACTCCGCCCCGGTCAAGTGCCCGTTGGCGGGCGGCCATGACCCGCGTCCTGATGGTCGCGCTGGATTCTTCACCACCGGGTGTACCCTCCCGCAGTAATTCCCGCGACACCCGCTGCACCTCGATGTGCATGTCGATACGGTCGAGCAGGGGGCCGGACAGGCGTCCACGGTAGCGTTGCACCTGTTCTGCCGTACAACGGCAGCGACCGGACGGATCACCCAGATACCCGCAAGGGCAGGGATTCATGGCTGCCAACAGTTGAAAGCGGGCCGGAAAATCCACTCGGCGGGCTGCCCGGGAAATGGTGATGGCACCGGTTTCCAGTGGTTCGCGCAGTACTTCCAGCACCCGGCGGTCGAATTCGGGCAATTCATCCAGAAACAGCACACCGTTGTGAGCCAGGGAGATTTCGCCGGGTCTGGGATTGCTGCCGCCGCCCACCAGGGCAGGCGCGGAGGCGGTGTGATGCGGTGCGCGGAACGGGGGTTTACGCCACTGGCGAACATCGAAACCGAGGTCACTGACCGAGACAATGGCCGCGCTCTCCAGGGCTTCATCGTCAGTGAGTGTGGGCAAAATACCGGGCAAACGTGCCGCCAGCATGGATTTGCCGGTACCGGGTGGCCCCAGCATCAGCAGGTTGTGGCGACCGGTAGCGGCTATTTCCAAAGCCCGTTTAGCCTGGAAATGGCCTTGTACATCGGAAAAATCAGGCAGGGAGGCTGTCTGTGTTGCCGTGATATCGTGTGGTTCGCAAGGCAGCCGGTTCTGGCCATTGAGATGAGCGCAGACCTCCAGCAGGGTATCGGCCGCCATGACATCGACCCGTTCCACCAGGGCAGCTTCGGTGGCGTTCTCGCGGGGAACGATCAGGGTGCGTCCGGCCTTGCGGGCCTGGACGGCGATGGGCAGTACGCCGCTGGCCGGTCTCAGTTCGCCGCCCAGGGACAGTTCGCCCACACACTCGATGCGGGCCAGCTCGTCTCCCATCACCTGTCCCGAGGCCGCCAGAATGCCCAGGGCAATGGCCAGGTCGAAGCGCCCCCCTTCCTTGGGCACATCGGCCGGTGCCATGTTCACGGTAATGCGATCGAGCGGAAACTCGAAGCCGCTGTTGATCAGGGCTCCCCTGACCCTGTCCTTGCTTTCCTTGACGGCGGTCTCCGGCAATCCCACGATGGACAGGCTGGGCAGACCGAAGGAAATATGTACCTCGATGGTGACCAGGGGTGCCTCTATGCCGTGCTTGCCCCGCGTGTAGACGATAGCCAGCGACACGGATGCTTACGAACCGGCTTCGATGTCTGGTTGCTGTTCCTGTTCCAGTGCACTCAAGCGGACTTCCAGTTGTTCGAGTCGTTCACGGGTACTGGCCAGCACGGCCTTTTGCACTTCAAATTCTTCCCGGCTGACCAGGTTCATGGATTCGAACGCCCCTTGCAGAATGGCGCGAAAATTTTTCTCCAGATTCTCCTTTCCCTGCAACAGATCAACGGAAGCGACTTCAGTCAGTCGCCTGGAAATATCCTGAAACGGAATTTTATCGAGCACGGGTATTACCTCAATGGTCAAGTTTGAATGGCATCATCATCGACCCACCGGCACGGGCGGCCTGGCAGGTGTCGTTGGGGTAGCCGGTGTCGTGCTGCCAGGCAACACGGCTGCCGGATTGAATTGCGGGTTGTTGCTGTCGATGTTGATGTCCGTATCACCCCTGACGATTTCATCCGCCGTTTGCCGGTTCAGCAGAATGATGGAAATGCGGCGGTTGGTGGCCGCCATGGGGTTATTGTCCAGAAAGGGGACACTGGATGCCAGGCCCACGACCCTGAGCATCCTGGACTCCTGAAACCCTCCCCGGATCATTTCCTTGCGGGCCGCATTGGCCCGGTCGGTGGACAGTTCCCAGTTGGTATAACCCTGACCATTACCGGGGAACGGACGGGCATCCGTGTGGCCCGAGATACTGATCTTGTTGGACATCCCGTTCATTACCGGTGCCAGCTTGTGGATGATCTCGCTGGCGTAGTTTTCCATCCGGGCACTGGCGAGATCAAACATCGGACGGCCTTCCTTGTCGATGATCTGCACCCGCAGACCTTCCTGGGTGATGTCGATCCTGAGCTGATCCTTGAAGGGATTCAACATTGAATCTTCCTGGATCATTTCCTCGATTTTGTCCTTGATGGCCTCCATCTGCTTCCTTTCCTCGGCCTTTTGCTGGTCGATGAGTTGCTGGCTGATGTCGGGCTGTAACTGCTTGGCCATTTGCACTTCGCCGTCGGCCCGGCTCAAATCCTCTCCACCGCCCTTGATGATACTGGCCGACTCGCTGGTACTCGATCCCCCCTCGAACGAGGCCTTCCAGGGATCCTTGAAGTATTCGGCGACACCCTTGCGATACACCGGGTCGGTCGAGGCCAGCAACCACATCAACAGGAAGAACGCCATCATGGCGGTCACGAAATCGGCATAAGCCAGTTTCCAGGCGCCGCCGTGATGGCCGTGCCCGCCTTTCTTGATTTTCTTGATGATGATTTGATTGGGTGTTTCTGCCATGAGATATCAAGAAGGCACCAGAGCCTCAGGCCTGTTTCAGTGATTTATATTTTTTCTATCCAAGGTCGGTCACTGCCAAGGGGGACGCACATACCCGCCGGGGCCGGTTCGCACACCGACGTACTTCGCAATGACCCTCATGTATTCACGTCCTCCCCGGGTACGGCGGCAAACCGACTGGTAGACTGTCCCGAATACCTTGATGAACGTCGCCATTCTAACACCGGTTTCACTTTCAGTGATACCGGGGAGCCATATCCCCGGGGCACAGATCAATCGGGGGCCTCGATCATCGAACAGCCCAATCGTAGCCTCGATGTAGCGAAGCGCAATCGAGGAATTACGGACGGTGGGGAGCCAGACTGGCCCTTCAGCAGCGCGTATTTTTGGGCTGAAGGATGGCCAAGCATCATTGCGTCAGATCCGGCCCGGGGACTCCACAATTTCCGTTATGACGCTTCGCGGCATTCTGGTAAGGTTGGGCCCAGGCACTGCGCCACAAAAAACGATCCCGCAAGCCCCGCCCGGGTGAAACGGTACTTTATGCCGGGCCACAGCCTTACCCGACTCCCCCGAACGCTTATCCTCCCTGTCAGAGACCTTCCCATGAACCAGTCCCGTTATCGTAAAGACGCTTTTCCCACGACCGGGTTACCCCCCGGCATCGGCTACATCATCGGCAACGAGGCCGCCGAGCGGTTCAGCTATTACGGCATGCGGGCGGTTCTGGTGGTTTACATGACGCAGTACCTCGTCAATGCCGACGGTCAACCGGCCCCCCTGAGTCCCGAGGCGGCGAGAGCCCATTATCATCTGTTCGTGTCGGCGGCTTATTTCACCCCGTTGCTCGGCGCCTTGTTGTCGGATATCTGGCTGGGTAAATACCGCACCATCGTCATGCTGTCGCTTGTATATTGTCTGGGCCACCTGGCCTTGTCGCTCGACGCTACCGAAAGCGGTCTGATGCTGGGACAGGTCTTGATCGCCCTGGGTGCGGGCGGCATCAAGCCCTGTGTCTCGGCTCATCTGGGCGATCAGTTTGCCGATACCAACCGCCATCGCCTGAGTCAGGCCTATGGCTGGTTTTACTGGGCCATCAATCTGGGTGCCTTCGCGTCCATGCTGATCACCCCCTGGTTGCTTGCGGTTTGGGGTCCGGGCTGGGCTTTTGGCTTGCCTGCCGTGCTGATGTGGCTTGCCATTCTGGTTTTCTGGGCCGGTCGTTACCGTTACGCCCATGTTCCCCCCACCGGTTACTCCCGGTTTCTGACCACCCTGAAGCAGGACGGCGGGCTGAGCCACCTGGCACGACTGACACCGGTTTATCTTTGTCTTGCGGTTTTCTGGGCCTTGTTCGACCAGACCGGTTCTTCCTGGGTGTTGCAGGCTCAGGCCATGGACGGTCGCGTTGCCGGATTTACGCTGCTCCCCTCGCAGATCCAGGCCGCCAATCCGCTTTTCATCCTGCTGTTGACACCGGCCTTTCATTACGGGCTTTACCCGCTGCTGGCCCGCCACGTCGAAGTGACGGCGGTAGCCAAAATCAGTGTCGGCATGGTTTTGGCCGCCGCCTCGTTTGCACTGGCGGCCTGGATTCAAGCCGGGATCGATGCCGGCGCACACCCGTCAATCCTCTGGCAGTTGGCCGCTTACCTGTTGTTGACCGCCTCGGAAGTGATGGTATCGGTCACGGGTCTGGAGTTTGCCTATACCCAGGCACCGAAAGCCCTGAAATCGCTGGTCATGTCGTTGTTCATGGTGTCGGTGGCCGTGGGTAATTTGCTGACCGCACTGGTCAATCAGTCGATTCAGGGCATGGATCACCCCGAACGGCTGGCGGGCGCGGCCTATTTCTGGTTTTTCGCCGGACTGATGCTGCTGACCACCCTGATTTTTGCAGCACTGGCACAACGTCGGTGAATTTACAGGTTACGGTAGGCGAACAGCGAACCCAGTTCGGTTACCGTGGCATTCATGAGCTGGATAAGGGGTTCGGGCAGGAGTCCGGGCAGTATCACACCGGCGGCCAGCACCCCGCCCACAAACCGCTCCCGACGGCTCAGGTTGAGGCGTGACGGGCGTAAAGGTCCGGTCAACAGCCGCGCCGTCGTGCCTATGGCACCGGCAGCAGCGATCAGCAAAACCAGACTGACGGCGGCCGTCAGTCCGCCGAATGTTTGCAGGGAACCCAGGAGAATATGCAGTTCGGCCACGAAACCGGCGGTACCCGGCAGGGCCATGCCGCCAAACCAGGCCAGTGCCATCAGCAGGACAAAATTTTTCAGGTGAGGGGTGCAGTCCGGTTCATGCAGCAACTCCACCGCCAGGAACAACGCGGCGGCCACAAAACCGTGCGCACTCATTTGCAGACTGGCACCCAGGAGTCCGGTCTCGTTCAGGGTCGCAATACCCAGCAGGACACAGCCCATCTGACTGACTGAAAAACAGGCAAGCAACCGCTTGAGATCGGTTTGACGGAAGGCCAGCAAGGTCGCATACCCCATGCCGATGATGGCCAGGCCAGCCAGCCCGGGTTGAAACAGCAAAGCGGCATCGGGCAACATGCCGATAGCCCGCAACAAACCATAGGCTCCCAGGTTGAGCACCGTACCGGACAGCAGGAGGCGGATGGGGCCCGGGGCTTCGACCAGGGCCAGGGCCAACCAGCCGTGCAGCGGAAACACCGGCATCAAGACACCGAATCCCAGACACAATCCGCACAGCACCCCGCATTGCTGTTCCCGGATCAGGGACTGGGCGGTTTTCGTCATGGCCGTCAGGGTGGTGGACGCTTCGGTGGACTGGGTGAATATCGCCAGCAAGGCGATCAGCAGGATAACCGCCCCCCCCATCGTGTACAGCAAAAAATTGAGACTGGCCGTATGACGGGCCTGACCGCCCCAGTGACGGATGAGAAAAAACAGGGCGAGCAGACTGGCAACCCAGCAGACATAAAACCAGACCCAGTCCTGAGTCATGAACACGCCCAAAAGACCGGCTTCCAGCAACAACAGCGCGATGTGGTAGCTTTTGCTGCGATGCACAATGGTGTGGGAAATCAGGGTAACCAGCCAGCCTGACAGGCCTGATAACAGCAGCAGGGGAAGCGATATCCCGTCCAGGCCCAGCGTGTAATCACTGCCCGGTTGAGGATTCCAGTGCAGGCGTTCAGCGAACTGCAGGGTGGGCATCGTCGTATCGAACCGGGTCAGTACCCACAGGATCAACAACAACACCGTAGCCGTGGCAACATGGGCTATTCCCCGGATCAACCGATGCCTTGCGGAAGGAATGACGGCCATCAGCAACGCAGCGGTCAGGGGTAGCCAGAGGATGGAACTGAGTATCGGCATGGGTTTATCCGGTCTGTGCTCGCGGGCTGCACACCTGGTGCGTGACAGCGGGTCAGATCATCTGAAACCGGTAACTGCCGATGGTCCGGCGGGAGACGTTAAGCAATAACCGGATTTGATAGGCTTTGCCCGTGAGCATGAGGGGTTCCAGAGCCTGGCCGGAGAGGTATTCACTCGGTTCAAAGACCCGTTCGGCAACGGTCTGGCCATCGATTTCACCCAGAATCAACTGCAACCCGGGAAAGGATTGGGGCAAGGGCGACTGATTGCTGATGACCATTCTGAATTCGTAGGCACCCTGGGAGACCCCTGCCTTTTGCAGTGTGGCCTGACCTGCCTGGATGAACCGCAGATCCCGGTACGGTGCCAGGGTACAACCGAACACGGCACAGGCCCGTACCAGCCAGGGCCGGACGTTCACGTCACGCGCCAGTCGGTCGCCTTCAAAATAGAGATATTGAATCCAGAGCAATGTCAGCAAACCCCACGTCAACGGGTTCCAGGGGAAACCGGATGAAACCTTTGCCGGGGTTCGAACCGCCCGGGTTTCCCGCCGTTTGCGCGGCGTGGTCGGGTTTTTTCGGGAGGTCTGGCGGGTGTCGGCTGTCAGGGAAAAACCCGGGTCAGCCCCTTCAGGTTCACTGCTTGCGGGATCAGCACGCATCGACAGCACCGGTGGCGGGCTGCCTTCCGCGACCTGTTCCAGGGTTGAAAGGGCATCGAATACGCTGTCACACCGCTCACAGCGTGCATCGCCCCGACCGGCCCGTAATTGTGCCGCCGTGATGGGGTATCGGCTCTGACAGCGGGGACAACGGGTGTACACGCCTCAGTCAGCCACTTTAATGCCGGTCAACAGAACCCAGTCTTCCCGCTGAAGGACAGGTTCGAACCGGATCCGGGGTTGGTAGGCTTCGATTACGGCCTGTGCCTGATCGGCCAGTATGCCGGACAGGGCCAGGGAACCCCCCGGGGGAATCCGGTTGATCAGTTCACGCGCCAGCGTTATCAGGGGAACGGCCAGAATGTTGGCAACCAGCATGTCGGCCGATAGCCCGGATGACTGATGAGGCAGGAACAGCGTCAGGCCGTTTTCGACGGCATTCTTGCGGGCATTGTCGGCAGAAGCCGTGAGGGCCTGGGGATCGAGATCGATCCCGCAGGCCCGAGCCGCTCCCAGCCGGAGTGCCGCGATGGCCAGGATACCCGACCCGCACCCGTAGTCGATGAGCGTCTTGCCCGAAAGCACCTGACCGTCCAGCCATTCCAGGCACAGGGCGGTGGTGGGGTGGGTACCGGTACCGAAGGCGAGGCCGGGATCCAGCAGTACGTTCACCGCCTCGGGTTCCGGCGGCTCAAAACCGGTGGGGCAAACCCACAGCCGGTTTCCGAACCGCATCGGCCTGAAATGATCCAGCCAGGCACGCTCCCACACCTGATCTTCCAGTTCGGTCACCGTAAACGAATCGGCACTGTCCGGGTACTGTGCAAGCAAAACCTGACGAATGACTTCGGTGTTTACATCCGGTTCGAACAGGCCGGTGACCCGGGTTTTGTGCCAGAGGGGAATCTCACCCGGTGCCGGTTCAAACAGGGGCTGATCGCCGTCATCCTCGAAACTGACCGACAGAGCCCCCAGCCCGGACAGCCGGTCAGACAGCGCGTCGGCGGCAGATTCGTCGACACCGAGGGTGATTTGTCGCCACATCAGTGTTTCAGTCCCAGTTTTTGCTCCAGATAATGGATGTTCTGCCCGCCTGCCTCGAAAGCCGTATCATTGATGATATCCAGCAACAGCGGGGTGTTGCAGTTGATGCCGGTAATGATCATTTCCTGCAATGCCGTGCGCATGCGGGCAATCGCCGACCCCCGGGTGTCCCCGTGGGCGATGAGTTTGCCGATCATGGAGTCATAATTGGGCGGAACCCGGTAGCCGTTATAGATATGGGTTTCTACCCGTATACCCGGCCCGCCGGGGGGATGGAACTGTTGAATCAGTCCCGGACTGGGGATGAAACTTCTGGGATCCTCGGCATTGATGCGGCATTCGATGGCATGTCCCCGCAAGATGACATCTTCCTGGCGGATGGACAATTTTTCACCGGCAGCGATACGGAGTTGCTCCTTCACGATGTCATGGCCGGTTACCATTTCAGTCACCGGGTGTTCGACCTGAACCCGGGTATTCATTTCGATGAAATAGAACTGGCCGTCCTGATACAGGAACTCAAACGTGCCTGCGCCGAGATAGCCGATCTCCTGGCAGGCCTTGACACAACGGGCTCCCATTGCCTGGCGTTGTTCTTCGGTGATGCCCGGTGCCGGGGCTTCCTCGACCACTTTCTGGTGTCGCCGCTGGGTAGAGCAATCGCGTTCGCCCAGGTGGATCACGTGGCCATGCTGATCCGCCAGCACCTGAAATTCGATGTGGCGCGGGTTTTCCAGAAATTTCTCCATGTACACCATGTCATTGCCAAACGCTGCGGCAGCCTCGCCCCGGGTGAGGGTCACGGCACTGTGCAGGTTGGCCTCGCTGTGTACCACCCGCATGCCCCGTCCGCCGCCACCCCCCGCCGCCTTGATGATGACGGGAAAACCAATGCGGCGGGCGATGCGGATGTTTTCCTCGTAATCGTCGCCCAAAGGCCCGTCGGAGCCGGGAATACAGGGGATACCCGCTTTCTTCATGGCCTGTATGGCAGAGACCTTGTCGCCCATCAGGCGGATGGTCTCGGGACGGGGACCGATGAAAATGAAGCCGCTACGGATGACCTTTTCGGCGAAATCGGCATTTTCCGACAAAAAGCCATAGCCTGGATGGATGGCTACGGCATCCGTCACTTCGGCGGAACTGATGATGGCAGGGATATTGAGATAACTGTCCCTGGAGGAGGCAGGACCGATGCAGACGGACTCGTCCGCCAGACGCACATGCTTGAGATCACGATCGGCTTCGGAATGTACCGCCACCACCTTGATGCCCAGTTCCCGGCAAGCCCTGAGTATACGCAGGGCAATTTCACCCCGGTTTGCAATCAAAATTTTACCCAGCATGAAAAATACCTGTGGTTCCGGCGGTCATTCAATGACGAACAGTGGTTGGTTGTATTCCACCGGCTGTGCGTTCTCGACCAGAACCCTGGAAATGATGCCTGTCTTGTCGGCTTCGATCTGGTTCAGGATTTTCATGGCCTCGACGATGCAGAGGGTATCGCCCTCACTGACCCGCTGACCGACTTCCACGAAGGGTTTGACACCCGGCGTGGAGGACCGGTAGAAGGTACCCACCATGGGTGAGCGCACGATGTGTCCGGTCAGTTTATCGCCCAGGGTTTCCACGCCGGCTTCAGCCGGTGCATGAGCGGCAACCGGTTGTGGTGCTGCGGCCTGGACGACCTGCACGGCAGCCGGTGCCATACTGCTGTAACGGCTGATGCGAAGGGAGTCCTCACCCTCGTGGATTTCTATTTCGGCGATGTCTGATTCACTGATCATCTCGATCAGTTGCTTGATTTTTCTGATATCCATGTTATGAGCCTGTTTTCAGGATATTGAGGGCAGCATGGAAGGCCAGTTCGTACCCGTAAGGGCCAAACCCGCAAATCACGCCACGGGCGATGTCGGAAAGATAAGATGTTTTTCGGAACGGCTCCCGTGCGTGTACGTTGGACAGATGTACTTCTATAAATGGCAGGCGGGTCGCCAGGAAGGCATCCCGCAGGGCAATGCTGGTATGGGTATAGGCCGCCGGATTGATGAGGACGAAATCAACCGGTTGGTGGAAAGCCTGATGAATGTGGTCGACCAGCTCATGCTCGGCATTACTCTGCACGAAAACCAGTGACTGACCGGCCTCATCGGCCAGTCGAACCAGCGACGCTTCGATCTCCGCCAGTGTGCGGGAGCCGTAGAGCGCGGGTTCACGCAAACCCAGCAGGTTGAGGTTGGGGCCGTTAAGAACCAGGATTTTTGCCATGATCGATTGCTAATCTGCTTTGGTACGCCCGGGTGGGCAAAAAACCGGGCTATTTTGCCGAAACCCCCCCTTGCTGTCCAGAAAAGCTCGGCAGGACGCACCGCGTGAGCCCTCTCTGGCGGAATCACGGTTTCTGAATCGAATCGAATAATTGTTGGCTTGTGTCTTTTCTGCTAGCATCATTCCCTGAGCAACAAATAGTTGCTCAATTACAACGGAATCAGTTTAAACCTACAAAAGAGAGGGGGAATTTATGCAAATTCTGAATAAAACAGGCCTGGCCGCGCTCGTCACGACCAGCGTCGCACTCGCAGCCATCGCACCACAAGCGGCATGGGCCGACAAGCACACCGGTAAAAGCAGTATGTCCGGTTCTTCGGTTCAGGCCGATCTCGAACAACGACTGCAAATGATGGAAGACGAAATGCGGGCTCTGCGCTCTGAACTGTCCCGCACCCGTCATGAAGCCCAGGCAGCCAGTGACAAGGTGGAAGCCCACCAGCAGCAAATGGATCAACACCTGGCCGAAAGCACATCCGGCGACGACACCAAGAAAGACCTGATCTTCTTCCGGGGTGGTTTCGGTTCCATGGAACACCCGCGCAACAACGAATTGCTCCTGAACAACGATACCCTGCGTGGTCTGGGTGTCAGCAGCCAGTTCGATGCCAAGGACGGTGATGGCTGGTACGTCGGTGCCGGCTTCGATCACCGCCTGACGGACAACCTGTGGGGCCTGACCGACCTGGTCGCACTCGATGGCGAAGTCATGTTCGAATACAAGAACTTTGGCACCAGCCACAACCCCCTGGTTGAAGGGGCTACGGGCACCATTGCTGCTCAGGTTCTGGGTTCGGCCGCAGGTCCTGTAGCTGGTGTAACCAGCATCGAAAACCAGTTGACCCAGTTCACTCTGACGGCTTCGCCGAAAATCAAGTTCAATGGCTTGGGTGACTTCCGTCCCTGGATCATTCCGTTTGGTTTGGCCCTGCACGTCGTCAGTCCGCCGTCCAGCGGCGTTACCGTACTCAACCCGGGCCTGATGCTGGGTGCGGGTGGCGAATACAAAATCTGGAAAGACATCTATGCCGGTTTCGATTTCCGCTACCACTTCACCGGGGATGACCTGTCCTACAAGGCCAACCTGCCGGCCGCATTTGGTGGTACGACCCTGTACAACAAGACCAAAATCGACGGTTTGACCACCGGTGCTTACCTGGGCTTCGGTTTCTAGTATCGGGTAAACGGGGGGCAGGCCTCCCGCCTTGCAGTGCGGCCATCCTGGCCGCACTGCCATGGCCGAACCACCAACGGCCACCCGCCAACAGCCCATCTACTTGAACTGCAGCATCACCCCGCCAAAAACCGCCGCGCCGGTCTGATCCAGACTGATGATGTGAGGCGTGCGGTTGCCGGTCAGATTTTCTCCCCGCACATAAAAATTCAATCGTTCGGAAAACCGGTAATCCAGCCGGGCATTGAGGCGAAAGTTGCCGTCGATGCGTACGGTATTACCGATGTCATTCCAGGAGCGATCCCGGTAAATGCCCTCCATCCACAAACTGACGGGATGAAAGGGTTGCCACTCCCCAAAGACCCTCAGGGTATGCAAGGATTCGAACGGAACCCGCCCGCCCGTATCCAGGTTTTGGCTGTCGTTCCAGGTATAAGTCAGACCTGAAAGCCACTGCGCGTTGAAACGGTACCGTGCGCCGGTTTCAAGACCGGCAACCCGGACTTGATCGATATTGAAAAGACACTGACCCGCACAGGGATGCCCGGGCACAGGGGCCGGATTCCAGGTAATCGCAATCAAATCGGCATAGTGGTGATAAAAACCGGTCAGGTTGAGGTCAAGGCCCGGGGCAGGCTCCCACACCAGACCCAAATCCCCGCCAACCCCCCGCTCCGGCTTGAGACCGGGTTTTCCGATCAGCGGAAACAGTCGCTCAGCGTATCCGGGAATGCGAAACCCGTTGCCGGTGTTGGCATTGACCTTGAGTGAGGGCAACCACTGCCAGCTCACCCCGGCGTGGTACAACATCTGGTCGGCATATCGGCTATACGCC
>Ga0172372_10006861_pt1 | contig 15425 bp, 14 predicted proteins | sample LakKiv5m_2_FD_114544 | JGI IMG/M metagenome (GOLD analysis project Ga0172372, IMG submission 114544) | Freshwater microbial communities from Kabuno Bay, South-Kivu, Congo - kab_092012_9.5m | ecosystem: Environmental > Aquatic > Freshwater > Lake | place: Democratic Republic of the Congo...
AATCCCGTATCGTTTTAGACGGGTCCCATAGCTCAAAAGGATAGAGCAGCGGTTTCCTAAGTCCATCAGATTCAATTACTTACGGATACTTTAGTTGACTCTCAACGACTTAAAATGTAACGCAGACCGACCTCGAAAATCCAAAATAACCCAATTCCTTATCGGGAGTATTAAAACGAGTATGTGAGACGACCCAAGGCAACAACCCGAGATTTAAGGGTATTCTTTGGTAACGAAAAACCCTTAAAGCATATCCCTTACAATGCCCTTCAAAAAAAATCAGAAGTGATCGGCAAGTACTTGCAAAAGACCATTTTTTAATAAAAAATGGCTCTTCAAAAAGTGTGCCCTAAAACAAAATACCTAAAAACTCCACAAAAAGGATAAGAGTTTAAAAAAATAGAAAACAAAATTAATATAACGCATTATTTAAGTATCTAAATGAATATAGTTCGAAAAATAATTAAAAAAACTAAAGAAGCCGAACCTAGTCTAAATTGGGTAGCCTTTTGTCTAAAAGGAGGCGGAGATACTTTTAGTGGTTTTGAAGCTTTTGAGGCTGAAATAAATAATCAAAGAATAAAATTTAATAGAGACTCATCTTTTAATAAAAATGAATCAACAAATGAAAAGTATTTAAATATTTTTGAGAAGTGTAATGGAATACTAAATAAATCTGAAATACAAGATAGTTTGCTAAATACGATACTACCTGCCGGGGTTTATTTTAAATCTGTTGATCAGGGTGCTTGCATTGGAATACTACTCTTAAAATGCGAATCTGAATCAATTTCAAGATCAATTGAAGTCAAGTTGGACGATTATGAATATTCTTATTGCTTCAAAACAAAAACACAGTTTAAAGGTTGTTTGCTAAATTTTGAAAACGCCGAAGATAATTTAGGCAAAGATTATCAAGATAACAATTTGCCTATTGTTTTTCCAGGAGTTTATTTAAAAAAAATAAAAGAAAAACTGCCTTATTTAAATTGGGCTGCTGTTGGTATTAAAGTAAGTGAGCAAGGAATCGAAAACTACAAAATTAACCCGGACTCCATTAATAACAGAGCGGCATCACAAGACACCGACCAAAATGAAAAAGAAATCAATGACCTATTTTTAAATTTTAAACAGGAAATTGTCCAAGATCTTTTTGCTGAAGAAAAACTCCATTTCCCAAAAAATCAGGCATTCAAAATCCATGGAGTAATTTATTTCATAGTTAATCCGATAGCGGGAAAGCAAATTCTCAGAGATGTTTCTGACATGGTCGCAGGAAAAAGCAACAAGACGACCTATGAATCGACTTGTGAATTTAGCTTTAAAATATGTGATGAATTTTCAGGAATCGCTTTCAAATATCGGCTCTATGAATCGTTTGTAAAAGAAGTTTTTATTTCAGAACTCAAAATTGATGAAATCGCTACCATTAAAGATAAAGTAGCATTTATAAAAACCGAGTGTGAATTAAATGAGGAAGCAGCAAAAATTCTTTCGGCATTTAATGGCCCACTTTATTTTCCAATAAACAGTCAGATATCCGATGTTTTTGCTGAAAATATCATAAAACATAACGGGGGAGGCCTTTTTTTTGATGGAGAGGACTCGACCTCTGAGAACTCAGAAGGCCCAATCCTATCAAATCGAGCCGCTGAAATATTATCAAGGTATAATGGAGACCTTTCTTTTAATTATCTGCCAAAGCTTAATTACGGAGACGTCGGTGATGAAATATTTATTGCCAAGGTATTAGGCCAACATAAAGGAGGAAACTTAAGCTTGCTTAATTTAAGCGAAATTAGTGAAGAGGCAGCAATAAATTTTTTTAAACACAAAAACGGTGTCGAAATCGATTCAGTTTCTCAAGAAAGAATATTAAAGCTTTACGAAATGGCTGAACAGCGATGGAGCAGGATGAAATAAAAAGTTATTCAACCTTCAATGTATTAAAAATAGGTTCATTTAATACAAAGCGAATTAATATGCCTTTAAAATCAGGGTCAGGTGAAAAAGTAATGAGATTGCCTTCACAGTCCTCAACTTCGCAAATAAACTCTTCATTTTTACTTTTTTCTCCTAAAACCAGTTTGCCATCCTCTTGTTTCAGAAGGCATTTTTGTTTCACGGCTTCTATGCGGATTGTGCGGGCATCATTTAAGGGCCGCATTTCATGCTGGATCCACTGGTCAAGGGCTTTTGTTGTGCATGGATATCCACTAAATCTCATAAAATCAATCCCGTATTTATCGAAGAAATCAACCTGTGCTTTTGGTGCGGAATAAATAATATAAATAACCCCCAAGCATTTAAAATTAGTTTGATTGCTAATCTTAAAAATATGAAGGTTTTTAAATTGATCAAATAATAAATGCTTATTGCTATTTATTAAATTACTAAGAAAAATATATGGGTCTATTTCTTCCGAAAAATTACTGGATAAAGACCGGGTCAGCTGCCCATTTTGATTTTTTTGCCAAAGCCACTCATCATCGCCCGTATAGCGCAATTCATCATTACTGACTTCATAGCCAAAAGTATCAAAAAGATTCTCCATAGAAAAGTCTGAAACTACTCCATTTATAATTTTGAAGTTAAATGCTGCCCATTTAAAAGATGGCACATCATTTCTTATTAGATCCTCAAGCCTGGTCATTGTTCAAGTTCGTTAGGTCCAAAAACCTCGGAATTTATAAAGCTTAACAAATACCCTTTGAATCCTTTAGTAACGTTAAAAATTGTTGTTTCGCAAGGTAAGGCTAAGCTACTTTTTGGTATTTCAATTACTTTGTCTGCAACTGCTGGAATACACAGTATTAAAAGAATACCGCAGCACGCACCCCCACCAACAGATTTAAAATAAACCCCCGCTGGCAATATTGATGAAATAAGGTTATTCTGATAAGATTCATTGTTTAAAACCTTGTCGAATTCCTTAAAAAACTCTGTGTTATCATCAACACTTTTTGCTTCTGGCTGCGTGGAGGCAGGAAAATAGTATTTAGAATTCTTAATATTCTGATTATCGACATAAGCCTCAATACACTCAAAGCCATGAAAGTCGTCACCAAAGCCAGATAACATAAAAGCCGCCCATTTAAGTTTGGGTTCTATTTGCAGGAGATTCTTAATAACTTCCTGAGCAATATTCATCAGAAAATTAATCTACAGGTATATTTATCTGAGTTTTAGAACTGACAGCTTCTATATTTTTTATTTTCGGCTGACCTATCGCGTTGTCCATCCACGATGCTAAGTTCATCTCGTTAAGGTAATCTTGAAAGGTTGGAATAAAGCGATTCCTAAAATCTTCAAGAATGTGCTGTTCTGCAATATTTCTTAAATGTACCTTGCGGTCGGCAGAGTTTAAAAGGTGTACTCCATGGCTTCGATTATGGGCCACCAAGGCAAGAAAATCTGCTACAAAGGATTCTGGAAGGTTGTACTTATCTTTTAGTTTATTTAAGGCATCAAAATCTATGCCAAAGATTTTCTGAATATAATACGTACCAGCTGTTGAGTGAAAAAGAGTTCGATGGCGATTATCGGCACAAAAGGCTTTACTGCTGTCCATAAATTCATGGACTTCAAGGTAATCCTCAGGTTTTCCGCCAAACCTTTTGGCGGAGCTCTCTGCATGAATATCTGCTTTGGCCATTTTATTTTCCTTTTATTAAAAAACTAAAAAGGCTCTATTGAATTTTATAAACGTCAAAAAGTACATTACCTAAAATTTGAAAATTTTTTCTTCTGGAAAATCGTAATTGAAAATTCCGATGCGAGCAGCCTCTCCTTCTTTTTCAATAAATCCGGCGTGAACGGTAGCAAAGCCTGTTGAAAGCATTTGGTGTTCTGTTTCCAAACAATTAAGCCTCTCTTCATATTGCGGGTTATCTGGATTTAAAATAAGAAGAAATGCGCATAGGTTTTTATTTTTTATGGGTTGGTCTGTAGTTGCTTCATAAAGTTCCTCAATGCTGCATGTACCTTCTAAAAAGGCTTCTCGGTTTTGTTCAAAAACTTTTTTGGCAATTTCGCTCACTTTAAAAGTGTACAAAATACATACAATAAAATTTAAACAATCAGTTTAGATCTGAGTGTTAGCAATACTATTTAATTTATTCATCAGAATTGGATGAACATTTAATATTGCTTGTGGTCCAAAGTCCTTTTCTTCCTTAGGCAAATGTTGTTTGTGCAATTCTAATGTGGATAAAAACCTTTCCCCGCATTTCTTTACGCAATCTGTTGAAACATTTAGGTTTATTTTTGTTGGTAATGAAAACCAATGACTCCAAACATTGAGTTCTTGACCTCCGAAAATTATTTTTCGATTAAAACTGAATAGCACAGTCCATGCGCCTGGATTTTTATCCTTAAAATCTTTAAATTCTACGCGGATTTTATCTTTATTGATTTCTATGGACTTGCTCATTTTTTTTTATAAACAAAGGGGTAAAAAAAGTCAAATATGATTACCTTAATATTTTAATCAAATGAAATCTTAACTACGGCTAAGAGGAAAGCACATTTTTTAAAGGCAAAAAATCTTTATGCTTTTCTTCTTCGGTCAGCTCCTCAAACGGAACCAGTAAATGGTGTAGCCGTCTCTTTTCGTCGCGGGAGGACGGGTCGAGAGATCCAGACCACCGCCAACCGTGCATGACCTTGTCGGCCATCCACCTCATATGTTCAGCTTGGGTTAACTGCTCTAGCAATTTGCCTTGCCGGTCCTTCGGGCATGCCTTCCAGGCAATCTGAGTTAGTTCCAGGTTGGCTGCCTGCAACCGATTGCTTTCACGATACCCCTCGTCCAAATACCTCCAATCAGTTGGTAGTCTGTCCCATGAAGGATCTTTTTGCCGTTCCCTTTCAACGTACTCATGGTGGAGCTGAATCGCTTTGTTTTCTAGATGCCCGTCCAAAGGATCCCTGCCTCCCAGAGAAAAATCCACCAAATCAATAATTTGAAAGTCACCTCTTACGGAAAAGCCAGTAGCCTGAAAAAAATTTAAGTTTGCTGGCTTTTGCAGGCAGGCGCAGATGTTTGGGGGCGGGCAAAGAGACAATGAACTGAATAGCTCAGCCCGCTCGAATGTCGTCATGTCGTCCTCACAACAGAATATCGCAACATCAAAAACTGCTGGAGCTGCAGATTGGGAAGGGCACGAGGATACCCAATGTAAGTCTGCAACTAATGAAACACCTGGGTAGCGTGACAAAAAAGTATCCTTGGTAGTCTGATCCTTGGTATGAACTGTGAAAGTAGGTTTTTTTCTGCCAGAGATCTGCAGGATAAGAACAGCCGCCCGGACAAAATCTTCCAAAAGATCACTTTTAATCTCGAGAAAAACATGAAGGCCCTTTTCAGCTAGCCCAAGTTGAGTACAAAGAGACTCTGCCAAGCTGTAGAAAATCCTTTTGGCAGCCCTAAACTGGAACCCGACCATGCGGACGCTTTGCCGATTCTTCCCGGCTCCAAGTCTGTCGCGAAAGAGAATTCTGAGGCTGGGTTTTTCAATCGCGGCAATAATCTCCGCACCGGTCTTGCCTTCGAGGTTGCCAGCGATTCGTAGGTTAACCTCGTCCGATCCGCAGGTTGCGATCACGCGTTTTGCACGTTTTGCACCAGCGATTCTGATAATCTTGTCATCTAAAGCGTCCCCAATGAAGAGCGGAATCCCGAAGGTACGGATTTTCTTTGCGTTTATACTTTCTTCATTTGTGTCAATGACGATGACCTGCTTGCCCTGACCTTTTAATCGGGAAGCAATGGCCAAACCTCGGTCTCCAACTCCGCACAGGATGGTGTGATCTCGGTACAACCACGACTTCAATCTGGCTTGGAATGCGTAAAAAAAGGCCTGAGCTGCCACAAGAATGGCGCCTAAGGTGGCTATTGGGGCAAGCCAACGCGCCGCTTCCAATGTCCAAGGCAAGGTTCCAGAAATTGCGCCTGAACTTATCGTAAAAAGTTGGGCAGCCTGATAAACTGATGTCTGGATCGTATTTTCAGGGAACAAACTATGGAAGCCGACTGAACCCAAAAAGAGGGAAACGAAACCAACCCAAAAAGGAAGATGCTTTAATTTAAAGCTCATGGGTCATTAAGTTTGCAATACACTTAAAAAATGACGTATAGAAATTAAGTCGCGATCCTTTATGACTTGGTCTTTTTTTTCAGGATGTAAAACAAGATACTTCTTAATTGATTCTTTAGCCATGTCTATTTGGCCAGACAATGACTGGCCATATCCTTATATACAGGTTTCATATAAAAATAAGAAGCATTTTCAAAAAAACACTAAAGAATAGGTAAATCTTTTATAATCAATTTAAATGCTGAATCAGCCAAAATCTTCTCCTTGTCTTTAGGATTACTTTCAAGGTAACCGGAGAGAATCCTTTTCGCAGCCGCGAAATTACCCGATAAGCTTTCGATTCGAGCAAATTCAACTGTAAAACTTTTCTGGCAAGCTGCCGATTTGAATGAGTCTTGAGTTAAAATAGACTTTGCTTTTGCAAAAAGTTTTAGTTTACATAAAATAAAAACTAATCGTTTTGCCTCCAACATAGTATAAGGATGCTCTGATCCATAAAGTTCTTTGGTTCCCAAAAAGACCTCTTCAGTCAAAACTCTTGATTTTAAATACTTTTTCCCATTTAGATAAGTGCGCGCTAAATTCGATGCAGTTCGTAGAAAATCAGGGTTTGCTTTGTCATATAAGGCTTTATAGCCGTTCAAGGCGCGCGAAAGGTAGACTTCGGCTGAATTCAAATCACCCAACTTCCTCGCTAATGCACCGAGATTATTAAGAACCATGAGAGTTTCAGGATGTTGCATGCCTTTCAATTTCTTTAAGATGGTAAAAACCTTAAGGTAATAAGACATTGCATTCTTAGGATCATTTTTCGCTGCTTTTAAAATACCCAAATAGCTTAACAACGATAACTGCTCGCTAACCGAACGCTGTTTCAAGCGATTGGAAAAACGCCAAGCTTTTGTTAAAAAAACTTCAGCGTCCTTTAGATTCTTTTCGTAAATAAAAAAGCGACCCAAATCGGCCATAAGACCTACCGTGGCTTCATGTTGCAATCCGAAAAGGTCCTTATAACCCTCAAATGATCTTTTTAAAAAACGGTAGGCATTACTCGAATCTCGTAATTTCAAAAAGACGAGTCCTAGATTACGGACTGTTCTTAAAGTGTCTGGATGGTGTTTTCCAAGGGAAGCCTCTTTTCCATGAAGGGCCTTTTTGTAAAAAGTAGTGGCTAAGGTTAGTTGATCACACGAATCGAGCAAAAGAGCATAATTATTTATTGTATTGAGCGTATTAGGATGGAAAGCTCCTAACGTAACTTCTAGGCCCTCTGCTGCAATTTTATAGCATGCTGTTGCTTTATCGTTCATGCCCTTATCGCTAAAGGAATCTCCTAGAATCCGAAAGCTTAGCAAGACATCTGGATGATGCGCGCCATACAACCGCTCTAATTCCTTTTGTGCAACAAATATGAAACTTTCTGCTTCTTTTGATTTTCCCACGCTTAAAAGAAAGGCTCCTAAATCTATCATTTTCTTGAAATAAACCGGATGACTTTTGCCTAATACACTTTCGATTTGTGTTAATGCTTTGCGCTTTAAAAGCTCTGCATCAGAAAGCTTTCCTTTGTGATGCAAAAGGGTTGCTAACTCTGATTGAATCTCTGCCTTGAGCTGGTAATTGTGATCGTTCTGGGAGTCAGTTAAGGCTAGAGCTTTACGTAGCCACAAACCAGCCTGCTTATACTTTGCCTTTAGCCTTAAAAGAGATCCATATTGCAAAAAGACCTTAACTCTATCTTTTGCTGTTCCATGGTGCTTACCGAAATACCTGTTTGCAGCTAGGCTGTGTATTTTCTCAGTAAAAGGGCCATAAAAACCGGCTTTTCTTAAAAAACTTCCTATCTTAACAGAAAGATTTGCGGCCTCAATAGGATTCAGTATTTTTAGCCATTCTTTCCATACTGTTTCTAATTCTCTTTCGATATTTCTTTCTGTTTGTAGCCAGTAGGATAGGAGCTCATAAGCGTCCTTTTCGTGCAATCTTTCAAAAACATCTTTTTGGAGTAGGCACTTGCGTAGTTCCCTTTTGTTCTTTGCCTGTTTCCACTGCCATGGCAGTTCCTCGGCGACGCGGGCATCGACCTCGCGCTGTTCAAACCAACGCGCGATCCTCTCATGCAGGGCGAGCTTTCCTTTCCCTTTCAGCCCATAGCGATCCTCCACCGCCTTGCGCAGGTAATCGTGCCCAAAGTTGATTTTTCCACCGCTTTCATACAGTGATTCGTCCAGGGCATTTTGGATCTCCGCCCACTGAACCGGGGCTAGCCCCGCCAGCGCCAGTAACTCCTCCTGGTATAGACCGGACCGGCTTGCCCAGATGGCCTCCAAGGCCTTTTGGACGGCCCCTGGGCCTACATCTTTTTCCAGCCGCGCCAAGACATGCTCAAAAATATCGTCCACCGTCGGCTCTTCCCCGGCCGCCTTGCTGGGCGGAGGAGATAGCAAGATTTTGAGCCGCGCTTCCAGTTCCTCATGAACCCCGAAGACCCGCAGTTCCTCCAGCACCGTCAGCAGGAACAAGGGGTTTCCGCTCAGAGGGAAGCCTTGCAGTGCTCGGGACTGCTCTGGGGTAAGGCTCTTGCGGTACCGGCCCAGATATTGATGGATAAAGCCCGCCTGTTCCTCGTTGCTGAAGGGCTCAACCCCAAGTTGGTGCCATGGCCGTATTCCTTGGGCTGCCTTGAGGATTTCGCCCTCCAGGCACGCGACCACCATTTTGACCCTGGGCGGCAAAATGGAGGGGAACCAGAGAAGGTTTTTTCGTTCGGAGACCTTGTCCAAGCCATCCAGAACCAGAAGCATCTCCCGCCCCGTGCGCTCTGCCCAGGCCCCGGCCATGGCTAGTTGGATCGGCAGCTGTTCCAGCTGCTTCTCGGGATCTTTCTCGAGTTTAAGCTCGTCTCCGGTGATTCGGGCCATTTCCTGCATCAACCGGACCACCATCTTCACCGGATCCGCCGCATCAGCCCCGCTGCCCAGATGGTGCACAACCACGGCAGTCTCCGGGTGGGCTTGGCGGTATCCTGCCACCCAGTTGGCCAGTAACGCGCTCTTGCCCCCACCGGACTGCCCAGTCACCAAGACGGGAACAAAGGGCTCGGCCCGCATCGCCCGGTCCAAAATTTCAAAGTATCGCTGCCCACCCAGATAAAGCCCCACTCGCGTGGCCCCGTAAGCCTCGTGGCGGCGTCGTTCCAGGGTCAGGGAGTCAGGAACCTCGCTTTCCGGGTAGGCTTCCTCAATGAGCTTCCACAGATCCTGCTGCACCCGCTCCGCCAAAGCCTCCGGATGGGGATAATTTTCCACCACCGGAAAACCGCTTTGCCGGATCCTTTCTTTGAGCTCCGCCAGCTTGGCCTTTTCCGCAGGCCCTTCCCCCAGGTAAACCCCGCCCTTCTTTTGTGCCCAGCGAGGATCGCGCAGGTAAAAGAACGCCCGGTTCTTCATGGCCGGGTTGTTGAGCACCCCATGAAGGATCTCCAACTCCGTGACGCTTTTGCCCCCCCGGTGTTCCTCCAGCCAGGGCTGCTCCAGGATCAGGGACAGATCGTACTGGTTCCTTTCAGGAACCCAACCGTAGCGCTCCCCCAAAAGCCCCATGAAAAAAGGCCGTGCCCGGTCAATTTCTGTCAGGCAAATCGGCAGCACCTTGCCCTGTTGGGCCTCTTGCTCGGTGATGCCCCAGCGCAGGTCCACCTCCACCAACTCCACCTGGCGCGCCCGGCATTTCCTGCGTAGCTCAGGAAACACCTTTCGTACCAACAGATCCCGCTCTTCCATGAAGTCGCGAAACGTGGATGAAAGGAATACGCGAACCGTACGTGAATTGACGGCTTCCTTGGTCATCGAGCGTTATCGGGATTGATCTGGATAGGCCTTGGTTGAGCTAAAAGCCGTATGAGCGTAATCCTACTTCGTGGGAGTATAAGCCGGTTGTTTTTCAGCTAAGAGTTTGGCCATGGCCAACGTTTTTTATGCTCTTCGTAAAGAGCGATAACCTCTTTTGAAGCGTTGTCGTAAAGTCCATCGGCTTGCAAAGGTGCTGGATGTTTAAATAATTCGAGCGCTGCCTCCTTGCTAAGCTCCGTGATTCCGAGATCCAGGAGGCCGATATGCTTGGAAAATGCTTTTGCTATTTCTAATTCATCTCCAAGCCCATCATAATTAAGCTTATCGATATCCATGATGACAAGGTCACCTTTATAGGAAGCAAGGATATTGGCCGCCTTATTGCTCAGCCTTGGCCCGTCAGCGTTGGTGTGATTAAAAATCAATCCCTTCCCGTTGTGCCTCACAAGTATTTCTGCAAAGTCTTCCGGCATTGTGGAAATATCCATCACTTTCACAGGGCCATCGTGCTGCGCTAAAACCTTGGCAACGTCCGTAGTACATTCATATCCGTCTTTAAGGCTGGCTGTGCCGTCATCATGGATCTCCGCGATGTCCCTTATATTCATAATAAGATCAACATCTTATAAAAACATTTCCAAGTAAAGCCTTTATCAGAAAGTAGCTACTAAAAAACCCCTACTTACGACCTTATGTTTGTTTTTGTGAAAATCTCAAAAACGCAATCAAGTATCCCATAAGGGGCATTACTCTGTGGCGAAGGCTTTCTCGCTTTGAATGGAGAAAGGACCGCAAATGTCCTAGGCCCAATATTAAAAACTTCTGATGATCCCAATCTGTAATCTGAGCAGAGGTCTGGCAATTTTAGTTCTCTTGATGACTGCAAAAGCTAGCGGCTATCAGGAGGAAAAGTTGGCTTGGGACCCTGTTTTCATTTTTCAGATCCAATGGATTCTGAATGCAGGTCTTCCCGAAGCCAGGCTTTCTTTGAATCGTCCTCCCTTAAAAACATTTTATCTGAAAGACGGAAATGTGCTGGTTGGTAAAACGGAAGTAGACACTGATTCCTTTTTCGTAATCCAGGTAGGACAAGATCTATCAGAGCAAATTCCGACAGGAGATAGCATTCTGGTGTTCAAAAGGGACATAAGGTCAGTGAAATAAAAGAACAGAAGAAATGAAGAAGCCGCGTAAAGTCAACTTGATCGTACCCCGGCTGGGGGTAGCCGCATTTCTTTTGGGCCTTCTTGCCTCATCGGCCTATTCATTTGATAAGGAAAAAACGGAGGAATCAGCAACCCGGGGCGACCTCGCTGCTCAGCTTGAGTTGGCTCAGCGGTATCATGTGGGTGAAGGGATTCACCAGAGTTCTCCCCAAGCGGCTTTCTGGTATACGAAAGCCGCCGATCAAGGCAGTGCCCAAGCCATGTGTAATCTTGGCGTGTTTTACCTGCAAGGAGACGGGGTGCCTCAGGACGAAAAGAAAGCCGCTTTGCTAATGCGCAGGGCTGCTAAACTGGGCCATATCCAGGCTCAATATAATCTGGGGATTTATTTGATCCGCGGACAGGGGGTCTCGGTCGACTATGCCGAGGCGGTTGCTTGGTTGCAAAAGTCCGCCGATCAGGGTTATGCGCCAGCCCAGTGTGACTTGGGGATCTGCCATGAAAACGGGGAGGGGGTGAGGCAGAACTTCAAGGAAGCGGCGAAATGGGTTCGCAAATCAGCCGAGGCGGGTTGGCCGATGGGACAATACCAGATGGCCTTTTATTACTACCATGGGGCGGGGGTGGCCCAAGACATGCAAAAGGCGGCGGAATGGAACCAAAAGGCGCTTGAACAGGGTTATCCGCCTGCCATAGGCCTGCAAAAAGCCATTCAATATGAGCTGGCTAGGGCCAAAAAAACCCCCGCCGGTGTGGTTAGGTATAAGAGGAATCCCTAGGAGAGCCTGATCCCTCAAGCACTATTCAGAAAAATCTTAAATAATTTAGCCTAGGACAGCAAATGTCCAAGGGGTCTTGTAAGATGGTCTCATGAAAGGAACAAAAAATGATCCCATTGAAACTAGCTAATGCATCGGATGAATTGGAGGTCGTGGTGATCCAGGGGAAAGACAGGCATGAGGACAATACAGAAACGGTGTACCGGGGGGTGACAGCCGGTCGGGCATCCCCGGGTGGCCTAATGCTGGTTTTTCGAGGGGAGGGAGTGCTGGGGTCCTTTCCGGCGCTGGAACTATGCGACCGCTTGGAAGAGCTCAAATCAGCCGGCAAACGGGTGGTGACAGTGGCGCAAAGCTGGCTGGGTGCTCCTGATTTGTTGCTTTGGCTTCAGGGTACGGAACGCTTAATGACGGCCTCTGGGTACGGCCATGTTAAGGTTCCTTCTTGGTCTAAGTACGCATCTTACGAGGTGCAAAAGGCCTGGACAGAGGATCCCGACCATTTTTGGGAGGAACTTCATGATCCGGAGGAAGCCCGGATGATTCGTCAACGTTTGGAAAACCCCCGAAACTACGCTTATGAGAAAATGTTGGATCGACTGAACGAGTTCTTTCCCGTGGTTGAGTACGTCAACAAAGTTGTCCCGCGCTTTGACCTAGCGGATCTTGGCCTGATCACAGGTGAAGGGCTGGACAAGTGCTTATTGGACAAGCTTGATAGCGTTAAAAATTGTGAATTGCCCCAAAAGGGATATTCTCGGGTAAAATATAAACTGTAGATATTGAGTATAAGGCTGACCTGTCGTAAAAAAATCTATGAAATATCATTTGCGAAAACGTGAAAATGTTACTTCCTACCTTACCAGCGAAGTTGTTGAACTGGATGAAGATGCCTTTCGGACACTCTCGGTTAATCCATACACCGGCAAGTCACCGGAAGAATTTCTTAATTATATAAACGAAATTGACATGTGTGACGGCGCTCCGGAGGGGCTAAGTGAAAACCAGTCCGAGGCCCTGCAAAAATTAAAAGGCGAACTTCTTGAAATGAAGGAATATGGTAGTTCGGCAGAAAAATTTGAGGACTCTTGGCTTGAACTCGGCAAAAAGGATAAACAGCTGACAAAAACAGAAGGGTTTCAAATTGAGCATAGTTTATTAAAGACAGGATAAGGTCAAAATATCAAAAAAAACCAAAGGCTTAAATAATGATTAAAGCCGCCTTAAATGCGGAGAAAAAATAATTCAAGTGGCTTCTTTTGTAGAAACTCATTTTCAATACTTCAAGAAATGTCCATTTGAGAAGCAGGGGGTTCTGGGAAGTCCCCCTTACGAATGGGTAAAAAAAATTGGTTTAAAGGACGTTCCCCTTGATAATCTTTTGCCTCAAAAGTGTCTTGATCGAAGTATGGTGCGGGCGACATGTCGTGATTTAACCAAACCTGTGCTTTTCGGTTACATCTGTGCGATAGGCTGGGGAGTGCAGGATAAAGGACCTCGCGGCAATCGAGGGGTCACTGAAGCCTGGGAAGGCAGAGAAACAATAAAGGAGCATCTTGAAAAAATAAGAAAGAGCAGCCTTTCGAGAAGTGAGGCTTACAATCTTTTTAAGGAGGGAAAAAACGTAAAAGGACTTGGGCCATCATATTTTACGAAATTGTTGTTCTTTTTCAGTTCCGTCGAAAACTTTTGGATCATGGACCAATGGACTGCAAAGTCCGTCAATCTTCTGACAGGGGAAAGAATAGTTAGGCTTTCAGGAGGTGCGCCAAGCAGTAAAAATAAGGGGGGGAATTATCAGGCCTTTTGTGAAGAGATTGATAATCTTGCCTCACAAATGAATTGCAGTGGTAATAAAATTGAACAACGCCTTATGTCCAGGGGAAAACCGCCCGGCAAATGGCGGCAATACGTAGTAAAGCACGATTACGATAAAGAAAAAATGGTGGAAAGATATCCGCATATCAACCGTGCCGATCTGTAAAAAATAATACTGAATGACGAAAGTAAAAATATGAAAGTTTCGTTATTTACATAGAACTCCCTGTCTCTGCCAGGGTATTGCCATCATTGTCATCCAGCATCAATTTACTGTCCCCGGACTTTTCCAGCGAATTCCAGAGTTCCGTTCTCTCTTTATCATCGCCAAAAAGTTGATCATACAAGTATTGCGCAAAATCTGGAGCTGTTTCCGGCGATGGAAACGTAAATTGTAATTCAGCAACGTATTGGACTAAGTCCTGATCGGTGGTTCCTTTGTATGGATTCTCCTTCCAATCCATCAAAGTCTGCAGGTCTTCATCAGTGATTTCAATTATGTTGCTTCTTTCGGCAATTTGGGTGATTTGAAAATTGTAAATCTTTTTCATTTAAAATAAATAATTAGAATTCTCTCTTTTGTCGAGAACGATCTTAATTATGCTTCTTCCCAACCCTTCTTTACGTTTTCGGTTTTGCTAGTTTCCAAAAGAGCCCGTCCCCTTTTTTCAGTGTAGGCGTATTCGGTGGTGACTTTTAGTGGTTCTTTGCGGCCGGCGGAATAGTCGGTGAAGCAGAAAATGTAGGGCAAAACATCCTCTCCACCTCGCTTCGCGAGGACAAACTTCCGAACCCCATCCTTACCCTTGCGATAAACCTGCCGCTCAAGCACCTCGGCTTCTTTCGCGGCGGAGGGCTTGGCTGGAGGTACGGCTTTCTCCAGCGCCTGTGCGATTCTTGCCCCGCCATCCTTTACATTCTTGTCCCCTCGGATTTTGCTGAAAGTCGGGAAAATTAAGCGTGGGCAGTCGGCAATCCCCGCATACGTCCACGCCCCCTTTTTGCCATCCCAGCTGAAGGCCTGGGTGCGTAACGGACGTCCATCGCGGCGGTTGTGAATCCAGTCTTCTCCATCAATTTCGACGATAATCTCGGGTTTTACAAAGTGCACCTCTCGGCCCTCGGAGTCGTTTAACAGAAGAGGAGGAGCGGTGTTTAGGGCCTTGAGCCGTTCGAGAAGATCAATTGACATTTTGTCGTCAATGCCTGAACCAGTTCGCGCCAAAGCTTGAAAAACGATTGTCTCGTCTTGGGCGGGGTAGCTAAGACCCACGAGAATGTTGCGGACGCCGATTTTTCCGTCAAAGGATCCCTCCACGTACCCCATGATGGCGGCATCAATCGTCAGCCGCGGCTTGATCTTGGCGTAGTCTCGCTCCTTTTCATGCCGCACCACGATCCCTTCACCGCCCTCTGCCAGGACCTGATCCAGCACCTTGCCCAGCTCATCCCCGGAGCACCACCCGCCCCGAGCGCGGTGGACCAACTTGGCGTAGTCCTCTCCAAAAACTTCCCCCAGCTTTTTCCACTCTTCGTCAAACCCACCCCCGTCGTCCCGGTGATCCTTGCCATCGAGCATTAAAATGTCGTACAGAGCCAGCCGAAGCTTATCGGCCGCTCCTTTCTCGGTGGAAAAGGATGCCCGCGTCACCTCCGCAATGCTGGGCCTTGGCTTACCCTTTTCGGTGGGCAGGTAGATTTCGCCGCGCAATA
>Ga0172372_10006863_pt1 | contig 15421 bp, 16 predicted proteins | sample LakKiv5m_2_FD_114544 | JGI IMG/M metagenome (GOLD analysis project Ga0172372, IMG submission 114544) | Freshwater microbial communities from Kabuno Bay, South-Kivu, Congo - kab_092012_9.5m | ecosystem: Environmental > Aquatic > Freshwater > Lake | place: Democratic Republic of the Congo...
CCATCGAGCGCCTGCGGCATTGGGCCAAGGGCCGGGCGCGGCATGCGTCGGCCGGTGAGGGGCTGTCGAGACGGCAGGGTCGGAAGGTCGACATCGGATGACGGGTGTGCGTAACAGCAGTAACTCCGAACCCTTCGAAACCAAACCCCCAAGCGCTCCCGTCCCGCCCGTTCTCCCCGGGCCGGTCGACGGTGGTCGGGCGCAGCGACCAGACACTCCTGAATGCGTGAGGGAGGTCCGGTCCGGGAAAATCCATCCGCACGAACGGGGTGGGTTTTCTTTAGCTGGGAGATCTCAGCACATCTTCAAATTCTAGGACGCCACCGCCACGCAGCTCGATCTGACTGACTCGGTCCTTGCGATAGAGGACTTTAACGGGCGGGAGGTGACCGTCAATCTGGTGCGCGGGTGGATGCGTGGGCTGGTCTACGGAAGCCTCTTCAGCCGTTGGAGAGTGCAGATCGTGAACGAACTCGACCGCTGCATGGGCAAGGCGCAGGACCTGCTGCTGACCTACCTCGGCCGGCTTCCGCCGGGACGGGCGCATTTGGGCACCAGTAGTCGCCAGTTGGATCTGCTCACCGAGCAGATCTAGGCCCGCTTCCAGGTCTTGAAGCTGCAGCCGCCCGAGACCGAGGAGCTGGCCGAGTTCCTCGCGGCGACTGGCCCGAGCCGATGCAGCGTGATGCTACCGCATCTTCACCTTGACTGCAGCAGCTTTCATCGATTCCAAGAGCACGCCCTCCGCATGGATTGGAATCACGTCGAAGGGCACGATCTGACCTTTGCAGACCATGATGTTGTCGCGCCAGGTGTCGAACACCGCCAAACCATCGGCCTGGCGGAACCAGGTGTAGGCCCTGAGAAAAACAAACCCTTGCATCCTGAACCACCCGGCGATGTCGGTCTCGGTCGCCGGAACTCCCTCGAAAATGGGCTGTGAAATCACGATCTGCAAATTGCCATCACGCATCACGAATCCTTCCAGCCGGGTGAGAACGGGATAAGCCTCGGGGTCCAGATGGCTCATCATTTCGAGGTTGGAGAGCCACAAGCGGCGCAGGTATTCCCGGGGACTCGCAGCCCGATCTGCGAACCAGTAGCGGACAGGTCGAATGCCGAGGGCGCTCGTCAGGGCGGCAGGAAAAACACCAAATCCCGCCCCCTTGGTGATCTTGAAGATCCGATCCGGCTCCTCGTCGCGGTGAAAGAGGAAATGTTCCCGGGTGCCAGCATCCTTTAGTTCATCGGGAACCAAGCCGGAAACCCAGAGGTCGGATTCGCTTGCCCAAGACGCGAGAGCGGCTACTTGGAGATCCGACTCGGGACAGTCTTCAGCTTCCGACCCAGATTCCGCTCCACCATGTCCCACAACTTCTTCGCAGACGGCGATGGCGGCGGCGATTCCGAGGTTTTCGGGGCGATGGATTTCCGCGCGGGATGATCCACGGCCTCGTCCCGGCTCGGATTCTTTCGCGCCGGGACCGGGCTTTTGCTCCATGCTGGGATGTTTGCGCTGGCCTTGCTCACCCGTCAAGGATGGACCTTTTCCGAGGCAAGCGCAATCTCCGACTGAAAAAATGGTGCAAATTTTGACCCGTTTTTTTGTCTCCTGCCGTGATTCCCGTTGGTTGCAGCGACATCGCTTCCACCGGATCATCTGCTTCATGACCACCGTATCAGCTTCTTTAGCCCCCATGTCGGTAAAAACCGCAGCCTTGGCCCTGGTGCCCCTTGGTGTGCTTCTCAATCTCGGCATCGGCACAATTGTCCACCTTCTCAAGCTTCCGCTCTTTGTGGACGCCGTGGGAACCATCCTCATCACCCTACTCATCGGGTGGAGGTGGGGGGCCGTCACCGGAGTCCTCTCGTTCCTCGTGGGCGGCTTGCTCGTGAACCCGGTGCTCCCGTGGTTTTCGGCTACCCAGGCGACCATTGCCATCGTCGCGGGTATCATGGCTTCAAAGGGCTGGTTCCGTTCCCTGCCCCGCACCATCGTCGTCGGCATCCTGATCGGTATCTGTGCCGCAATTGTCAGTGCGCCTGTGATCATATGGCTTTTTGGGGGCATCACGGGTTCGGGATCAGGCTTCATTACTTCCTTCCTCCTAGCATCAGGGAAAAAAATCGTGGAATCCGTCATCCTTACCGGCCTGTCCTGTGAGCCGATCGACAAGACCCTCCAATGTCTTCTGGTGTTCTGGCTGGTGAAATCCCTGCCCGAACGCTTCCGCACGAAACTCGCCCCCCTCGGCTATCTGAGGCAAAACACCACGGCCAATGCGTAATTGGATTCCAGAGGAACGAGGACGAATCCTCGCTGCCATCGTAGCCGCAGCGGGGACCGTTTTCGTGCGCGATCACCTTGCTCTCGCACTCCTTTGGCTGGCCAGCATCCTGATACTCTGGTGCCAAGGGGAACTTCGATCCGCCATTCATTTTCTCTGGCGCATCTGGCTGCCTTTGGCCAGCGGACTCGCCATCGTCTGGGGGTTGATCGTTCGAGGTTCGCCAGAGTATCCGGATGCCCGCGGAATCCCGATTGGCCTCGATTACGCGGCGATAACCTCGTTGAGAATTGCGGCCTTGGCGTCGGTATTCCAGGCGACCCTACTCCCCCTTCGGGGATTTCAGCGCGTCCACTTCTGGTCCCGGCTCGGGTTGCCACCTTCAGCCGTCGCCGGGATCATTTCGATTTTCGATCTTTGGCCGGAATTTGTTCGCCGGGTCGATCAAGTGGTGGCGGCTCGTTGCGCCCGCGGTCTTATGACCGATCGCAGGCTGATCACGCGCGTCAGACAAATTCCCTTCGCCTTCCGGACCCTGTTCCTTTCCTCCCTGGATAGCAGCATGGATCGCGCTGTCCGCTGGCAGAGCGAGCGCCTGCCGGAACGGCTCGTCAAGGCCGCCGCTTCTCGCGGTGGCTCCGGTTCAATTTCAGGCTCGTTTGCTTGGATTACCTTGGCGATTTGTTGGGTCGCTTTCGCTTTTCGGCATCATCTGATCCTAAACCCATGATTTCCATGCCGACAGAATCCCGAATCTCCTCCCTCGATAACCTCTACGAGGGGAGGGGGGGGACGCTCGTGCTTCTCCAGGGCGACAACTTTTCCGGTCGTTCGACAATTATCTACCTCCTTGCGCAAATGGCGGTGGATCACGGTGAGCTCGGCATTGTCATTCCAACGGAACTCCACCCGGCTTTCAGTGGCGTCACAGCCAGTGTCGCCGATGAACTCGAACTCCATCTCGGCCCCCGCAACTCCCAGTCTCTCTTCTGGACCCTGGCGGAAGAATGGGGCCTCCTCGCGTTGGGAAACCGGCAACCGCTGACTCTTTCCGGCGGACAGCAGGCCATGCTCAGCATTCTGTGCAAGCTAGCGCTGAGACCTCGCGTCTTCGGGCTTGATGGTGCCCTGGAGCAACTCGACCCGCGCAACCTTTCCCGTGTTCTAGAGGCTCTCTCCTCCCGGGATGTGTTCTCAGATCCTTCCGTTAGCTTCATTTCCCACAACGGTCCGTGGCTGGAAGAGCGGATGCCCCTCCACACGATCCCTGCAGAAAACTGCGCGACGCCATGCGAGGACCCGAAACCTCCGGGCATGGACTTGGCTGAATTCGCTCCTGGCACGGCAGTTTCGTCGGCTCTCGAATTCAAGAACGCATCATTCCGCTATCCGGGCGGCGCTCCGGTCTTCAGCAATCTCAATCTACATCTTCACCCGGATCGGATCTACCGGCTCGCCGGACCGAATGGCGCGGGAAAAAGCACCTTTGCCAAGCTGCTTTGTGGTATTCTCCGACTCACCTCCGGTTCGCTTTCAGTCAACGGAAAGCCCTTCGATCCCTATCCACAGCCGGGAACCCTCGCCCAGCTTCACTTCCAGAACCCCGATACCCAGCTATTCGGAACCTCCGTGACCGGGGAGATTGAGACACTGCCGCGCGAAAGACGCGCATCCGCACTCAGCTTCGCTGGTCTCAATGCTGTTCAAAGGAGGCACCCCTTTGACCTTCCATTCGTCTTGAGGAAGCGGCTGGCGCTCACGTTGACTCTCCATGCGAATGCACCTTGGTTAATTTTTGACGAACCCACCGTGGGACTCGATCAGGCAGGTCAAAGGGCGGTCTGCGCGGCATTAATCAAGCTGAAGCAGTCTGGCTACGGCATCCTCCTGATCAGCCATAACCCTTCTCTTGACGATCTCCTTGCTCCTGAGATTCTTGAATTCCTCACTTCTGCGCAGCCATGAAACGAGAAAGAAAGAAAACGGGAAATCCTAGTGCCGAGAACCAATCAAAGAAGGACCCTCATCCTTTCGCGGGGCACATTCAAAGACTCGAGGAACTTCGGCAGCCTTGGAATCCCGTCGTCAGGGCGTCAATTGATTTACTGAAGTGCACCGAGGCACCAGTTTACATCGACGTCGAAATAGAGAAATTTAAATATGCTCAAATTATTCACGCTGATGGCCAATGGAAAAGTCAATTTTTAACTAGCCACGCCATGAGCAATGCCGTGGGTATCATTTTGTCTGGTAGAGCGGAAGTCGTGACTATCAACGACCAAAGCATTTCGAATACGTCAGGCCCCTTCTCACCAGCTCGACCGAGACACTTAGCCACAATCGATCGCGGCGCAGTCCTTGGGTCTTATGAATTCACCGCAAACGTATTTCAATCACCAGAAACCCATCCATACAAAGTCCTGAGCGGCCCCGTTTGCCTCCAGTTTGATCATCCAAAATTCAATGTCTTCCGGCAAAACATCACCAAAAAAAATGATTCGTTGATAAAACACGCCATCGATGAACAGGAGTTTACCGATTGGTTGAGAACTGGCGATAACTACCACTTGATTTCGGCATTTTCATCTATCGACTCACGCGAGGGGAGTCATGCGGAACTTATTTTTATAGACTTGAAGCGACCAGGGATAAACTTGGCGGAAGGTTTCCACTGTAGTTGGGAGGCTTTTCGGAATGCCCTAGTGGAGGCGGCATGGCTGCAGTCGCACTCATCTCGATCACGTAATTTCCGAGATCCAAGTCTCGAGAACTATAAGCTCACTTCGAACGACGATTTAAAACTAATCGAACTTGAATCGTATAAAAAGACTCTCATGCATCTCCGCGAAGTGGTACAAGGATCTGGATATCTGTGGTCAAAAGTTGAGGATGCAATAGAGTTTCCAGCAATCCAAGACGCCATATCAAATATGGCTAAACTTCCACAACCCTTGAACGGAGCGAATATTTACATGAAGGAATCTCTAATGCAGTCACCGCGGGGAGGCCTCGTGAGTGTGATCGATTCGATTCTTCGTTATCGCACAAAGGGGGCTAAGGGGAAGTGGGAAGACCCGCTACAAGAGAATATCTCCTCAAGAGGGAAAACGTTGACTGCGGCTGAAGCTCTAATTAAAAACCTCAAATGTCATGTAGAAGCTGATTTTCCGTCAGAAAAACAGTATTCGGCAGGAAAGGCGAAAGAGAGAACCTTGGTTCCGCCAGCATTATTGCCCCTAACTGAATCCGATAACCCATTTTGCAGGCTTGGAATTGAGGTGAATCCTGGGCTCGATACACTGCCAGCGATTACGTGGATTGAGGATAAGATTGGATCGAGTCTTGATCTCAATGGCACATTGATAGTCGCCTGTCAGCACTTCCTCCGTGAGACTTGCGCTTGGTTCGCTCACCTAATGAGCAAGGGTGCGATCATCATCGCCATTGGAAAAGACTATTCCACTTGCCCGGAAGTTGCGCGTCGGCTTCAGCGGATTGGCGTGAAAGTCGTTGAAACGCCCACATGGGAGTGGAAGCCCGGCGAATACGCATCGCACCTGGAAGCCAAAGCGAAATTGGCGTGGGTGGAGGCATCGAAGATGATCGAAGAGGATGAATTCAAGGAGGTGATCGTCGTTGACGATGGCGGAGTGCTCCACAAGACGGCCAACGGTTTCGTCGGCAAGTATAAGAAGTTGAAATTGTGCGGAGTCGAACAGACCACAAGCGGTGAAGTTCACGCCGAAAGTGAAAGTGCTACCTATCCCGTGGCCCTTGTCTCCAGACACAAGGAGAAAAGAAAATGGGAATCAAAGATCATTGCGGAGAAAATCTATGATAATTCCTTGAGGCAGTGTGCGCCGCTCTCAGGAGCAGGCAGGATTGGAATTATTGGTGCTGGCGCCATCGCTGCGGCAGTCGCGGAGAAATTTTCGGATATGGGCTATACGGTGTTTTGGTTTTCGGATTCGGAAGAATTCCAACTCGCAGGAAACAAGGTCAACAAGAAGCAAACACTGGAAGAGTTGCTGACGGAAACCGATTTTATCTTCGGTTGTGCCGGGGATGATGTTCTCAAGAAATTACTTGACGATTCAGATGGCCAAAGAAGTTTAGTAGCAGGAAAATGGTTCATTTCGTGTAGTTCCAGTGATACTGAATTTGCCTCTCTGCTGAAATTGAAGAACGACTCTACGGCTTTGTGCTCCCCCTTGCGCCTGCACAATCCCTTCTCAACCATGGTGGTTCAGACGCTGCCCGATCCTTGCTTCGTTCTCAATGGTGGCTTCCCCATCAATTTTGATCGCGGGCGCGACTCCGTGCCACTGCACTTGATTCAGTTTACTAGGGCCCTGATGCATATGGGTCTAATTGAGGCGAGAACGATATCGAAAACTGGTGTTGTTCAGTCCGATGAGGTGCCTTGGGAAGAACTCCGGACAATACTTGGTGGTAAATTGGTTCACCAAAAATGAATCCAACCGGATCGCAGCGTTTGCGGGAATGGATATTACGGGCGAACTACGATGGACGGTATACATTTTGGTCTAACCTCCTCCCCTCGATTGACAGTGAATCTTGGTTTTGGAGTCGTTATGAGGAGCTTTTCTCGACAGTCTCGGATCGCAAGCAGCAGCATATACACCGCCTTTTTACGGCTGCAATTCAGTTTCATTTGGACCGTGAGAGGGAGACTCCCTTGGCATGTAATTTTCCCGGAGTCCGGTTAGCGTACGATGGCGTGGCAGTAACGCCACAAGTGTCCGCGTTCTTGGACTTTTGCGCCCGTCGCTGGCAAAGCATCGAGAACATAGTCCATACGCGTGAGGTGCAGATCAACAAGCTTGGGAGAAACGCTGTGATGCTTCCACTGCTTTGTGAAGCCCAGTCGCGGGCAGGCGATAGCGCACTCTTTGTAGAGGTAGGTTCGTCGGTCGGCCTGAGTCTGCTGTGGCCGTGGTTGACCGCACGATATTCGACCGGCTCGCGGATCGATGGCTGCTTTTCCGAGGGGCGAGTGGTTTGCGATTGCCGCATCGCCGGGAACCCGACCCTGCCCCTTTCCGGCATTGGCCCAAAACCGGTGCGGCTGGTGGGGATCGAAATCGATTCCTTGAGCGCGGACAACGAGGACGATGTGGCTTGGCTCCTTGCCTTGGTGGCGCCAAACGATGATTTTGGTCGGAGCGAATTGGAGAGGGGCCTCGAATTGCTGAGCCGGCATCGTCCGGAAATCCTCGCGGGTTGTGTGCTGGACCGCATCGGAGATGTCATCGCCGCCATGCCTGCCAACCAGCCCCTTATCGTTTACCACTGCATGACGCTCCATCACCTGATCGAAGCCGGCAAGCTGGCGGCGTGGCGGCGGTTACTTCGTCACGTTGCCCACTCTCGACCCGTGATCGAAGCGTATGTCGCCTGGGAAGAAGGAAGTCCCTCAGCGACCCTCTGGCCAGTCGAAGTCCGAATCCGGGAATGGCACCGGTCGGGGCAAGATTCCGAACTCGTCGGGTGGACCGATCCCTCAGCCGACGGTACCCTACTTCGGTTCCGGGAAGAACGCCCGTAACCAGTCTCCAGATTTCTTCATCCGGGTCGCTTCGAGCCTGAAAAAACACACTGTTTTTTTGGTTGTTTTTTCACTTTCGGATTTCGGACCACGTTTCTATCACCAAATCCCAAGGAGATATTTCGGGTACAAAAAACCGGTCTGATCTTTCTTGTTCGACGAATACCAAAAGTCTGGAATTCAACATTTTGGGAAAGAAAATTGGAGCCATGAAAGCACTCCAATTGCTCTCCGGACTTCGCCTCCTCGCCATCGCCGACGTCGACAATCTCGTCATCTCGGCTCGTCGCAATCTCCACTCCCCGGTCAATCCTCACACGTTGTGGAATTCCCTCCGCCGCGATGCCTTTCGCCTAACGGCGACGGCCATCCTCACCACGAAACCCGATCTCTGGTACACCACGGACGAGTGGAGCCAAGGAGGGTGGAAGGTCGTTCCCGTTCTCCGCGAGCACGTCCACACGATTCGTGGGGAGGAGCATTTGGCGAACGCCGACCTCGACATTGCGTTTGAAGCGGGTGCGATGATCTCCACCAATCCGCACGCGGACGGGCTTCTCCTGCTCACCGGCGACGGGCACCTCGCCAGCTCGATTGCCCGCGATGTCCGTCGGCGCCGGCCGTCTTTGAAGGTCTTCGCCGCCGCCGTTCCCGGAACGGCTTCCGCCAGGTTGCGGGATCGGTCGATTTTCGACGGCTTCATTCCTCTTGATCGGGATCTCGCATGCGGCCCCGCGCTCGCCGCCTAGCCTGACTTTCAGTTTCAGTTCATCCACAACCCCAAACCCAAAGTAACAACAAGATGACTACGAACGACACCCCGCATAACCTGCCGGTCAACTCCACGCAGGATAACTCGCTCCTCCGCGTTAGCGGGATCACGGAGCAGGCCATCGCTCAGGGAACCCTGGGCGTTCACAACAACGTCGCACTCGCCGTGCAGCAGCTCCAGGCAAAGCAGCGAGGCTTCATCAGCCGCTTTTTCACCGAGAAGGGGCTGACCAAGGTGCTTCAGGACCAGAAGATCCAGCTCGTGCGGGACTTCGCTGAATACCAGCGCACCGCTTTCCGCCTCGCGACCGACACGAAGCTCGACATGGCGCACAGCATGTGCCTGGCGATGAGCCGCGAACTGAAAGTCGGCAATCAGGAGCGCTTTACCTCGATGGTGCTGGACAAGCACGAGTCCCTCCGCCGCACGGTACAGGAGAAGCGCGAGGGCTTCCTCGCCGACATGGACGCCGCCTACACGAACGCGGAACGGTACGCGCACCGCCCGTGGTTGGCGGACCGCGCCATCACCAGCCTGCAAAAGGAGGTGGAGCAGTTCTACGCCTGGATCGACGGGCTTCTGGATGACTTCCTCAGCATCTCGAAGCAGCGCCTCGACGAGTACCGCAAGGCGGAGGTCAGCACCAATACGCGTCCGTCGCTTGGAAGTGGCGGCATCTGGGGCGCCTGAGAATACAGGTCGGGGTGGCGGGAATCATCCCGCCGCCCCATCCACACCCAAAATCACTTCACCACAACCACATCACCCAACCCAATTCAAAGCCATGAAACCACTCCGCATTTTCTCCCGCCTCGGCGGTGACTCGCCCCAACTCCTTGAACAGTGCTCCGAAAAGGAGCGAATGAACTCCACCAGCCAGGGGGCGACCCTCCTGCTGCCCATCATCATTTGGTTTTGCGGCTCTTCTGCGACCGCCCAGATGATGAAGGCAGGAATCGCCGCCACGCTCGTCGCGGGCACGGTGGCCGCCTTGTTCATCCTGCTCGCGGACCGCGGTATGATGGCCTATCTCTCTAAGAAGGGGTCTCACTGGCTCGGTATCATGGCTCGGCTGCTGTTGGCCTTCGCGGGATCGCTCGTGTTCGCTCACCCGGCCGTCTTCTTTCTCGCGGGAGGCGTCATCGAGAAGGAATTGCTCGCCGACAAGCAGAGCGCCATCGAGGCACGCAGGCAGGAAATCATGCCCGAACTGGACAAGGCACGGACAAGAGTGGCGGCGTCGATCGACGCCCACCGTCAGCAGGCCGCTGCTACCCATTCGGTCTTGCAGGGCAAGGAGGCCGAGTTGCGCGGAGTACGGGCGCAGCAAGACCAATGGGTGAAAGAGGCGGATGACGAAGCCCTCGGCAAGCGCAGCGGAGTTCCGACAGAGGGCCCTGAATACCGCCGCCTGATGGGCTACGTGACGATGTCCCAGGAACGGGAAAAGACCCTGATCGGAGAGGTGGCCACGGCCCGCGAGCAAGCAGCGAGGGCGCAAGCTGCTCTCGAGGAAGGCATGAAGGCGACCCTCAACGACCCGGAAATCGAGCGCCTGCAAGCTGAGTTCGATCAGGCATCCAGCGCGATCCGATTCCGCGATGACAGCGATCCTTTCTCGCAGTTCGAGGCGTTGCACACGGTCATGGGACGCCATTGGGAGCGGGGTAGCTATTCCTTGGTTTTTGCCTACCTGATCGTCTGCGGAACCGTTCTCGGGTTCGAGATCATTCCCTTGTGCCTCAAGATGGGCAACAAGGGTACTGAGATGGGCCTCAAGGTGGAGGAAATCCAGTTCAAGGCGGAACAGGATTTTGACAATATGAAGCAAGTCTATCCGACCCTCGCCATGCAAATGATGCAGGCCAGGCTGCACGCCGAGACGCAGAAAGAGAGCCTGCGGCTGGAGCATGAAATTGTCATGGACAACGTTCGAGCGGCTCGCCAACTCGCTCGGAGCATCATGCTGGAGAAGGCCGAAGTCTTCGAGATGACGGAAGACATGCTGCGCCGCGTGCCGAAGAAGGCCCGTTCCGAGCACCGGCAGTTTGCCGAACTGCTGGCAAAGCAGTTAATCGACAGCTTCCTGGCCTCCGTGCAAACGGCTATGCGCCGTGTGAGCGGTAACCGGGATTCCGGCACGGAAGACAACGCATCGGCCACCGCTTGAACCCAACCAAACTACAGCCATGAAAACCTACATTACAACCAGCCTCCTCGTCGCCTCCCTGACGTGCTTCATCATGGGCCTCGCCTCACCGCTCCTTTCCGTGAGTTCAAGGGTGGTGGTGGGACTGGGGAAATTTGAGTTCCCGCTGGTGGACATCGCGGAGACCCTGAGCATTCCGCAAACCGTAGTCCGCTTGGGGCAAGGCGGGGAGTTCCTGTTGATGCTCGTCGTCCTGCTGTCGTGCATCTTATTCCCGGCACTCAAACTGGTATTGCTCGGGTTTCAAGCGCTGGGCCGGGGAACGGCGAAGCTGAAGATTCTGGGACAGTTCCTGGAGAGGTGGAGCTTCTTGGAGCTTCTCGTGCTTGCCGTCTTCCTAACCATCCTCAAAGCCGACAACCATCTCGAGGTGCAATCCGGCAGCGCTGTTGGCTGGTTGCTGGCGGCCATCTTCACCGCTGCTGTTGCTCATCGGCTCATCCAAAAAAAGAATGGCACTCTCCGAGGTCATCCGGGCTTGGCCGCACTCCTGGCACTTTGTCTTCCCTCGTGTGAGAGGGCATCCTATGAACATCATGTGAAACTCGAGAAGCTCGGTGGGGTGGCGGTCGGGAGCAGTGTGATGTGGAAAGGCGCGGAGATCGGCTCCGTCACCGCCATCGGCCCTGAGGACGGATCACTGAAGGCCACTATGTGTCTTCATCCAGCCTTTGCCGGTGCTCTCAGACAGGGTGTCGTGGCGGAGGTTCCCGCAATCGCACTTCCTGCGGTGCGTGGCCGAATTACCCTGGTGGGAGGAGACGATCCAAGTTCACCGGTTCTCGCGTCAGGTACGGAACTGCCGGTCAAGCCGATCAGCCTCGTAAGCGAAACCATCAGTCTTGCAAAGGATTACGTTAACGAGGCGGCCAATGCCGTTCTGAGTGGTATCGAGGCTGGAGCCGAGAATCTGAAGGACGAGCTGCCGGAAAGGCTTGACGGTGTAACAGATGCTGCGGCGGACTCGTTGGATGCACTTTCGGAAAAGCTGCGTCGTTGATCCGAGGCAAATCCTGGAAAACAGGCGATTTTACCGCGACTCCGACCTTCACTCCGGAGACTTGATCTGCGACTAGGTCAGTCTCATCTTCCCACATGCCCTACCGTCTTAAGGAGCCCCGTTTTCCCCTCGGGGAGATCTACGCCTCCGCCGGGGTGGCGGCGCGTCTGAAGGAAGAGGATCTGCACCGGATCCTCCACCGCCACCACTGCGGCGACTGGGGAGACCTTGGTGATGGCGACAAGCGAGCCAACGAAGAGGCCCTCCGATCCGACGAGCGAATCCTCAGCCGCTACGAGGCGGGCGCGATCGACGACGGCGAATACCCCCCGAAGCCGGTCGCCACTGGTTCCTGAAAGCGCGTGCGATGGGTTCCCAAGCTCAACCCCAACATCAGTCCGAAATGTGATCGCAGCGACCGGATGCTCCCAAATGCGTGAGGGAGGTCCGGTCCGGGGAGACTCGCCTGCAAGCAAAAGTGGGTTTTCTTTTAGCTATCAGCTCACCCGCACCCTGCGGGGTAAACGCCGGGAATATCTCTGTTCGTCGCGACCCAGCCCAGACAGGAGAGGGGAAAGAGCCGATCGACCCCCTGCGGGGCAAAGAGAGACCTCTGCGGCTACTTCCCCCCGGCCATGAGGTCATCGAGGGAAGCTTTCAGCCGTCTGTGGGAAGGAAGCAATTCTTCTGAGGACACGCCGAGAACTTCGCTCAGGACAGGGAGCTCGAAATCATAGACGGAACGTATCTGGGATTCGATCTTGGCAACGGTCACTCGATCAAAGGTATGAAGCCCGGCCAATTGAAGACGTGCCGCCAGCTGATCCTGCGTCAGCTCCTTCTTCATTCGTAGGGCTCGAACCTCGGGCCCGACACAGTTGCGGAATCGTCTCGCCATGAAAGTTCCCGTCTGGGAACTTGACTTTCAGGCGGAACTTGGGTCTTGTGGTTCCCCACAGGGAACTCCCGAGATTTGTATGAGCGAGGAGAAGGAAAGGCGATTTGAGGCCGGGACGGGCCACGGAGCTTGGGGTGCCGTGTTTTGCTGGACCGGAATTTATCTGCTTCGACTCCTCATCGGTCTTGTTCTGGGTGCGCTCTTGGGGGGAATCTCCTTCGCCGTAAGTTCATTATTCCCCATCGATTATGAATATAGCTGGGGAATCGTCACCGTTCTCTCGGTCCTTGTTCTCACGATTGCATTGGTGACCTTTCTCCCGCTCTGGCGAGGGTTGGAGAAGGTCAATATTCGAGGATTTGCCAACACCGTGGAAGCGACCACGAAGCTTCTGGTTCCCGCCATCCTACTTCAGCTCTTCGTTCCTCTGCGCGGAGAGATCGGTCTCGGTATCGTCAATTTCATTGTGGCAGTCGGTGTTTGCTATCTCGTCACCTTGGCACGGGACTTCGACCGCCGAAGTCAGTTCGTATTGCTGCTGGTTGCAGGAGGTCAGGCGATTTCCATGTGCCTCGCCTCAGTGATTCTTGGCCCCGACACTCTTACCGACGGATGGCAGATCAAAACGGCAGTCTGGCTCGGAGCGGTTCCTCCAGTGGTGCTGATGGTGATTTTATTCAGGCAGAGCCAACAGATTCTTTCTGGTGGGTCGCCGGAAAGCGGTGTGCCGGTGAAGGAGGAGGGCTTCCAATGATTGCGGAAAGCGTTCTGAATACGGAGGCATCGACCTCCGCGAGTTTGCCGGAGCGGCCCGGGCTGATGTTGGGACTGGCTTCCTTCGCTCTCGTTACCTCTCTGACTCCGATCCTTTCCCTGCCGACTGCGGTGGGAGCGTTGGTCATGGCGATTCGTCGGGCGAGAACTCCGCCCATCAAGCTTTCCGTTCTCGCGGCGATGGCAATGGCAGCGATTTCCATTCCAGTCGCGATTGTCAGCGCTGTGGATGGAGTAATGCAGGCCCATGCCTTCAACCAGATACAGCGCGTTCACCTTCAGATGGGCCAAGTGATGGGCGAGGAAATCCAATCCGGAAAACACATACAGAGGATGGTGCAGCAGTTGGCCACGATCGACGTGTCGGCCTGCCCGGAGGATTACCAGGAGGTCTACGCGGAATTGATCGGGGTCATGACGGATCTCGGCTTTTACGCGGCGCAAAACGAAGACATCCGGAAACAGATCCAAATCTTCGTCGAGAATTTGCTCGAATCGTTCGGAGGCGACATGTCCGGACTCCAAGACATCCGCCTTGGGGAAGAAGCATTGATGCGCCGCATGAACCAAGTGGAAAACAAATGGCGGCTTGTCTGCGCGAAGTACGGAGTCGTCATGGCTGAGCCGGCCTCGTCGCAGAATCCATGAACGTGAAAGCATGAACGCAGGGAATCAAAATCGTCGTAACCGCCAAAGGGCTTCGGCCGTGGAAGATTGGTCCAAATTCATCACCGTGGCCTTGATCTTTCTCCTCTTCATCCCCCGGTGCGTGGGGTGCCGTTCTCCGATTGATCCGCTGATTGAAAAATTCTACGGGGTCGAGCTGAATCCGGACGGGACGATGAATAAGGATGCAGCGACCAAGAAATTCCTTCAAGAGGTCAACAGCCGGAATCCACAAAGGTAATCTTACCTCGCTCCGGTTCCCTATCCAGCGAAGCACGTGAACTTGGATTCTGGAAGGGTCTACGCGATTGCCTTGGGATAGCCTCCATTCCATGGATCCTTCGATGAATAAGCCCGCAGGGTGCGGGGCAGGAAGGGGTTTTCGAGGCACCTGATCGGCTCCGTCCCCGCGGTGCGGTCGACTGCGGGACGGTGAGCCTGCGGGGTAGACTGACGCTTTCGGTTTCACAGGAAGTCAGAATCAGACTTCCCCGCAGGAGAACTGCTCCTTGCCAACCCGCGAAACCCAGGCGTCACTGAGGCCTGTTTGAGTTGACCTGAATCCAATCCCTGAGGATATGGCGAGATTTCGAACAGTTACTGATCAAGCACGCGACGCGCTCTTGAAGAGGTTGCAGCGAAAGCATGGTTCCAAGTTGAATCGCTACCTCGTCTCGATCGGAGTCGGCCGGAACTGCCTGAAAAGGTGGAAGAACGGAGATTCGATGAGCTTCCGGTCGTTCTATGACATCTGCGATAGGTCGAGGATCGCTCCGACAAGGCTTATCGCGACGACGGAAGCACTCTCGGACAAATACGATCTGATGCAGCAGGACTACCGGGAGTCGCGAGATCCTGACGAGCGCCACGGCATCTGCGTGTTGGCGGCTTCGACACTCTATCGGGACCTGAAATCGTCTTTCAAGCGGATCAACAGGTCGATCCTCGACTGCCATCGGGCGCTGGGTGGCTATCCCGACTTGCTTCTGATGAAGAAGGATCTGAATTGGGGAAATCCTGTTGATGCTCCCCCCGCGCGTCTCCGAATGTCCACGGAGAGCCAGGATATGATATGGATCGACTTCAAGGAGGAGACCAAAGGGATCTTTGTCGAAGTCATTGAAGTCTCGCGAGATGGGAGACAGCAAGAGGTGGTGTTCTCCGAGCCGTTAGGGCTCGGCGTGGTCGGAAGGATCTTCGGGAAATTCAGGAACATCAATTCGCGCCGGCCTCGGAAGAGCGAGG
>Ga0172372_10006864_pt1 | contig 15421 bp, 19 predicted proteins | sample LakKiv5m_2_FD_114544 | JGI IMG/M metagenome (GOLD analysis project Ga0172372, IMG submission 114544) | Freshwater microbial communities from Kabuno Bay, South-Kivu, Congo - kab_092012_9.5m | ecosystem: Environmental > Aquatic > Freshwater > Lake | place: Democratic Republic of the Congo...
TCTTCGTCTTTCATTAAAGCGCTTCCAGCAAAGCCATTAACCACTTTTTTGACAGGGCAACCAAAATTTATATCAATAATATCAGCTCCCATTTCTTCGTTAAGCCTCGCAGCCTCGGCCATAACTTCAGGCTCGCAACCCGCCAACTGCACCGACATTGGATATTGCGATTGCTCTTTCTGGCATTTTTTTAAAGATTCACGAGTCTGCAAAATCATGGCTCTCGATGCAATCATTTCCGAAATAACTAGTGGCGCACCGAAGCTTTTGACCAATTTGCGAAAAGGCAAATCGGTAACCCCCGACATTGGAGCAAGCAATACATTATCTTTGATGTTAATATTTCCAATTTTTATCATTGCTAAAATTTTTTGGTGGCATTATAAGTATATAACTTTAAGTTGTAAACAAAAAGCCGTTAATTTTTTAAAAAATATGAACATCACAAAATCTTTGAAAATTCATTTAGCGCAACTTAATTTTGTGGTTGGTGATTTGTCTGGAAATTTAAATAAAATTCTCAAGCAATATGAAATGGCTAATAACAATAATTGTGATTTAATTATTTTTTCCGAATTAGCAATTTCTGGCTATCCTTGCGAAGATTTGTGGCAAAAAAAACATTTTATTGATGATTGTAAAAGCAAAATTCTTGAAATAATGGCTTTTAGTAAAAATAAAAAATGCGCAATTTTAATTAGCTCGCCATCTATTGTTACAGAAAGAGGAAATGAGGTTTTGAGAAATTCTGCTTTTTTAATCGAAGATGGTGAAATCAAAAATATAATTTACAAAAAAACATTGCCAAATTATGGAGTTTTTGATGAAAAACGCTATTTTAATTCTGTCAATAGCTTGAATTTAGTAAATTTTCGTGGCTATAAATTCGGAATTTTAATATGCGAAGATATTTGGGATGAGAAAAATTTATTTTTACTAAAAGAACAAAATATTGATGGAATAATTTCAATTAATGCTTCACCTTATCAATTAAAAAAACACCAAATTCGAGTTGAGGCGGTTAAAATTTTTGCCGAAACTTTAAAAGTTCCGATTTTTTATGTTAATCAAATTGGCGCTCAAGATGGCTTGGTGTTTGATGGAGCAAGTTTTGTAATGGCAAATGATGGCAAAATTTATCAGCAATTAGCAAATTTTTACGTAGATTACTTTGAATTTGAATTTAGCAAAAATCAAGAAATTACCCATCAAAATCTTAACGATAAATTATTTTACGAAGATGAATTAATGCAAAATTATTGTGCCATAATTTTAGGAATTCGCGATTATTTTGCCAAAAATAATTTTTCTAAAGCCTTAATCGGAATGTCGGGAGGCATCGATTCAGCCTTGGTGGCAACCATAGCAGTCGATGCTTTGGGCGCAGATAATGTAAAAATTGTTGCCTTGCCAACTAAATTTAATTCTTCTTCTTCACTGATTGATGCCGAAATTTGCGCCAAAAATTTAGGATTGAATTTGGAAGTTATCGACATTGAAGAAATCTTTCAGAATTTTTCAAAAACCCTTCAATCTCATCAAAAAATTTCGGATTTAGCTCTCGAGAATATTCAATCGAGAATTAGAGGAAATATTTTAATGGCAATTTCTAACAGCGAAAATTCTTTATTGTTAACCACGGGCAATAAAAGTGAAATGGCTTGCGGATATGCCACGCTTTATGGCGATATGAATGGAGGTTTCAACCCAATTAAAGATTTGTATAAAACTAAAATTTACGAAATTGCAAAGTTTCGTAATAAAAATTTTTGCCCAATTGGATTACTTAAAAAAACTCAAATTATTCCAGATAATATTATTACCAAAGAGCCATCTGCTGAACTGCGATTCAATCAAAAAGATTCCGATTCGCTTCCGCCTTATGAAATTCTCGATAAAATTCTCGATTCACTTATTGAAAAACAAAATTCTATTAAAGAAACAGTTGAATTGGGATTTGACGAAGCCTTGGTTAATAAAGTTTCCAAATTAATTTTAAATAGTGAATATAAAAGAAAACAATCGGCAATTGGAGTTAAAATTTCTTCAATGTCATTTGATAAGGATCGTCGCTATCCGATAACCAATAAATATAATTTTTGATGTTCAAAAAAAAACAATATATTTGCCTAAATTGTAATCATATTGGCTACCCAAAATTAATACAAAATGGCTCCAAAAAAACTGAAATTTTTTGGTGGGTAGTGGCAACGCCTATAGCCATAATTTATTCAATTTACCGCAGGGTCGGGAGTAAAAAAATTTGTGAAAATTGCGGAAGTGATAATCTATTGATTTATGCCAAAAAAAATTAGTTTTGTAATTTTTTTATTAAATTTTGAATAGAAGCGAGATCCTCAAATTTAAAAGTAATTTTACCATTTCCATTAACTGGGTTAAACAAGATTTTTGTATCCATTTTTAGCAATTCTTTTAAATTATTTTCGATGTCTGCAATGTGTTTTGGACTAATAAATTTAATCTTTGAGTTGGTTAAAACCATCGCAGGCTTTTTTGTAGCTTTTTCGTATTTATCGCTACGAACTAATTCTTCAACTTGACGCACATTTAAGGAATTTTTAATAATTTTTTCCGCCAATTCTTCTGGATTAGATGCATTAATTATAGCTCTGGCGTGACCCATCGAAATGATTTTATTATCAACATATTCTTGAACTTTTACTGGCAAATTTAGCAGTCTTAACAAATTTGCAATATGGCTTCGACTTTTTCCGACTTTTTTGGCAATCATATCCTGATTATAAGAAAATTCTTCAATCAAACGGTTATATCCAAGCGCCTCTTGGGTTGCCGACAAATCTGATCTTTGCACATTTTCAATAATTGCAATTTCTAAAGCACTTTGATTGTCGATTTTACGAATAATAGCTGGAATTTCATTCAATTTGGCAATTTTGGAAGCTCTAAATCTGCGCTCTCCAGCGATAATTTCATATTTATTATTTTCAATTTTTCGTAAAATAATCGGTTGAATTACACCATGTTCCTTAATTGATTCCGCCAATTCTTCTAATTCGTTTTTTTCAAAGCTAGTTCTGGGCTGATAAACTCCAGCTTGAATTTGTGAAAGAGGAATTTTTTCTACAACATCATTATTAATCGATGGTGATTTTGAATTATTATTGAACAATGAATTATTAACGGATGAATCGCCAAATAGCGCTGATAGTCCACGCCCAAGTTTTTGTTCTGATAATTTTGAGTTTAAGGGCTTTTGTTTCATGTGAAAAATATTTAAAATTACATTTAATCTTTTAAGATTTTCTCTATTAATTATTTTTGAATAATTGAATAAAAAGTGCAAGAATTTATTATTATTATTTTACAACTTTCATTTTTAAATCTTTAGCAACTTCGGGAGGCATATAATTTTCATCATGCTTTACCAACAATTCATCAGAAATAAATATTTTATCAGCAAAATTATATTTACCCTTAGCCACAACTCCCTGCTCCTCGCGAAACAAATCTGGCAAAATTCCACTAAAAGTAATCTTTAAATCCTTTTGGTAATCGGTAATTTCAAATATTGTTGTCATCGCATCTTTCTTAATCACTGAGCCAGCCTTAATCATACCCCCTACTCTTATAATCTTATCATCACTAACTCTGTTAATAAAATCCACACCGTCAATCTCTGATGGCGAGTAAAAGAAAACGATATTGCTCTTAAAATTTACTAAAATAACCGCAATACTTATGCAAGTTAAGATTATGGTAGCAAAAATAAAAATTATTCTCTTTTTTTTAAAATCATTTTTTTTCATACAACCCTTTTAAATGTTGCGAGGTTTTACGATAATTTTTATAAATCATCATAAAATATATAATTAAGGTAATTATAGTAAATATGTATGATAAATATATATATTCTTGATAATTATTCATTTTATTCTTTTATTATTTTTTTTTAAAAATTGCAAATTCATTTATAAAAGATTTTAAATAAATTTTAAATTAGTATTTGCAATTTTAAATCAACTCCATCATAATTTATTTGTTGCCTAGATAGCTCAGTCGGTAGAGCAAAGGACTGAAAATCCTTGTGTCGGTGGTTCGATTCCGCCTCTAGGCACCACTCCATAGCCAGTCAACTTAGTTACCTATTTTGCGATATTTTTTAGTCAATTTAATAATGATGATTCAGAATTCTCTTGATTTTAGCAACATCATCATCGCATTTTCCTAAAAGATCTTCAATCCTAGTTTTGGTTCTTGGATCAATTGCGCAAATTTTGATATTTTCGAATTTTCTAAAAGGTGTTTGTGGTGAAATATTATTGATTTCAACTTCAATTAATCCATCCCTCTCAATTTCAACTTCCAAATCATCAGATTTTTTTAGAAAATCTTCTAAATTATTTTTTTTCATAATTTTTTTTAAGTTTTTCTACTATTCTTCATGATATAACGCATTAAAACCATTGATATAGCCGTTAAAGGGACCGAAAGCAGAACACCAAATACTCCTAGCAATGCTCCAAAAAAGAAAATACCAAAAATCATTCCAAGTGGATGAATTTTAATTTTACCGCCAATCAAATGTGGAACTAAAAAATATGATTCGATAATTTGACCCAGTAAATAAATTGCTAATATTATCATCAGGCTATCAAATTTTAAACCCCACTGAAATAACGAAACTATAATAGCGATTGATATTCCAATTCCATAGCCAATAAAAGGTACAAAAGATAAAATTCCCGTGGCAATTCCAATGAAAATGCCGTGATTTAATCCAGCTATGGCTAACATTATTGAATAATATAATGCAAGTATAATACAAACATTGGTTTGCCCCCTAAGGTAATTAGCGATTGCTTCATCAATTTGTTTAAATATTTGAATTATCTGCTGAGAATATTTTTCTGGTATTAAATATGAAGTTTTATTAATTAAGGAATTCCAATCTTTTAGTAAATAAAAAACTAAAATTGGCATAATAAAAAATATTGACAATAAATTAATTATAAAATTCGTTGATGTTATTACATTTGAAATTAGTTTATCTGCAAAATTTTCATTAAGTATAAAAAATTTATTACTTTTAATTAATTCAAAAAAATCATTTTCAATCTCAATATTAAATTTAAGTAAAAAATCAACAATGTTTGGATAAAAATTATCTGAAAAAAATTGTATATATTCTGGAAAAGAATCTATAAAATTTAGAGATTGTGAATATAGTATTGGCAATATAATTGAGAAAAATATTATCAAAAACACAATAAAAATTTTGACAATTAAAATCACTGTCAAATTTCGAGAAATTTTGAATTTTTTTCCGATAACATTTACCAGCGGATTTAAAAAATAACTGATTATTATTGCTAAAATAAATGGTAATAATACATCTTTAACTTGATAAATTATTAATCCAATAATTACACTAATAATTGCAAAAAATAAAATTTTATCTTTGGTTTTCATTTTGATATAGCATTGATTTCATATGTTCCTTGGGGTAATTTTGAATATTGTAAATTTAATTTGTAAAAAATTTCTTCAATATTAAATTTCGATCCCGCAATTTGTAATTTAGCTTTAATATTGTCTCGAGAAATAGATTTTATTTCAATTTTATCAATCATATTTGTTTTTTCTAGGGTATTTTTTATCATCAGCCAATCGCTAAAACTTGAAATTTTAAAATCTACTTCTGGATTTTTATTACTAAAATCACTTTGAACTGTAATTGGATTTTTTTCGACGAAATCCAAAGTTTTTTCAGCAACCTTTTTAATTAATTCATTATATTCAATTTTGTCAGCATTGGTAAAAGCTAAACTAAAATTTTTCTTAAATCCCGGTTCTAAATAAGTAGCTTTGACCATAACCTTATTTTCAATTTCATCAAACGAAAAATTAAATAAATATATACCGCGCGATTCGTTTTTGTTAATTGCGCTCTCAATTTCATTTGCCGAGAGATTTATAATATTTTGTGAATTAAAAAGTAAAATATTCTCCTTATTTGCGGTCGGTAAAATAAATTTATCCTCTAAATCATTTTTGGTTATAACTCTTGATAATATAACCCTCCAATCATTTTCTTCTTCCCATATTAAAGGCTTATTTGTTGTAAATTTGATGGGAATTAAAATAAATTTTTCTGGAACTTTCTTTTTTACAATATCATTATCATCAAAATTTGAATTTTTTTTGTTTAAAATATGATCAACAAAATCTTTGGCAAAAACGAAGTTGAAATTTGCAGAATAATTATTTCCAGAAAACTTTTCATCTAAAATTTGCTCTGAACGAATCATTTCGACAATCTCTTCGTCTGAAGTTTGATCGGCCACCGCTAATGGTCTAGATATTCTTGCTAACAAAACCATTAAAGCATCTCTTCTTGCATATTTTAAGGTATTTTGTTTGGCTATTTCAGGGCTTTTTCCAGTATTTTTTGAATATATCCCCTCTATTAAAAATGGATTGGTTCCCTTATCTTGCCCAAATGAAGACAAAATTGAAGATGATGTTACCAATATTAAAAATATTATGAATTGAAAAATTTTTATCATGATTGTAAAATTTTATTTGATATTAATAAAATATTCTTAAAATTTATTTTAATCAATCAAAAGATTAACCATTACCTCAAATTTGTAAAAAAATGTCATTAAATTATAAAAATTCAGGAGTTGATATTGACGCAGGAAACGAACTTGTCAATAAAATCAAACCATTCGCAAAATCCACCATTAGAACAGGATGCAATGCTGATCTAGGAGGTTTTGGCGCTTTATTTGATTTAGCTAAATGTAATTTTAAGGATCCAGTCTTGGTATCTTCAACAGATGGAGTTGGCACCAAATTACGCATTGCTATCGACACTAATATTCATGATACAATAGGCATCGATTTAGTGGCCATGTCGGTAAATGATCTGGTGGTTCAAGGTGCTGAGCCACTATTTTTTCTTGACTATTTTGCCTGCTCAAAACTCGATGTTGAAATTGCATCAAAAGTTATAAAATCAATTGCCGAGGGTTGTAAAATTGCAGGATGCTCTTTGATTGGTGGCGAAACTGCTGAAATGCCCAGCATGTACCACCAAGGTGATTATGATTTAGCGGGATTTGCAGTTGGCGCAGTTGAAAGGGGTGAAATATTACCAAAAATTACTCAAAAAGGAGATATTTTAATTGGACTATCTTCGTCTGGTCTCCATTCCAACGGATATTCTCTTGCGCGCCATATTTTAAAAAACAATAACTTGAGTTTTTTTGATAAATTCTCAATGCAAAAAACTATTGGTGAAGAACTTTTAACGCCGACTAAAATTTATGTCAAATCTTGTTTGCAAGCTCTTAAAACCACTAGAGTCAAGGCTTTTGCTCATATTACAGGAGGGGGATTGACTGAAAATTTACCCCGAGTTTTAACTGAAAATCTTACGGCAAAAATTGACTATAAATCTTGGAATCGACCAGAAATTTTCAATTTTTTACAAAATTTAGGAAAAGTAGATGATGCCGAAATGCATAGAACTTTTAATTGCGGAATTGGCATGGTAGCTGTAGTAGATAAAAATGATGCTGACTCAATTATCAAAACCTTCAACGATACCAACGAGGTTGCACAAATTATCGGAGAATTGGCATGATCAATCGCAATATTTCTTTGCATTTGCAAGACTTCCCCGACATTTCTTTCTTACCAAATGACCATAAATTAATTGAAGAAATGGATTTGGTTCGAAACATCTGTTCGTCAGTTTTATCGATTCGAGACCACAAAAATCTTCGAGTCAGATTGCCACTCTCGTCATTAACCATTATCGGCAAAAATTCTGAAAAATTCACTAAATATTTTGAAATTATTTCCGAAGAGGTTAATGTTAAAAAAATAGACTTGGCTAGTGACATTAATCAATATGCTGAATATAAATTACAGCTAAATTTTAAAAAAATTGGCGCTAAATTTGGAGCCAAAATTAAGGCAATGACACAAGCAGTCAAAGAAAATAACTGGCATTTAATTAATGATAAAATTGCAATTTGCGATGAAATTCTTGAAAATGATGACTTTGAAATAAAACTCTCTACCAAAAATATTGATGATTCAAAATTTTCAATAATTAGCTTACCTAGTAATGATTATTTGGTTATGCTTAATATTGAAATCACCGAAGATCTTGAATCCGAAGGTATTGCTCGCGATATTATTCGTGCAATTCAACAAAATAGAAAAGATGCGATGCTTAATATAACTGATCGAATTAATGTTAAAATATATTCCTCTAATTCAAAAATTTTGGAAAATGCCAAAAGAAATCAGCAATTTATTTCATCACAAACATTGATTGATAATTTAGAAATATCGGTAAATAAAATTGCGGGTATTAACGCAAAGATTTTTGAAAACACCCTCGATGATGGCGATTTGCAGGTTGCTATAGTTTAATTTGATTAAATTTAGCTTGAGCCTTTAACAAAAAAGGTATTTGTGAAATTGTAAAAGCCATAGTTATGGTCATCATGCCAAAAATTTTAAATTTTACCCAAAAATCTGTGGAAAAATTTCTCCAGATCACTTCATTTAGAAACGCCAACCCAACAAAGAATACACCCCAGCGTAAAGACAAAACAAGCCAATCTTCATGTGAAATTTTTATTTGCTCACCTAAAATAAATGACAACATCGGTTTTTTAAAAAAATAGCCGTAAAATAAAATAAATCCAAAAATTAAATTAATAATTGTTGGTTTATTTTAATAAAATATTCATCGTTAAAAAAAATTGACAGACCACAAAAAATACCTAACAATAAAGCAGAAAATGTTGCTACTTTTGGCACTTCTCTTGAAACAAAATAACAAACAGAGATGGCGATGAATGATGTCCAAAGCATTGCCAGAGTTGCGAATAACAAATTATCATAAATTAGTGAATATTTGTAGCAAACAAAAAATATTATAATTGGTAAATAATCGTATAAAAATTTTAGTGAAGAATTATTGTTTTTATTCATTTCAATTGCACATATAGTTATTGGCTATGCTTTTATTAACTTGGATTAGCATAATTTGATAAACCATATTTCTGGTTTGGATATAGTTATCATATTTGACGTCTCCAGTTTTAAAATTCTTCGGAATTAAGACTTGTCGAATCTCTCCTGGAGCCATTCCAATTAAAGTTTTTTCAACAATTTTGTTAAAGTTTTCGCCAACGATAATTTTAATGATTGATTTATTGACAATATTTCCACTTTCTGACATAAAAATATATTCAATATTGACCTCATCATTACATTGAGCTGGATTATCCATCAAACCCTGCCTCACAACTTTGAAGCTTAAATCTGCAAATTCATCTTGTGGTACCGACTCATTTTGATCATCGACCAAACCTTCTTCTTTGACTTTTTTAATCACCTCAAAATTATTTTTTAAATTAGCTATATTTTTTTTAATATCCTGATTTTTTAATGTATTTGAAAAAGATCTGGGATCGTCCTTTGATTGCTCATAAACCATGAATAAAAAAAGAATAAAAATCACGATTCTAACAAAGCCTGATTTAAAAAAATTATTTAAAAATTCCATATTTTAAAATTTTAATTTTCCATTTCTAATTACCGAAAGAGAGTCGCCATCTATTTTAATTATAGTTGAAGCGATCCCGCTGGTTTTTTTTCCAACTATTAACAAATCAATTCCCTGAAGATTTTGTTTAATCGCAAATGCAGATAAACAAGGATCTTCAAAAGATTTATTTGCACTCGATACTGCCAAAATTTTGCTATTTTTTTGCAGTAAATTTCGCACAAAATAACTATCAACAATCCTGAAGCCAACAAAATCATTAATGCCATTATTTATATTTTTTGCTAATATTTTTTTGGCATAATTATTGGTTTTTAGGATCATGGTTAACTGTCCTGGAAAAAATTTTTTTGCAATATCTAATGAATGATTATTAAAAACAAAAAGTTTTTTTGCAATATTAATATCTCTTATAAAAATTGAAAATGGTTTATTTTTGGGTCGGTTTTTAAAATTATATAATTTTTCAACAGCCTTTTCATTTGTAGCATCAACGGCTAAACCATAAATTGTATCAGTTGGAAAACAAATAATTTTTCCTTTATTTAAATAATCAGTTGCAATTTCTACGGCGTTATTATCGAATTGATTAATAATTTTCATAACTAAGTAACATTGATTTTATTGGTTCAAACGTCTTACGATGAATCGGACAAACTCCAAATTTTTGTATATTCTCAAAATGTTTTTTTGTGCCATAACCAAAATGTTTTTTGAATTCATAATTCGGATATTGCTGATCATAATTATTCATTATATTATCGCGAACTTCTTTTGCAATTATAGATGCACAAGCAATCGAAATTGATTTTTGATCACCCTTAACAATAGGAATGATTTCTTGCAAATCTCGATATTTTGGAAATGGAGCAATATTACCATCCACCAACAATACAGCTGGGCTCAAATTATATTTCTCACAAAAATTATCGAATGAAATTTTCATTGCTAATTTAGTTGCTTGTAAAATATTTATCTTATCAATTTCAAAATTATCAACTATGCCAACTCCATATTTATGATTTTTTATTAAATTTTCGAATAATTTTAAACGATTTGGTTTAGATATTTTTTTTGAATCATTGACTTCGGGTAAAATTTTTTCTCTATCTACCAAAAAAGTACAGGCTACAACAGGACCCGCTAAAGGTCCCCGCCCTGCTTCATCAATACCACAAATTAATTTTGTATCAAAATTATTTTCAATTAAAAAAGTTGGTTGCATTGCTAAAAATTAAATTTATTATTTAAATATTATTTTAGTTAAATTTTATTAATAATTTTAATTTTTTCAATCATGTCATTTTCTAAAAAACATCAAAAGCCTTCAAATTTAAAATTAATTTTGGCTTCTATTATCGTTGCCTCTGTAATTGGCGCAGGTTTTTATGCTTTTAACGCAAAAAAATCAACTGATTCAACTGAATCAAAAACAGATACCACAACTCAATCAGATAGCAAATCATCTGGCCTTGACCCAAATAAGTCTGTTGATAATGTCAAAGATGCAGAAGAAGTAATCGCTAAATGGGTTGAAGCCAATCCTCAAGCCATCATCAATTCTGTTCAAAACATGCAAAAGAAAATGATGGAAGAGCAAACTAAAAATGCTCAAAAAAACATTGGTCAAAAACAAAATGAATTGTATAACGATGCTAATTCACCTCAATACGCTCCTCAAGGTTATGACGTATCAATTGTAGAATTCTATGATTATGCTTGTGGTTATTGCAAAAAAGCTCAGGCCACTGTTGAAGAACTCATTAAATCTGACCCGAAAATTCGTGTTATTTATCGCGATTTCCCAATTCTTGGTGAGCCTTCATTTGAAATGTCAAAAGTTTCAGTTGCAGTAAATTTAATCTCTCCAAATTCATTCAAAAAATTTCATGATGCCCTCATGAAAACTAATGATAAAGGCAAAAAAGCTGCTTTAAATGCCGCCAAAATTGCTGGAATCGATACCAAAAAAATTGAAGATACTTTAAAAAACGAAAAAGAAAAAATTGAAAAAATCTTACAAGACAATTTATCTTTAGGTTCTTCTGTTGGTATTACTGGAACCCCAGGATTCATAGTTGGTGAAGAATTAATTCCAGGCGCTATGGATGTTAACACCTTCAAAGAAAAAATTAATGCACTTCGCGTTAAATAATTAAAATTTTAATAACTTAACAACCCAAATATCTTATTGATATTTGGGTTGTTTTATTTTGTAAAGATTGGAAAATTCAAATTTATCAACACAACAACAAAAAATTGTCGAATCTTATTTAAATGGTGACAACATTTTTATTTCTGGTGGAGCAGGAACAGGCAAGTCATACCTTCTTAATTATCTCAAGAGAAATTTTTCACATTTAGGTTTAGAAATTACTGCCAGCACTGGCATTGCTTCTATCAATATTGGTGGTTCAACCATTCACTCTTTCGCTGGAATTGGTCTTGCCAACCATCCAATTGAACAAATTTTAGAAAATTTAAAACACCCCAAATTTAGCAAATTACGCAAAAGAATAATTAGAACTCGGACTCTTGCTATCGATGAAATTTCCATGATCTCCCCAGAGTTGCTTGAAATTTTAAATATAGTTTTTCAAGAAATTCGGCAAAGTAAAAAAGTCTTTGGAGGCTTGCAAGTGCTGTTTTTTGGTGATTTTTTACAACTTCCTCCGATCAATAAATTTAATGAAGAAATTAGTTATTGTTTTAATTCTAAAATCTGGGATGAGCTAAATTTAAAAAATTTTATTCTGACTCAGCCTTTTCGCCAATTAGAAAATAATTTTATTGAAGTATTAAATAATTTGCGTTTTGGAATTGTTAACGAAAATGACAAAAAAATTTTAGAATCGAGGGTCAATTTAATTGATCATAATCAAGCCATCAAACCAACTATTCTTACCACCCATAACGATAGAGTTGAGCGCATTAACGCCAAATTTATGCAAAATATTTCGAATAAGGAATTTGAATTTAAGGCAGAATTTTCTGGCGATTTATACAAAATTGATTTTCTTAAAAAAAATTGTTTGGCCTATCAGCACCTTAAATTAAAGGTTGGAGCGCAGGTTATGATGATTAAGAATACTTATCAAAAAGAAGGAATTATCAATGGCTCTCTCGGTATAATTCGTGATTTTTCGGTTAAAAAAAATTATCCAGTTGTCGAATTTGTTAACAATAAAATCTTAACCATTAGTCCGGAAGATTGGAACCTGGAAAAATTTGATCACGACACCAAATCCATTAAAATTGAAGCATCGATTTCACAAATTCCTTTAATTTTAGCTTGGGCAATAACTATCCACAAATCTCAAGGCTTAACTCTTGATAAAATTTCTTGCGATTTATCAAATGTATTTAGCCCTGGTCAATCTTATGTAGCATTATCAAGAGTTAAAGGTTTAAATGGACTTTTCATTGAATCTATTAATTTTAACAAAATCATTGCTGATAAAAATGCCGTGAATTTTTATAAAAAAATTAAATCTCAATGTTAAGAAAATTCAAAACTCTTCCCCTAATTCGCAATAAAAATGGAGTTAAAGATATAATCTTATCTTGCCTGATTTTATCAATACTTATTGCCATGGTTCGCACTTTAAGTCTTGAATATAATATTTTCTTTATTGTGATGATGCGCAATTTTTTTGGCTTAATCCTTACTATGCCAAGCGTTGTCAAAGAAAAAACTAATATATTCAAAACCAAAAACCTTAAGCTTCACATCATAAGAAGCGCCAATGGCACTATTTCAATGTTTTGTTGGTTTAAGGCTGTAAGTTTATTACCACTTTGCGAGGCAGTAGCTTTAAGTTTTTTAACACCAATTGCAACAATCATAGCCTCATCTTGGTTTTTCAACGAAAAAATTTCAAAAAAAATTTCATTGGTTTGCGCTTTAAGTTTTGTTGGAGTTTTAATAATTTTACGCCCTGGATTCAATCAATTAAGCATTGGTTATTTATTTTCCTTTTTATCAATTTTATTATGGACTATTTCTAACTTAATCACCAAAACTATGACTAAAACCAGTAGTCCAAAATTGATTGTAGCCAATATGAATTTTTTTCAATTTTTCATTTCTATCCCCCTTGCCTTGCCCTATCTAGAACCCGTTGCTGATAACGATATTTTAGAATTTTTTATTCTTGGAGTTCTTTCCAATTTTTCTTATAAATTAATTGCAAAAGCATATTGCCGAAATAATCTTGGAAATTTGCAACCTTTTGATTTTACACGCTTAATTTTTACCAGCATAATTGCTTATTTTATATTTGATGAAAAATTCGATTTATGGGTATGGACTGGAGCCATGATTATTCTTGCTAGCTTGATTATGTTAGTTAAAAATTGGCCAAAAAAATTGCAAAAAGGACTTGAAGATAACTCTTAAAACCACTAAAATTCAGCAAAACCAATTTATATGAATTTATTTTTCGAAAAATATTTTAATCAAGCTATCGATAATTTAAAGGCAGAAAATCGCTTTCGCACCTTTACCAATATTTCGCGAATTTGTGGCGAATTTCCTTATGCCCTAAATAATAATAATGGTAAAAAAATCGTTATTTGGTGCTCTAACGATTATCTTGGAATGGGTCAAAATCCGCAGGCAATCTCTAGTGCCAAAAATGCTCTCGACCTATATGGGGTTGGAGCTGGTGGCACTCGAAATATCTCTGGAAACAATGCATTAATAGAAAATTTAGAAGACTTAATTGCCAAACATCATTGCAAAGAAGCCGGTTTAGTTTTTGGTTCAGGCTACAGTGCCAATGACGGCACCATCCAAGCTCTTGCCAAAATTATTCCAAATTTAACAATTTTTTCCGATAAAAAAAATCATGCTTCGATTATTTCTGGCATAAAACATAGCGGACTTACCAAGCATGTTTTTGCTCATAATGATTTGCAAAATCTTACTGAATTATTACAAAATTATAGCCTAAATCATCCAAAAATTATCATTTTTGAATCAGTTTATTCAATGGATGGAGATTTCGGCAAAATTCAAGAAATTGTCGAAATCGCCAAAAAATTTAATGCACTAACTTATATCGACGAAGTTCACGCCGTTGGCTTATATGGCAAAACTGGCGCTGGTCTGAGCGAATTACTTAATTTACAAAATCAAATTGATATTATTCAGGGCACTTTTGCCAAGGGATATGGGGCGATTGGAGGCTATATCACAGCCAAAGAAAATATTATTAAAGCGATTCGTTCTTTTGCTTCGCCCTTTATTTTTAGCACCTCAATGCCACCTGCAATTTTATCGGCAATTATAAATAATGTGCAATATTTACAAAATAGTAATGTCGAACGAAAAATTTTATTTGAAAATGTTGCTAAGGTCAAAAATGCTTTGCTTAAAAATAATATTAAAATTTTTCCAAATGACTCGCACATAATTTCAGTGATGGTTGGCGACCCAATTTTAGCAAAAAATATTTCGCAAAAACTTTTAAATGATTTCAACATTTACATTCAACACATCAATTATCCAACAGTTGCCAAAGGTGATGAGCGTTTACGCATTACTCCAAGCGCTCTTCATAACGATCAAATGATCGCTGATTTAATTTCGCACTTGACGCAAATATTCAAGGAAGTCGTTTAAAATTAGATAGGCGGAAACATCATCGATATCTTTATTTTTTTTCGAATTTGTTTTTGATAAATATCTCGCATCAAAGCTGGTAAGCCTTTCATCAAAGGCAATCAAAGGCAAATTGATTTTATGATTTTGTAAAAATTCATCAAAATTTTGCATAAATTTCATCACAAAATCCACCATCAAATTTTCTGAACCATCCATTTTTAATGGCAATCCAAAGA
>Ga0172372_10006867_pt1 | contig 15415 bp, 10 predicted proteins | sample LakKiv5m_2_FD_114544 | JGI IMG/M metagenome (GOLD analysis project Ga0172372, IMG submission 114544) | Freshwater microbial communities from Kabuno Bay, South-Kivu, Congo - kab_092012_9.5m | ecosystem: Environmental > Aquatic > Freshwater > Lake | place: Democratic Republic of the Congo...
TGCCCAGACTCCTACGGGAGGCTGCAGTCGTGAATTTTCCGCAATGGGCGAAAGCCTGACGGAGCGACACCGCGTGCAGGATGAAGGCCTTCGGGTTGTAAACTGCTGTCAGGTTCTAGGAACGAACGAGTGTGAACAGCACTCGGAATGACTAAGACCAAAGGAAGCAGCGGCTAACTCTGTGCCAGCAGCCGCGGTAATACAGAGGTTGCAAACGTTGTTCGGAATTACTGGGCATAAAGCGCACGTAGGTGGTCTGCTAAGTCGGGCGTGAAATCCCTCGGCTCAACCGAGGAATTGCGTCCGATACTGGCAGGCTCGAGGTTCGGAGGGGTAACTGGAACTCCTGGTGGAGCGGTGAAATGCGTAGATATCAGGAGGAACACCGGTGGCGAAAGCGAGTTACTGGCCGAAATCTGACACTGAGGTGCGAAAGCTAGGGTAGCAAACGGGATTAGATACCCCGGTAGTCCTAGCCGTAAACGATGGGCACTTGGCAGGGGGATACCTATGGTTCTCTCTGCCGGAGCAAATGTGCTAAGTGCCCCGCCTGGGGAGTACGCTCGCAAGGGTAAAACTCAAAGAAATTGACGGGGGCTCACACAAGCGGTGGAGCATGTGGTTTAATTCGAAGCAACGCGAAGAACCTTACCTGGCCTTGACATGTACGGATTATCCCTATGAAAGTAGGGTGACAGCCCTTCGGGGTCGGAACGTACACAGGTGTTGCATGGCTGTCGTCAGCTCGTGTCGTGAGATGTTGGGTTAAGTCCCGTAACGAGCGAAACCCCTATCACTAGTTGCCAGCGGGTCATGCCGGGGACTTTAGTGAGACTGCCGTTGTTAAAACGGAGGAAGGTGGGGACGACGTCAAGTCATCATGGCCCTTATGGCCAGGGCGACACACGTGCTACAATGGTTGGTATAAAGGGTTCCAAAACCGTGAGGTCAAGGTAATCCCAAAAAGCCAGCCCCAGTTCGGATTGAAGGCTGCAATTCGCCTTCATGAAGCCGGAATCGCTAGTAATCGCGGATCAGCCATGCCGCGGTGAATATGTTCCTGAGCCTTGTACACACTGCCCGTCAAGCCACGAAAGCGAGGAGTGCTCGAAGTCGCTTTGTCCAACCGAAAGGGGGACGGTGCCTAAAGCAAGCTTCGTGATTGGGACTAAGTCGTAACAAGGTAGCCGTAGGGGAACCTGCGGCTGGATCACCTCCTTTCTAACGGATAAGTTAGATGTTCTGGCCTCTGGCCGGAACAGCGCGCATAGGAGCTTGCATGGGGACGAGGGCCACTCTACTTCCACACGGGCGTTGGGCTGCGGATACATGTCCGCAGCTGACGCTCGGTGCCTTTCCGGGTATCGGGCCTGTAGCTCAGTTGGTTAGAGCACCCGCCTGATAAGCGGGAGGTCAGTGGTTCAAGTCCACTCAGGCCCACCAGAGGTCTTGACTTGAGCGGCTGTCCCCTGCGCCGAAGGCCCCTAGATCCGCTGGATCAGACGGATCCGTCGGGTCAGCCAGATCCGTTGGATCAGCCAGATTCAACGGGGGCTCGGATTCAGTGGGGGCGTAGCTCAGTTGGTAGAGCACCTGGTTTGCAACCAGGGGGTCGTGGGTTCGAGTCCCTTCGCCTCCACCACCTGTGCTCGGCCTGACCTTGGATCTGTGAGCTTTGCAGTCGCTGGCGCATGTCGGCCGACTCGCTTTGAGTTGAGGGCACCCGGAAGAACGAAACACGCTGCGGCCAAGCCGCGGCATGATCTTTGAAAACAAGGTGAATGGATCAAGTGGACACCACAATGCAAGAACAAGTGGTTAAGCTACGAAGAGTGTATGGTGGATGCCTTGGCGTCCATAGCCGAAGAAGGACGTGGTCAGCTGCGATAAGCTCCGGGGAGCCGCCAACAGGCTTTGATCCGGAGGTCTCCGAGATCGGGAAACCGACCAGGATTTATCTCCTGGTACCGTGCGCACAACTCGTGCACGGAGGAAACGCAGAGAACTGAAACATCTCAGTACCTGCAGGAATAGAAAGAAAACTCGACTCCCCCAGTAGCGGCGAGCGAACGGGGAAGAGCCTAAACCGGCGTCGTGCAAGGTTGCAGCCGTTGCGACGCCGGTGTCGCGGGATCTACAGGACTCACTGCGAGGAGTCCAGGAAGTTAACAAGCACATGCTTAGGTGAATGGTGTGGGAAAGCCAGCCGTAGCGGGTGACAGCCCCGTAGCCGACAAGCAGTGTGCCTTCCGTAGCGATCCCAAGTAGCACCGGACACGGGAAACCTGGTGTGAATCCGGGGGGACCACCCCCCAAGGCTAAGTACTCATGGACGACCGATAGTGCAATAGTAGCGCGAGCGAAAGGCGAAAAGAACCCCGGTTAGGGGAGTGAAATAGAACCTGAAACCATACACTTACAGCCTGTCGGAGGCCTATGACTCTTCGGAGTAATGGCTCACGGCGTGCCTTTTGCATAATGATGCGGCGAGTTACTTTGTCGGGCAAGGTTAAGTCCTTACGGGACGAAGCCGAAGGGAAACCGAGTGTGAATAGCGCGATTCAAGTCCGGCGGAGTAGACCCGAAAGCCAGCGATCTATCCATGAGCAGGCTGAAGCGGATGTAACAATCCGTGGAGGGCCGAACGGGTGTGGGTTGAAAACCGCTCCGATGACTTGTGGATAGGAGTGAAAGGCTTATCAAGCTGGCAAATAGCTGGTTCTCCCCGAAATAGCTTTCGGGCTAGCCTTTGGTAATAGTAGATGGGGGTAGAGCTACTGATTGGGTCGTGGGCCCTAACCCGGTACCACTCCTAATCAAACTCCGAATACCATCTACCGTATCCAGGGAGTCAGTCTACGAGCGATAAGGTTCGTGGTCGAGAGGGAAACAACCCAGAACTACAGCTAAGGTCCCTAATGCATCCTAAGTGAAGAGAAGGAAGTGAAATCTCTAAGACAGCCAGGATGTTGGCTTAGAAGCAGCCATCATTTAAAGAGTGCGTAATAGCTCACTGGTCGAGAGGTTTTGCGCCGAAAATGAACGGGTCTCAAGGGTGCAACCGAGGCTTAGTACTAGATGAAGCTGTCATGCTTCTTCTATTGGTAGGGGAGCGTTCCAAGCGAGTGAAGGTAGACGGTAACGACTACTGGACGCTGTGGAAGTGATTATGCCGCAATTAGTAGCGAGAAAGCAGGTGAGAATCCTGCTCGCCGTAAACCCAAGGGTTCCCGGGCACGGTAAATCCGCCCGGGGTTAGTCGGACCCTAAGACGAGGCCGAAAGGCGTAGTCGATGGAAGACAGGTTAATATTCCTGTACTACCGAGAAGCGTTAAGACCGATGGGGGGACGCGGGAAGAATTGCAATCGCACTGACCGATGTGCGTCTAAGCTTGAGGGAGGCTGATAGGTAAACCCGTCAGCGTAATCCCAGGAGTGACAGCGAGCCCGCAAGGGCGAAGTTGCAGGACCAACCGACGAGAAAATCCTCTAGGAAGCAACTCGGTATCCGTACCAAAACCGACACAGGTGGGTGAGGTGATTATCCTAAGGCGCTCGAGAGAAATGCAGTCAAGGAACTCGGCAAATTAACCCCGTAACTTCGGGAAAAGGGGTGCCCCGTGGAGTGTAGGTCTTCGCGACTCAAGCTCTGTGGGGCCGCAGAGAAATGGCCCATGGAACTGTTTATTAAAAACACAGGTCTGTGCAAAGTCGTACCGACGACGTATACAGACTGACGCCTGCCCAATGCTGGAAGGTCAAGAGGAGGGGTTAGCGCAAGCGAAGCTCCGAATCGAAGCCCCAGTGAATGGCGGCCGTAACTATGACGGTCCTAAGGTAGCGAAATTCCTTGTCGGGTAAGTTCCGACCCGCACGAAAGGCGTAATAACATGGGCACTGTCTCGACGGCATGCTCGGCGAACTTGTAGCTGTGGTGAAGATGCCACGATCCCGCATCAAGACGGAAAGACCCCGTGAACCTTTACTGTAGCCTGATATTGAGACTTGTTATGTCGTGCGTAGCATAGGTGGGAGACGTCGAAGCTGGGCTTTCGGGTCCGGTGGAGTCATCAGTGAAATACCACTCTCGTAATGATAAGTTTCTAACACCGCTGAACAGGGCGGTAGACAGTGTCAGGTGGGCAGTTTGGCTGGGGCGGTCTCCTCCAAAAGAGTAACGGAGGAGCACGATGGTGCACTCAGTGCGGTTGGCAATCGCACGTAGAGCGTAAGGGTATAAGTGCGCCTGACTGCAAGAGATATAGCTCAAGCAGGTACGAAAGTAGGTCCTAGTGATCCGGCGGATTCCGAGTGGAAGGGCCGTCGCTCATCAGATAAAAGGTACTCCGGGGATAACAGGCTGATCGCGCCCAAGAGTTCATATCGACGGCGCGGTTTGGCACCTCGATGTCGGCTCATCGCATCCTGGGGCTGAAGGAGGTCCCAAGGGTTTGGCTGTTCGCCAATTAAAGCGGTACGCGAGCTGGGTTTAGACCGTCGTGAGACAGGTCGGTCCCTATCTGATGTGGGTGTAGGATGATTGCGGAGCCTTTCCCCTAGTACGAGAGGATTGGGGAGGACGGTCCTCTGGTGTTCCAGTTATCGTGCGAACGGTATCGCTGGGTAGCTACGACCGGAACGGATAAGTGCTGAATGCATCTAAGCGCGAAGCCTTCTCCAAAACAAGTCATCCCAACTAGTCCCCTGGAAGACTACCAGGTTGATAGGCCGGCGGTGTAAGGATGGTAACATCCGTAGCTTACCGGTACTAATCGGACAATCGGCTTAACCACCTTTTTCCACCGACTGCGCTGCAGTCCTTGGAAACAGGTCGTTCGACCAAAGATGGTGTACACAACGATCCATTCACCTTTCTTACAGCCGCGGAGCCATGTTCCTTTGGGAGCGCTCCGCGGCCACCGTACTCCCGGTGATCATGGACTTCTGGCCATACCCGTTCCCATTCCGAACACGGTCGTCAAGCGGAAGTCGCCGATGATATTGCTTTGCGAGAAAGTAGGTCGTCGCCGGGGTTTTTCACACACGCCCAGCTGCTGAACAAGCGCTGGGCGTTTTTTTTGGCCTTCGGTGCTCCGCTGGAACGCCGCGGGGTATCGGCCGGGAACCTCGCACCACCTCTTAGGTTTGGTTTCACCACGTTCGGGTTCGAGGGCGTCCGGCACTTGTCTCCGTGCTCCTTGCAGAGGAGTGCCCACTGCGTCCGGAGTCGTTCGGCCGTGGGCTCTACCGCGGGATCCCCTTGCCGGGGGTCGCATCTCTATTTCGTCACCCTCCAGGTCAAAGGGCTCCTCGAAACCCGGTGAGCGGGTACTCGATCCACTTGTACCGCTGCGTGCGGATGCCCCAGTGAGTCTCCACGCGGTGAGGGGCGGGGTACTCGTAGTTGCGGTAGCCAATGGCCTCGCGCCAGTTCTTGGGTGGATCGCCCTGCAGCAGGGGCACCAGACGGGCTCCCTGCACGCCCGCCCAAGTGGGGGCCATGAGTGAAGCGAAGGAGGCCCTCCGAGGGGAACCGGGCCGAGCGGTGATGTCTCCACTCGAAGTACTTGCCGAAGTTCTCGCGCTGAGGATAAGGCACGCATGGTCCGCGCTGCGGAGGCTTGCACCGAGCGTGGCGAGATCGGTGCGCTCTTGCGACGTGAAGGCGTCTAAGGCTCCAAGCTCGCTGCGTTGCGTGAGCAGCGATGTGAGCTGTGAGCATGGTGTCGATGGACGGACGGGCAAGAAGCACTGCTCTCATCCGGCGGGGCGGAGGATGATCCTCCCCAGCTTGCGCCGCGGCAAGGATGCGAGCGCTGATGTACAGCGCGAGAGCTGCCCGCGCCCCGGGGCTGTGAGGAAATCCGCTCGGCCCCCCTTGCGGATCCGTGCAGGGCATCCGGGTAGGGCATCCGGGTAGGGCATCCGGGTAGGGCATCCGGGTAGGGCATCCGGGTAGGGCATCCGGGTAGGGCATGCGCTTATGGAGAAGCTGCTAGGTACGGGCCGGCCTCATCAGGGATGCTCACGGTCCGTGGCAGATCAATGCTTTGGCTTGGCCGCTGCCGCCGCGGCCTCCAACTTCGCCAGCGCTTCCGCGGCGAGTCGCGCAATGCTCTGATCCAGCTCAGGCGGGGCGACTTGCGCTCCCTTGGGTAGCGGACGGTCGCTGGGAGCACGCATACGCATGTGAGCATTCTCCATGCGCAGCTTCGCCAACTCTGGCATCTCAGGAAAGTCTCGAAAGTCCACGAAGCAGGTCACATCGTCGCAGCACATGACCCCACCCACATCTGTGCGACGCCCCCATTCCATCACCTGAGCTGGGTTCTCGTCTCCGACGACGGCCATTCCTTGGCTGAGGAGAATGGCAGCGATGCTGAGGTTCAATAACGTGTGCGCATCTTGAACGGTGGCCCGTTCACTCTGGAATCGCTTCAACGGTCCACGAAATCTCCAAAGCCTACGCCCTGCGCTTGGTGTTTGCGGACCAGGGCGGTTGTATTGCTCTTCCTCCGACAATTCTCCGGCGGCTGGCACCGTCGCCGTCGCCACATCCGCCCTGTCGGGTTCCGCCCTCGCAGAGGTCGAGTCAGAAGGATCTGCTGTTAGACGGAGCTCCGGCTCTTTCGGTAAGCCCGACTCGTCTAAGGTGGGGGCAGTCAGCTCCGCTCGGGTGAAGCTGAGGACAGCGATCGTGCAGAGTCCCACAGTGAGCACAATCGCAAGCAAAAGTAAGGGATGTTTCATGTTGGGTGGAAAGGTCTAGGGCGTCATGCCACGAAGCTTGGAGGAAACAGGCACAGCGCGCGCGATGCCCATGAAAAGTCCATAAACGAAGTCCTTCATTGCCGCACCTTCAATTGAATGGCCCAGCGGTCTGGCACGCGTCCCTCACCGAGCCGGAGTGACCAATCGGAGGAAGCTTCCTCGGCTGCCAATATGGGTCGATACGACCACGCCTTCTGCTCAGGGCTGAGGCCACTAGGGTCGGAATGAACCCATCTTTCATCCGCAAGTTGAGCACAGATGGGTTCCTCGCTCGTCGGTTGACGCTCAAACGCGTAAGCGACAGCAGGGAGCCCCAAGGGGTAAGGGACGAGCAGGATTTCAGCCGCCTGCGCCTGTGCGACTTCTAGCGTACTCACCCATGTCCTGCCATCGACAGCAGAGCTGGACGGCTTCTGAGCAGCCGCAAAGTTGCGCCACGCATCGAAGACCTTCGGATAGTCAGCCTCTGCCACCGCGACCATCCAAACACCGGTGGGTGTCGACAGATAACAAGTCAACTGGTGGTCCGCCGTGTACTTTCGAAGGTCGAACTCTAGAGGCTCCTCGAGCGCGAACATGCGTTTCCCAGATATCTCCGTTCGTGCCGCTTCCATCAGGAGTTTCACCGCGGATTCGAGAACTGCGCGCTCGAGAGCAAGCGCGTCCATGGCCGGCGGGGTTGCAGTGCGAGTGGCACCCACACCTGCTGAATTTGGGTTGGCATTCGAGGGGGGAGTCGTTCCAGCGCCCAGCCCGCGAAAAACCCACCAGATAGAGGTTGCCAACAGAAGCAGGAGGCAGGCAGCCGCCACGAGGCGGGGCGCGGAAGTGTGAGGATTCTGACTGGGAGCTTTCATGGCTACCTATGCGCGACTCGGGTTGGGGGGAAGCATGAGTTAGGTGCTGAGCCGCCAATGCGGCTTGTGCCAGCCTAGCAGCCGCAAGTAAGTGTGAAAGAAATGGAATCGATGCAATCCAGAGGACAATCGGGGAGAGCTGCGGGCAGAGTGGTCGGCAACGCGACGAGCAAAGGAAATAAACGGCTTGACAGCGATTTGGGAAGCATTGAAGAAACTCCTGACAAGGGTTCAGAAGGGACGGGAAGTGCCAACTAAGGTCCGGCATTACCCCCCCTGGGGGTGCTGAGCAACGTCTTTTTCTGGAATTACGTTGTGAAAGCTCCTCCGTTTTCAATGGCGAGGTCGATGTATCCTGTTTCAGACCCACCGCTGCTCCCGGCCAGCACTGCACGTCCCTGTCGAAGAATGGATGTGATTCTTTAGGCATCCTCAATCGCGCCCTAGAAATCACGCGTCGTGGCAAGCGCTCGAGCCTGCGCTGCCCCGAGGCCGATCGCAGCTGCGGATCGTAGTGCTCGCCTTGGTCCGGGAAGACCTCTCAGGCGTCGAAGCCGGCGGGATCGCTCTTGAGGTGCCACTTCCTGTGCAGGGCGGTCTGGTAACCCGCCGTCTGCCGCACCTTCGGGAAGCTTCGCAGCGCAGGATCGAAGCCCTTGGAGTTGTCGATCACGCCATGCTTGTGGCTGTGCATGCCCGTCAGCAGGGTCGCGCGCGCGGGGGCGTAGATCGCATTCCCGAAGGAGGCTCGGTCAAAGCGCAGGCCCTGCGCTGCCAGTCGGTCCAGGTGGGGCGGTGTGTGCCGCCACCGATGCGTAGGTACCGAGTGCCTGCGTGGCGTGGTCTTCGGCCAGGATGAAGACCATGTTGGGGCGCGGCAGCTCGCGCGGCGGTGACAAAGCAGGGTCGGACTGCACTGCAGGGTCGGACTGCACTGTAGGGTCGGACTGCACTGTAGAGTCAGCCTGCGACGCAGGGTCGGGACGCACCGCGCAGCCGACCGTGCCGCAGACAAGACCCTGAACGACCGACCGCGCCACCAGGTACCCCATGCGGGTCCAGCTTGCGGCCTTCTTTCACGGGCGTGGAATGCCCACCCGCGCAGAATCTGCGAGCCTTTGGCGAATCTAGGAGCGGTAGTCCGCGTTGATGCGCACGTAGTCCGCGGAATAGTCGCAGGTCCAGGCTTCCGCGCTGCTCATTCCTGCCGCTAGATCGATGCCCAGCACGACCTCGTGATTGTTGAGCAGGTGCAGGTGGGCCGTCGGTTCGTTCTCCGGATGCGGCTTGCCGCCGGAGTACACATCGGCCTCGCCGATCCAGACGCGGGCCTTGTCCGTATCGAACTTGACTCCGCTGCGCCCAGCGGCGGCAAGGATGCGTCCCCAGTTGGGATCGCGGCCGTGGACAGCGGTCTTGGTCAGCGGGCTCGTGGCGATGGTGCGCGCGACCAGCGCGGCGGCGGCCTCGTCGGGAGCACCGTGGACCTGCACCGTCACGAGGCGCGTGGCGCCCTCACCGTCCGCGGCGATGCAGCGGCAAAGCTCCTGACTGACTTCCAGCACCGCGCGTTCGAGCACATCGTCATGACTGTCGGTCCAGCCGGCGCGGCTCTTGGGGTGCGTGCTGCCCTCGGCGTGCTGGCTGCTCCAGAGGAAGAAGGTGTCGTTGGGGGAGGTGTCCCCATCGACCGTCAGGCGGTGGAAGCTGCGGTCGGCGATGCGCCGGAGCATTTCGCGCGGGTGGTCGTCGGCTGGCCCGTCGGTCAGCACGTAGGCGAGCATCGTGGCCATGTTGGGGTGGATCATTCCGGACCCCTTGGCGACGCCGGTGACGCGGAAGGGCGGGCCGTTCTTGTCTTCGACGGCCAGCGTGCGCACCTTCGGCACGAGGTCGGTGGTCATGATTGCGGTCGAGAAATCACCCAGTCCGCGCTCGCTGGCGTTGGCAAGCAGCGTCGGCAGCGCATCGAGGATGCGCTCGAGCGGCAGACGCGCGCCGATCACGCCCGTGCTCATGAACAGCACTTCTTCGGGCGCGCAGCCGATCAGCTCGGCCAGCGCGCGCTGCACCGCTCGGTTGTCCTCGATGCCCTCGATGCCCGTGGAGCAGTTGGCGTTGCCGGAGTTGACCAGGATCGCGCGCACCTTGCCCCCGCTCTTCGCGAGGCTCTCGCGTCCGACGACGACGTGCGCGCCCTGCAGCTGGTTGGCCGTGAACAGCGCGCTCGCCGGGTAGGCGCGGTCCGCCACGATCAGGCCCAGATCCAGCTTGTTCTTCTTGGCGCGGATGCCGCAGTGCAGCGCCGCGGCCTTGAAGCCGGTGGGGAGCACGGGACGAGCATCGCTGACGCGGGTCTTGGTTTGGGAGGTCTGGATTTCCATGTGGTCAGGTCGGATTCGAGGTGCGGGAAACAGGAGCAGAGACATGCGCGAGCGGCACGCGCGAGTGGAGCAGGGCTTTCCAGCGTGCGGCCTCGGCGCGCACGCGTTCGGGAGCGGTGCCGCCGGTGACCCTGCGGCGCGCCAGCACGGCGTCGACGGACAGCTCGCGACGCCAGGCGGCATCGTCGAGGTGGGCGAGTTCGGGGAGCAGCCGGGAGCGGTCCGCGAGGCTCAGATCGTCGAGCTCGAGGCCCCGCTCGATCGCGGCGCGCACCACAAGACCCGCGCGCTCGTGGGCGTCGCGGAAGGGGATGCCGCCGCGCACGAGCAGATCCGCCAGATCCGTGGCGTTGGAATAGCCCTTGTTGGCCTCGGAACGGCAGCGCGCTTCGTCGAAGGCGATGTTGTTCACGAGGATCGCCGCCACGGCAAGGCACTCGCGCACGGTATCCAGCGCGTCGAAGCACAGTTCCTTGTCCTCCTGCAGGTCCTTGTCGTAGGCCAGCGGAAGTCCCTTCTGAAGCACCAAGAGCGACTGCAGGGCTCCGATCACGCGTGCGCTCTTGCCGCGCAAGAGCTCGAAGCCGTCGGGGTTTTTCTTCTGCGGCATCAGGCTCGAGCCTGTGCTGATCGCATCGGAGAGCCGCACGAAACGCGCCTCCTGCGAGGCGAAGAAGATGCAGTCCTCGGAGAAGCGCGAGAGGTGCACCATGCATTGCGCGGCCATGAAGGCCAACTCGGCCGCATGGTCGCGCGCGCTGACCGCGTCGAGGCTGTTGCGCGTGGGACGGGAGAACCCCAGCTCCGTAGCCAGCTGTTCCCGATCGACGGGGAAGGCTGTGCCCGCCAGCGCGCCGGAGCCCAGCGGCGAGACATTCATGCGCGCCAGCGCCTGCTGCAGGCGTTCGCGGTCGCGCTCGAGCATCTCGACATAGGCCAGCAGGAAATGGCCCGCCGTGACCGGCTGCGCGCGCTGCAGGTGCGTGTAGCCGGGCATCGGCAGATCCGCGACCTTGGCGGCGAGCTGCACGAGCGCTGACTGCAGTTCCTCCAGCGCGAGGCCGATCTGCGCGCCGAGCACGCGCAGATTCAGGCGGAAATCCGTGGCAACCTGGTCATTGCGCGAGCGGCCTGTGTGCAGCTTGCGGGCCAGATCGCCGATGCGCGAGCGCAGCCGCGACTCGACGAAATCGTGGATATCCTCGGCGCTCGACTGAGCGAACAGGGCGGGCTGTGCCTCGAGCTCGGCCGCGATCGCGCGCAGACCCGCTTCGATGCTGTAAGCCTCGTCGGTGAGAATCACCTCTGCGCGCGCGAGCGCGTGGGCCCATGCGATGCTGCCAGCGATGTCCTCGCGCCACAGCCGCTGATCGACCGATAAGCTGGCCTGAAACGCGTGGAAGCGCGGATCCGGCCGGCCCTCGAAGCGCCCGCCCCACAGCTGGCTCATGTCAGGACCTGCTTGGCGCGCTTCTTGGCCGCCTTGCCCGTCTTGATCGGCGCCGCCGCCAGCTTGGCGCTCGGCAGAAGCGCCTTGGCCGTCTTGCCGCCGCCGCTGCTTGCCGCCTTGCTCACCGACTTGCCCGCGCGTTTGCCGCTGCGCACCTGCGCTGCGACCATGCCCGGCAGACCGTAGAGCCGCACGAAGCCCTTCGAATCGGCATGGTCGTACTTCGCGCTGGGGCCGAAGGTCGCGAGATCCTCGCTGTAGAGCGAGTAGGGGCTCGATGCTCCCAGAGCGGTGGCCGTGCCCTTGTAGAGCTTGACGCGCACCTCGCCGGTGACGAAGCGCGTGGCTTCGCGGAAGTAGGCGTCCATCGCCTCGCGCAGCGGGGCGAACCAGCGACCCGTGTAGACGAGATCGGCGTAGTCGGGCATCAGCTTCTCGCACATGCGCGCGCTGTCGCGGTCCATGGTCAGGGCGCGCAGCGTGCGCAGCGCCTCGAGGATGATCGTGCCGCCGGGCGTCTCGTAGACGCCGCGCGACTTCATGCCGACCAGGCGGTTTTCGCAGATGTCGACGCGGCCGACGCCGTGGAAGCCGCCGAGTTCGTTGAGCTTGGCGACCAGCGCTTCGGGGCCGTGCTTCTTGCCATCCACCGAAACCGGCACACCGGCCTCGAAGCCCAGCGTCAGGGTGCGCGGCTCATCCGGCGCTTTCTCCGGTGACACGGTCAGCATCCAGACGTCCTCCGGCGGCGAGTTGGCAGGATCCTCGAGCGCACCACCCTCGTGGCTGATGTGCCACAAGTTGCGGTCGCGTGAGTAGATCTTCGTGCGGCTGGCCGTGATCGGGATCTTGCGTGCCTCCGCATAGTCGATCGCATCCTCGCGCGAGCGGATGTCCCACTCGCGCCAGGGAGCGATGATCTCCAGATCCGGAGCGAGCGCCTGATAGGTCAGCTCGAAGCGCACCTGGTCGTTGCCCTTGCCGGTGCAGCCATGCGCGACGTACTTCGCGCCGACCTCGCGCGCGTAGTCGACCTGCACCTTGGCGAGGATCGGGCGCGCCATGCTGGTTCCGAGCAGGTAGCGGCCTTCGTACACGCTCATGGCGCGCAGATTGGGCCACACATAGTCGGTCAGGAACTCGCGGCGGACATCGACGACCTTGCAGGACTTGGCGCCGGTCTTCTTCGCTTTGTCCTCGAGGCCCTTGAGCTCGTCTTCGCCCTGGCCGACATCGCCGCAGACGGCGTGCACTTCCAGCCCGTAGTGTTCCTTGATCCAGGGAATGATGATCGATGTGTCGAGTCCGCCGGAGTAGGCGAGGACAACCTTGTCAGCCATGAGAGGGCTCCGAGTAAGGGGTAGGGCGTGAAGGGGTGCGGGGGGAGGAATTCAGGGTTGAGCGGGGAGACCGTAAGTTCCCCATTCTTCGCGCGCGGGTCCGAACACGCCGGGAACCTTGAGTCCCGCCTGGCGCATCAGCACCGTCAGCTGGCCGCGGTGGTGGACCTCGTGATAGAGCAAGCCGCTCAGCACCATGTGGCGCGGCCAGCTCTGTCCGTACATCGGGATCGACTCCGGCAGCATCGCGTCTGTCCACGCGGAACGCAGCGTGCTCATCAGGCTGGCGCGAACCACGCTGTAGGCCTTGGCGATCTGCGCAGCCTGCGTGGGCACGGGCGCGCCGTGCGCGGGGCCGGCAAGGCCCTTGATGCCGGCCTGAGCAAGCATCTCCGGATAGGTCTGCACGATGTGCCAGGCGATGAAGCCCAGATCGCGGCCCTGCGGGTCGACCTTGGTCGACAGCGACGCATCCGAGAGATGCTCGAGCACGCGCAGGGTTTCCACGCTGTGGTGCTCGAAGTCGCGCTGGAACTCATCGAGTGAGTGGTACATGGCTCAGGATTCTCCCATCAAGAGGACCATCACCGCCTTCTGCACATGCAGGCGGTTCTCGGCGATATCGTAGACGATCGAGTTGGGGCCGTCGATCACGCCGGCCGTGACCTCCTGTCCGCGGTGCGCGGGAAGGCAGTGCATGAACAGCGCGTCCGGCTTGGCGATCGCCATCATCTCCTCGTCGACGCGGTAGTCGTTGAAGATCGCCGAGCGCTCCTCGATCTCGTCTTCCTGGCCCATGCTGGCCCACACATCCGTGTAGACCGCATCGGCGCCCCGCACCGCCGTCTCGGGATCGTTGACGATCTGGATGTCGGAGCCCGATTCGCGCGCCATCAGCATCGCTTCGCTGATCACTCGGGCATTGGGCTCGTAGCCTTCGGGGCTGCAGACGGTCATGTTGGCTCCCAGGCGCGCGGCGACATGCACCAGCGAGTGGCAGGTGTTGTTGCCGTCGCCAACGTAGACCAGCTTGCGGCCCTTCACCGATCCCCACTTCTCGGTCAGCGTGAAGACATCGGCCAGCGCCTGGCAGGGGTGCAGATAATCCGACAGGCCGTTGATCACGGGTATCGAGCAGTTGGCCGCAAGCTCCTCCAGCGCGCGGTGCTTGAACGTGCGGGCGACGATGCCGTCCACCCAGCGTTCGAGGTTGCGCGCCATGTCCTTGAGCGATTCGCGCGAGCCCAGGCGGACATCGCGGTGGTCCATGAACACCGCCGAGCCGCCCAGATCCTGCATGCCGATGTCGAAGGTGAAGCGCGTGCGCAGCGAGTCCTTCTCGAAGATCATCGCCAGTCGCTTGCCCTTGAGCACGGAGTTGTGTTCGTTGCGGCCGCGCTTGAGTTCCGCGGCCGCATCGAAGACGGTTTCAATGTCCCCGGTCCCCAGTTGAGCGATCGTCAACAGGTCCTTGGTGGGCAACTTGCCGAAACGGGTGAGGGTGGCGGTCATGAAGGAACTCCTTTCGAAACGGAAACGGACTACAGCTCGCGCAGACAATCGCGCAGGATCGAGAGACCGCAGCCGATCTCTTCGGACGTGATGACATAAGGTGGCAGGATGCGGATCACGTCACCCGCCGTGCAGTTGGTGATCAGGCCTCTCGCGTAGAGCTTCTTTTGCAACTCGGGCGCATTGCGCTCGAGTCGCAGGCCCTGCATCAGGCCGCGGCCGCGCAGTTCGGTGATCACGCTGAATTCGCCCTTGAGGTCCGCGAGGCCCGCGCGCAGTTCGTTGCCGCGCGCGACCACTTCGGCCTGCAGGCCCTGCTCCATCAGATCGAGGAAGATCTGGGCGCCGCGCAGCACGAAAGGACCGCCCGCGAAGGTCGAGCCGTGATCGCCCGGTTCGAAGACATCGGCGTGCTCGGCGGCGACGATGGCGCAGCCCATCGGCAGGCCGGCGGCGATGGGTTTCGCCAGCGTGACCACATCCGGCTTCACGCCGGCGGCATCGCCCGCGAGGAAACTGCCCGTGCGGCCGCAGCCGCACTGCACCTCATCGTGCACCAGCAGCGTGCCGGTGGCCGTGCACAACTCGCGCACCTCGCGCAGGAAGGCGTGCGGCAGCTCCTTGACGCCCTGCTCGCCCTGGATCGGCTCGAGGAACACGCCGGCGTAGCGGCGCGTCTCCAGCAGCGAACGCAGCCGTGCAGTGTCGCCGGGGGCGACGAACTCGACATCGGGCAGCAGCGGGTGGAAGGGCTTGCGGTACTTTTCGGTGTGCGTCAGCGAGAGCGCGCCCATCGTGCGACCGTGGAAGCTGCCCTCCATCGCGATCAGGCCCGTACGCTGCTTCTCGCCACGCTGGTAGGCCTTCTTGCGCACGATCTTGATGGCCGCCTCGTTGGCTTCGGTGCCGCTGTTGGTGAAGAACACCGCCTGCAGTCCGCTCTGGCGCGCGAGGCGCGCGGCGACATCCTGCGAGTAGGGGTTCTGGAACAGGTTCGAGAGGTGCACCGTGCGCGCCAGCTGGGCGGAAAGCTCGCGCACCATCACCGGATGGTTGTGGCCCAGGGCGCTGACCGCGATGCCGCCGAGGAAGTCGATGAA
>Ga0172372_10006868_pt1 | contig 15414 bp, 5 predicted proteins | sample LakKiv5m_2_FD_114544 | JGI IMG/M metagenome (GOLD analysis project Ga0172372, IMG submission 114544) | Freshwater microbial communities from Kabuno Bay, South-Kivu, Congo - kab_092012_9.5m | ecosystem: Environmental > Aquatic > Freshwater > Lake | place: Democratic Republic of the Congo...
AATCAGCATTTTCCATCGACCGATCTACGCGCCCAAATGTTCTCGGAGCCTGCTTGCTGCCGCAGGGAGCGCCCTTTCCTCGATTCAACTCACCACGTCATGCCCGGTGGTGAGAAATCCGGGTTAGCGCGGCCGAAAAAATCCGTGGCCGGAATGATATCTATGCCGCCCTCACGCTGGGCGCGAGAGCTGGGGGATTTTGGAGATCGTTTCTCCATTTTCTGGCGGAAAAAGGAGAAACGATCTCCAAAACCGGACCGTGAGCAACCTGATCTAGGCTAGACCCGCGGGCTCTAAACCTTTGGGTGATGGGATCCGGAGTCCTGGTTCCGTGAACGTGAGTGTCCTTTTTGATTCTAATCCAACGACTGACCTTTTTGGGTACCCCGGGGAGTTTTATAAAACCTCCTTCTTCGCGATGGGGTATCTCAGCGAGCGCGTTCCTACCGGAAGCAGGGGGGCCTCGAGTTCGGTTTCCTGGCCTCCCTTTGCACCCCAGAAAAATCGTGGATGCGGGTACTGGAGTCAGCTCTGCAATTTTTTTGCGGGGAACGCCAAACCTCGCCAGATCAAGAATGCAATTTTGTCGGCGGTCTAGGACATAGACCAACAGGAGAAAACGGGAACAGCATCCAAAACTCCGACTTCACCACCATTTTCTCACCTTTCTGATGATATGATTATATTGATCCGAAATGTAGAGGTTCCCGTCGGTATCAAACTCAATGTTATTGGGTCCCCAGAACCGGGCCTTAACATAGCTCTGACCCTCCTGGCTTGAGACGGAGTCCGTCAAACTGGTCGTAAACGTTCCGCCCGAACCCCTGTTTGGATCTCCCATTGTTATATATGTATTTGGGAAGTTATCCTGCCTATTAAAGCAAACTACAGTATTTCCGGCGCTGGCGTAGTCATTGTTGAAACGAACTCCATTGGCCACACATATCCAGTCTCCAAAGGCTGCAACATCCATGGGGCGGGTGATACCAGGGAGATTGAGTCGCCCCACTACACCGCGGAAATTTCCCGGATTAGTGTTGCCAGGATAGGACGCCCAGTCATTGATACCCAAAGCCGGTGAACCTTGGACATTGACGTAGCGGATCACGTTATTTGCGTAATCGGCTACAAAAAGATTACCTGGTTTTTCAGGATCCAGCGCGATCCCCTGTGGCTGATTCAAGTATGCCGTAGAAGGCAGGGCGCCCGGATTTGTTTCCGAAGCACTGTAAAGTGGATCAACACCCACCCCCCCAAGCGTACCACAGGTACCAATGTAACCATTCACAACCCCAGTTGCCGCGTCCACACGAACGATACAGTGATCCAGGTACATGGAAACATACATATTCACTCCATCACTCACCACACTCCAGGGTTGGGTGAGTCGGGTGCCTGTACCGCTCCCACTCATCGGCGTGATCCAGCCAGCCGTTCCATTTCCACAACCCTGAATATAATCGCCTACTAAACTACTCACTCGACCCGAACCCACAATCTGACTGAACAAAGTAAAGTTATTCGAGGTGAACCGATTCCAAACGCGCACTAGACAATTCAGACTAGCACCCTGATTGTTAGAATTGGAGACACCGGTATCCGTGAACAGGAGTTGCTTGACTGTTTCTGAGCTCCCACCTGATCCGACACTACTTGTAAAAAGAGTCACATCCCTGGGTCGATTCAACAGGGCTTCGGTAGCCTCAAGGTTCTCAGTACTGCCCGCCCCCCCACCGGCCTTACCCACGGCGACTGACACAATTCCGGTACTCAGATCAACCTTCCTGATTCGCGAGTTTTCCTTGTCCGCAAAGAAAAGAAGCTTTGAATCCGAGTCGACGGCCAGACCAAATGGCTCATTGAGAAGTGTCACCGAAGCTCCACTTGCTTCGGAATAACCAAATTTTCTCTGTCCAGCACCGATGAGAGTGGTGACCGCCCCCTGAGAAAGATTACTTGGAGCAGGAGTGGTTAGCGGATTACTCAAATCCATGTACCGGACACGGTTGTTATTGAAATCACCTAAATAGAGACGCTCATTGTTGCTGCTCACTTTTAACAAGCCAGGGTAGTAAACCGGGAGATTCACATTCAAGGTGGCTGTCGCTGGGTTAATCTGAGTGACATAAGCCGGATCCCCCTCACTGGCAAAGCCTGCTCCACCGCCAGTTCCAACGTTATTCCACACCAAGCGCGAAGTGCCGGGCGGCACGGCATTCCCGACACGCGAACCCGGCATCGCAAAAGGGTTCTGGATCCCGCCAAGATAGAAGGTCTTGGCTCCAGTACCGGTAGTGAAGTTCACGAAAACGACCCGAGCGTAGTTATCGCTCAAGACAAAAACACCTTCTGCCGTGCCGTTTACTGTCGAGCTATAGAGCTGGATCGAACTAGGTCTGGCGATAACCGTGCTATTCGTCGCCGCTCGATTCACATATCCAGGATTCCCGGGACACCCAGTGAACAAAGTAGCCTGAGCATTATTTGCTACCTCTGTTATGGACCCCCAGCCTCCTGTCTTCCAAGGGGCTCCGGAACGATTGAATACAAAGAGCGAGCAATCCCAAGTCCGGGTCCAGAATACATTCCCGTTTTCCGGATCCACATCGACCCCGCTGTTGTTCAGATTATTGACGGTAAAAAGACTTCTTGCGGTCAAATAAGCGCCATATCCAGTCGGGAACGAGCTTCCCTCACCGACGGATGCAGCAATCGAGTCATCCAAGAAGAGTTCCACAATCGACGAAGGGGAACCTGTGTTGTAATAGAGGCAACTCACAAACAAGGAACGTTTATGATTATATGGGCTTGCTGCCCGTGTGGCTTTCGGTCGATAGAGCGACAGACTGGTCGGGTGTATGCAACGACGGCTGGTCCCTAAGGTAAAAGAGTTGTTCACGAAATTCGACCCGCCCGTGGACGCATTTCCGAGAACCATGGTCACGTTGCGGTTGCTTGCCAGTGCCACAACCCGGTGATTCAACTGATCCGCGACATAGAGTGTGTTCCTGTCCGGATCCCAGGCCAGTCCGCGAGGACTATTCAACTTGAAGGTTGAAATGACATCCGCTGTTTCTGCCACTGGCGAGGAAGTATTGATACCTGCCGAACCATTCCCCAGAATCACGCCAATACGTCCCGGAGTCCAAGTTGTGCCCCAGCGAGTAAGGTTTACGCTATTCGCATCCGAGTAATAGAACCACACTACATGATTGACTGGGTCCGAAATAAACAAGTTCCCAGACCCATCATCCTCAATGTCACTCGGCCAAATCTTAATCCGATTTTGATTCCCACTGTTGACGGTCAATCCGTGGCCGATGTCAGGGTTTCCAACGAGAGTACAAATTTTCCCTGGCCCCATTGTATTACAGATGTCGCTAAATTGATTGACATCGATCGAGTAGGTATTTGCTCCAACCAATGCAGTCCTATCCGAGACATTGTAAACATTGGGCAAAGACCACTCGATGCCATCATACACCCGCACTGAAAGCGCATGGGGGTTAGTGTAGGCAAGGTTCCCATTGCTTCTTGGATTGAAGAAAACTGAGCCTTCCGTGTTACTTGAGGTCTCTGGCGTCACATATGGAAGGCTGTTGTGGGCAGCATAGTTACTCGTCGAAAGCACGCCATTAAACGACCATTCCCAAGTCAGGCTGTCTTGATTGGCATCTTCGACCTTCATCGAGAATCGCGGCCCGGATCCGGAATTCAGAATACTTGTGTTGAATGCGACTGGATAACTTCCGGTGATCGTAGAGTTCTCGATCTTGGGATCATAAAGTCGAGGCCTGATATTTTTTCTCAAAGTGAAAGTGCAGCCTTTCGTGGTGTCGGGCTGAGTCGAAGACATGTCTGCATAATCCGAAACAACCACTCGGTATGTATGAGTCCCATTGTCCCCGCCGGAAGGCTTGAGAGTATTGGTGTCAATTGTAAGGGATGAAGTAGTTGCGCCCGGGATTGCGGTCGAACTACCGTCTTTGTACCACTGATAATCGAGTGGCCGTCCGCCAGGATTCTTTCCTGTGGCCAGAACGGTAAGTGTCTGGCTGCCGGTACTTTCCAATATATCAATTCGTGGCAATGGATCGGCGCCGTCCACTGCGCATCCAACAGGGATGGATCCTGTGATCTGAGTCTCAACAGGATTGACCACTACAATTGCCCAATCCTGGCTAACTGAGTCGAACGTATCGTTGATGGTAACCCTTACATTCTGAGTGTTAACCCACGTTTCGCTGTTTGGGAAGAAAGTCAACGACGCAAGCTTGTTCCCCGGGGTGGATGGATCGTTACCAAAAGAGATCGATGGAAAAGTCGAACTCATTCCGGTGATCGCAGCACCATTTATCGTCCAAGAAGCACTCAAGCGGTTTGCAGTCATGTCGACAGCCTCATCAGAAATACTGACACTCAATGTAACAGAGGTATTCAAATTCACTGCATTGTTCGGACTGGAAGGCGAGATTGCAGCGCCACTCAACTCCGGAGGCGAATTCTTCCTAATCGAAAAATCCTGAAAGTCTGAGGATCCATTATTGGAGGCAGTGACCCGGAGCGTGTAATCACCCGCGCTCGCAAGATCCGATGCATTGAGCACCAGGAACGGACTTGTCGCAGAAATTGGTATGTTGATTGCGGTCCCAGGCCCCGTGTAATTGAGCTGGTAGGAATAACTTACTCCTGAAGTGGCGTTCGGAGTTACTGCAAAGGTATAAGAACTATTTGCTCCGTAGACTGCAGATCCCGACGAAGGATTCCAACTGATTATATCCACCGGCGCCAACACCTCGACCGACCAAGAGTAAGTCGTCGAATCATACGGATCCGCAACCGTCACCGAGACCGATTGGATCCCCGCACTGTCCGGCGGATCAAAGGTCACGTCTGCGCCTGATCCCGTAAAGACCCCGGCCGCAGGCGTCTGACCGTTCAGTTTCCAAGAATAGGTCAGCGCGTCCGTGTCCGATGCCTCAACATGGAAAGCCTGAGTCGCACTCCAAGCCAGCGATAAGCCGGTCGTCCGCGGACGTGAGGTTGTGCTCTCGAGTGCAACCGAGGTCCATGGCGTGATGGCAGGAGGTGCGTTTTTAACGAGGTAGAAAGTCTCGGTATCAAACGCCCCACCCGCGGTCACCCGAATCTCAAGAGTGTTATTGCCGATATTAAGCCCAGCGTCCGATCCTGTGAGAGAGATATAGGAGGTCGTCTCAGGACGGTTAACACCGTTGAGCTTGTAGCTGTACGTCACGCCCTCGACGTAACTGGGCGTGACCGAGAATGTCCGGGAAGTGCTCGTACCAAAAACGTAGTTGATCGGATCCCCATTGCCATCCAAGTTTGGCGGCGTGGTGCTGACAATGCTCACAGGTGGTACGACGGTCAGCGCCCACGAGTAAGAAGTCGTGTCGTAGCCATCCCAGATATCCACTTTGACAACGTGGTGCCCGCCCCCAGCCGAGTGCGTTGCCTGGGGCGTGTAAGTGCGCGCAGCCGTGTAAGAGTCCGTCGGAGTTGCGGCTGTCAAAGACACTGCTGTCGCATCGTCGTCAAAATACCAAGTGTAACTCAAGCTGTCGCTATTGGCATCCGTCGCCTGAACTTGAAAAGTCACCGATCCATTCTGAGCAACGAGAGTACCGGCCGGAGCAGGAGTGGTGGCTGCAGCAACCGGCAGAGTGTTGCGCGTGAGCGTAAAGTTTTTGGAATCACACGTGCCATTGGCAGACACAAGAGCGTAGGCAGTCGCACTGCCAGCGACCTGAGACCCTTGCACGGTCACGCTTGAGAGCGCGGAATTGAGACTCGTACCTCCAGGAGTGCCCGAGCAAGGCACCGGCGCACTGGCGCCCAGATACCAGGAGTAAGTGGGTGCGACTCCACCGCCTACAATGACCGAGAGAGTCCGCTGCCCCCCTGCCGGCACCCGCACATTGTCACCGGGCAAGTAGCTTGAGATCAGAACCGGCTCCACTACTGTCACGGTCCAAGTACGGCTCGTGGTATCGTAGCCGTCAGAAACATCCACACTCACCGAGTGGGTGCCCACCATGCCATTGGGAATGATATAGGCCGAATTGCCGCTTGCAATCAGCGCGCCCCCCGTCTGACCGTTGAGGCGCCACGTGTAGACCATGTTGCCCAACGGATCATCCGCGTCGTTGACCCCCACACTGAATGTGTAACGATTGTTGCCATTGGCATCCAAGATAGTCTTGGGGATGGTGACCGAGGCCGTCTGCGGGAAAGTATCCGGACTGGTGGGCGATACTTGCGGCGGCTGGTTCTTGCGGATCACAAAGTCGTGATTGGCCTGGCTGCCGCCCGCCCGCAAGATCGTGCGCAGGAAATGCGTCCCGCTGCTGGTAAAGTCAGAACCCAAGATCGAAATGAACGACGTCGTCTCCGCACGATTGACCGGGGTCGAGGACGGATTGATGACGTAAGAGTAAGTCACTCCCGTGCCCGAGGAGGGCGTGACCGAGAACGACTGCGTGCCCGAGGCACCCAGCACCGTGAGCGCACTCGGAGCCGCCGATGTGACAGTCACTGGAGGGATGATCGTAATCGGTACACTTGCGGTCGTAACATCGTAAGTGTCACTCACTTCGACCGAGATCGTGCGCTGGCCTGCCCAGCTCGAGGTCGGTGTAAATACCGTTTGCGAGCCCGAAGCGTTCTGAGCGCTGAACAGCGTGGGCTGCGCAATGCCATCGATCTTCCAGTTGTAAGTCAGGGCATCATTGTCCGCATCCGTTGCGGCCACGGATAAATCCAGAGTACCAGGACCATAGGCTACCGTCGTCCCGGTGCCTCCGGTCAATTGAGCTGCAATGGTGTTACCCGTGATGACCGGCGGACGGTTGCGGTAGACCAAGAAATCATGCGAGTCCTGCGGACCTTGCGTGGGAGTGACAACCACACGCAGCGTGTTGGCGGTGGGGTTGAGATTGGGCAAGATGCTCGAGGTGATGCTTAAAAAGCTATTGGTCGCGCCACTGATCGCCGAGCCTCCATTGATATTCCATGCATACTGCGGGCCGCTTGCGCCTGTGGTCGTGACCGAAAATGTCGTGGGACTTGCTGCACCAATCCGGATCTTGTTCTCAGGCGGGAAATCAATATCACGTGGCGAATAGTTATCAATCGTCGACGGCGCAATCACATTGACCGACCACGAGTAGGTGTAAGTGTCGTATTGATCGAAAAGCTCCACGGTCACGATATGGCTCGCCGCATCGGCGATAGTCATGTTCTGCAGCCGTGCCCCGCGCTCGCTGGCCTGACGCCCGAGCCCTGCATTGCTCGACGGCGCAAACGGTGCAAGCTTGGAACTGATCTGGCCATCCAACTTCCAAGTGACGCTGACCGTATCGCCGTTGGGATCCGTGGGCGTGATCCAGAAATCCTGTCCCGGGCTGATGGTATACGGGATCGTGATACTGGAAGTGCTCGGAGTAGCGGCAAGTACGGTGGGAGCCGTATTCTTGCGCAGCATAAAAGTCTGCGTCGCTTCTCCGCCTCCGCCCATGGCTTTGATGGTCAGTTGATTGTCGCCATTGAGGGGCAATGCGGTTGCGTCGAGTTCCACAAAGTTATTGGTGGAGGCCGGAACCGGCCCGAAGGTCCCGTTGCTATTGATCTTGTACTGATAGGTCACGCCTGAATTCATGTTGGTCGTGACCGAGAATGTCTTGACCGTATTGGCACCAAAGATGGTGAGGGCGTCCGTGGGCGCATAAGCGGTAATTGCAATCGGAGCCGTGACCTGGACTTGCCAGGTGGCAGTCCTGGTATCATATCCATCACTGCACTCAGCCGTAATAGTGTGATACCCCTGAACGGCACTATTGGGGCTGAAATTGGCTTGCAGTCCGTTTGAACTTCCCACAAGAAGCGCACTCGCGTTTCCATCCATCTTCCAGCCACAGGAGCCCAGGCTGTCCTCGGTATCCGGGTCTGTTGCCGTAATGCTAAACGTAAGCGGCGTGGCCGAGCTGTAAGTGATCTGGTTATCGAATTGCTTGACCGCGCCGCTGGAATCCACCGGCCCCGTCGCAGTGACAACCGGCACTCGGTTTTTCTTGATCGCAAACGTGTGCGAGTCCGTGCCACCCGTGCTTGAGACGTTGAGAGTCAGAAGGTACTCCGAGCCCTCGGCACCCAGGTCTGCACCATTGAGTCCAAAGAATTGACTGGTGGAGACCGCCACCACAGGGCTTGCGCAATTGGCCACTCCGCCAGTCGAACTCGCCAATGTGCAGAGCTTCCAGTTGTAGGTCACGCCGGAGGCACCTGCTCCCAGATTGACACTAAACACTTTGGTCTGGCCGGTCCCAATTTTGACAGGATTGCCCAAGGGCTCCCAGTTTTGGATCAGCACGGGAGCGGCCACGCCGATTTGCCAAGTGTAGTCCGTGGAGTCGTAACCATCCGAGACCCGCACTTTGATATTGTTGGTGCCGACATCTTCGGGTCTGGGATTATACGTCACAGTCCGATTGTCGGCGGCGTTATATCCGGAGAGCACCGCATTGAGCAGAGTCGGATTGCTCGAGTCGTTCACAAACCACTGGTAGGTCAGCGCCTGGTTATCCACATCGGTCGAGTTGACGGTGATCAACACATCGGCGGTGTGAGGGACCAATGTTCCTGATGCCAAAGGCGTTGTTGCCGCGATAAAAGGCGGAGCGTTCTTGCGCAGAGTAAACACTTGGCTCGCATTACTGTCGCCCACACTCACATTGGCGGTAAAGAGGGGCGTGCTGCCCGGGGTACCCGGGAGATCCGCGTAACTCAAGGTCTGGAAGGGCGCCGTGCCAGACAAAGTCTGCGCACCCGCACCGGTGCCCAGCACATAGCTATAACTCACTCCCGTTTGAATGCTCGGAGTGACTGCAAACGCTTTGGTAGCGTTTTGCGCAAACACAACTTCGCCATTGGTATCCAGTGCCGGCGTGAATCCGGTGATCGTCACGTTTTCAAAAACGCTCACACTCCACGCAGTCGTGGCAGTGTCCACTCCGTCGGAGACTTCGCCGGTGATCAAGTGATCCGCAGGCAAACTTGCCGCAAGATCCACGGGGCGGTAAGTGACCGCATTGCCCGAGCCCGTAAAAGCAGCTGGCACTTCAACGCCATCCACTTTCCAGCTCCAGCTCAAACTCTGAGAGGAGTCGGGGTCCGTCGCACTCGCCGAGAGCGCGAGCGTGCAGGTCCGGCAGATCAAATTTCCTGAGGAGGCTGGCGAGGCCGAGCCGATCACGGGCAAGCGATTGCGGATGACATTGTAATCATACTCCGCAGGAGTCATCGACCCCGACGAGGCCCGCGCCTTGAGCTGGTAGGTCTGCTCCACGTTGAGCGTGTTGTTGGTCAAGATATAACTAGAAGCCGCCTGTCCATTGATCTTGGAGCCATTGAGGAACCACTCATAAGTAATCCCGGTACCACCGGCTGTCGTGATCTCAAAAGTGGTCGTTCCCGAGTTGCGCACGGTGACCGGATTGCCCTGTGGCCTTGCATCCGTGATCGTGACCGGCGAGGTCACAGTCGCAGTCCAGGTCTGCACGATTTCATCGCGACCGTCGCTGATCGTGACCGAGATCTGATTGGGACCGATGTGGGCACTCGTCGGCGTGACGGTGCGGCTCGCTCCCGTGCCCGTCATCGGATCGGTCGCGTTATCCACGACACCGTTGAATTTCCAAGTGTAAGTCAATGTATCATTATCCGCATCGCGAGCATCCACGCTGAAAGTCGTCCCCTGCCCGGTCGCCATGGTGTTGCCCGTGTTGGTGCTGGGTATTTTGTCGGCGATATAGGGGGGAGTATTCTTTTTGAGGTTAAAAGTATGCGAATCCGAGCCCCCGGCGTTGGAGACCGTGACTTTGAGCGTGTGATTACCGCCCCCGAGTGCTGCGTTGTCGAGGTTCAAGAAAGCGGACTCTTCTCCCGTAACCGCGGCTCCGTTCATTTCCCAGAGGTAAGTCGCACCCACTGCGCCTTCGGCATTGACGGCAAAAGTTTGCGTCCCGCTCGAACCGATGACAACCGGGTTATCCACCGGAGTCCAACTCGTGATCTCCACCGGAGGCACGATGGACACCGGCCACTCGTAGACCGACTCGTCGTAACCGTCACTCACCGACAACCGCACTGACCTCTCCCCCACCATCTGTTCGGTAGGCTGGAATATCCCGCGTGTCGTTCCGTTGGCAGTCGTCCCGGTCAGAGCCTCGCTCTCATCGCTCCCCAGGGTCCAAGTGATCGTGATCTCGTCGCCATCCGTATCACTCACCGCTGCCGTAAAGTTTTGAGTCCCGCCTGCGGCCAGGGGCAACGCGGACGTCAAACTTGGAGTGGGATTGCCAATGGAGGGCTTGGAGTTCTTGACGATATTAAAAGTATGGGACGCGGTCTCAAGCGTGTCAGACGCAGTGGCGGTGGCTTTGAGCGTGCTGTTTCCATCCGGGAGCGCACTCCCGGATATCGAGATCAACGGCTGAGTCTGCCCCTCGATCACAACGCCATTGAGTTCGTAAACAAAGGTTACGTTCTTGGTCCGGCTCGGACTCACCAAGAAAAGCTGCGTGCCATCGGCAGCGACCCGCACCGGATCTTCTTCCGGGGCAAAACTGATGATCGTGAGTTCGTCGTCCTTTTGATTGGCGTCGGACGCCATCTTGAGGATTTCAAAAACTTCGGAGTTGGTGGAGATGCAACCTGAACCGCCCAAAGCCAGAGCAGGCAGCAACAGCCAAGCTGCTACGCGCCGCGGACTTAACCACTGCTCGATTCGGACCCTGTCTCTTACACCTGATCTCCAGGTGCCATCCACAGTCTTCATTCGTCTTTTCTCCAGACTCGGTTCAGCAAACGTTCCATTCGCAAGCCTTGAGGGAGCGCCGTCAAATCCATGACTGACCTCCACCCTCCACCCTACCGGTAGTCTTCGGAAAAAAACCAGCGCGATTTTAGGGGGGATTTGCCAGACACAGGTAAAATTATCCGAATCTTCAAACTCTAATGATATCAGCCTGCGTCACCCCGGACGTGCGGGGCGCCACCTGTAAAATTCCTGTTCAGTTTTTTTCGATAGTCGTCGATAGGCCCCTTGGAGACCCCGGTGAGGGTCCCCTGACACAGCGTCAAGGAATGGATCGCAAGACGGGAAAGGTTGCCTCAGGTCATGAAGAAGCAAATCCATATCAAAACAGGATCCCTGCCCGCACGGATCAGGCTCACGACTCTGGCGCTCGTCCTGGCCGCACAAGCCTGCGCCACCGGCGGCCCACGAGTAGAAGTCAAAAGCACTCCAGAAGGGGCTGAAGTCGCGATCGTGCGCCCCAACAACGGTGGCTTGATCCCGCTCGGTAAAACTCCGCTCCTCCTCTCTCCGGAGCAATTTCCGGATCTGGGTGCAAGACTCCTGACACTGCAAGTGCGCAAGGATGGATATCAATCTGAGAATATCATCCTCCCCGAGGGCGCAACCGCGGGACTCGCTCAGATGAATTTCACACTCCGGGATGCCAATCCGTCCGCTGCAACCGGTAAATCCAACGAGGCCTCCAACAACGAACTCGCCCGAGGCATCGCAAGCATCCACAAGCAGGTGGCCAAGAAGAATTTTGACGACGCCATCCGCCTGATCGACAACCTGCTGGCGCGGTATCCCAGGGTAGCGACTCTCTATGACCTCCTGGGCGGCGTGCACTACTTGCGCAAGGACTCAAACAGAGCGCTCGAAGCATTCAAGCGCTCACTGGATCTCGAACCCAACAATGCTGAGACCAGCCGCTTGGTCGAAAAACTGCAGTCGTTCCAGGGCAGAATCCCTGCGGGCGAAGGAGGCTGATCCCCATGCTCTTTTGGTTGAGTCTTCTCATCGCACTGGGATCGATCGCAAGCTCCATCATCCATTTGGATCAGGCTGCCTCCACTTATTACGACGCCGTCGCGCTGTTTGTCGTGTTCGGAGGGACTCTTGCAGTCGCGATCTCCACGCTCCCTTGGGAGAGCAAGTCCGAGATCATTTACTCATTCCGAGCCCTCCTCAAGCCGCCACGCACGCAGTGGCGCTCGATCATCCAAGATGGCATATCCATCGTCCGTCAAAAAGGAGCCCCTCCAAGCCTGCAAAGCTTGCAATGCAGCGGTATGGCTCGGTTCATCTATCAGGACGGGGTAGAATTGATCAGCCTGGGCTTTGACCCCGAGACCATCGAAGTGATCCTAAGCGAGCGAATCCGGCAGCGCACGGAGCGCAGGTCAAGAGTCGCCAACGCGATCCGCGGTCTATCCAAGTACCCTCCCGCTTTCGGTCTTGTCGGGACCGTGCTCACACTCGTGTCTCTCATGCGCTCGATTGCCGGGGGTGCTACTTCCGCTCAAGCGGGTCTCACGATGGCTATCGCACTCGTTGCCACTCTCTATGGCTTGCTTACTGCCAACTTATTCATCAACCCGGCGGGTGAGCGGATTCTGAATCGCACGCTTTTTGAGGCCAAAGAGGGCGAGCTTGCACTCCAAGCGGTGCTGTTGGCTTCCCGCGGGACACCTATCCTGCAATCGCAGGAGTTCCTGAACTCCTTTGTCCCGGATGATAGCAGGGTCAATATCCTCCAGGATGCCCAATATCAGACTAACCGGATCAGGGAGAGTGCTGCGTGAGTGAGCTTTCTCCTGCAAAACCTGCAGGCCTCAAGATCAAGCACCAAAAATCCCTCCTCCCCTCGAGCGAGGGAGAGACGGACGTCGACGGCACGTGGGCGATCAGCTACGGTGACATGATCACGCTGCTGCTCACGTTTTTCATTCTGTTTTTCAGCCTCGATAAAGTGGATCCGGACTCGGAACCCAACTCCGTCAGAAAAGATATCGTCGCGGTCCTCGCACCCGAGGCACCTTCCAACCCAGTGGCGCCTCCCCCGCCGGACGCCGCTCATCCGGATGGCATCGCCATCGGGACCGACCCCAATTCAAAAAGCGTTGAAAAACGCGTGATCGATGATTTCGGCGGTGAACTCACCAAGCGTGGCCACCAGATCACAATCCGCTTCCCCAAGGTCTCGTTCTTCCGTTCAGGATCGATCAAACTCACGCAGGAGGGCACCACCAGCCTGCGCAAGTTTGCCGAGGCAGCATCCAAATACCCGGGAAAATACGCAATCCTCGTGCGTGCCTTCACCGACAATCGTCCGGTCCGCAAAATTCCGGGTCGCGCATTCCAGGACAACCTCGAGCTCTCGGGTCTCCGGTCGGTCGCGGCCATGCGCGAGTTGACTGCAGCGGGGCTGCCGCTCTCATCGATGAGGATTGCAGGCTTTGGCGAAGTACCAAGTGATTCCGAAGACCGAACTCCCGCTCAAGTTGATTTCGCAGAAGACCGAAAGATTGTTATCACGCTGGAACCTTTCTGGCGTGAGCCCCGCACGGGCACAGGAAAGGAGGGCAAATGAAAAGCTGGCTGAGTCGTTTCATCACCTGGCAGTTTTTGGCCTTCTCGCTCATCGCGCCGCAGCTCCTCGCTCAAGCAGAGCCCCTGTCCAAGCACCCGCGCGTGGCCGAACTCGAAGACAAACTCAACAAGGACGGGAGCGCCTACCTCAAAGCGCGATTCCCGGATCAGCCCTTTTTGATCACATCGAGCATCGATCCGATCCGCCGGGACTCCGCGCCGGGGCGCTCGCGCAAGTCCGATCCGGATGATGATCTGCCATTTTTTGATATGGCGGATCCCGAGACCACCATGATCGATGAGTGGGATGATCCCAATCTCTCGCTCAACCAGCTCATGCTCCGGACCAAAAAAATCGTGGTCCAAGTCTCGCTGCCCAATACGATCTCGGACGAAGAAACCGCCGAAGTCAAAGATTCACTCACCCAGATCCTGCACCTGACGCCGGCGCGGGATGATATTTCCATCGTCAAACGCGCGTGGAAAACCGCGGCCAACAGTACCCCTCCGACTCCCGATTACTCCAAGTATGTGTATGCGCTCGCAGGCGTACTTGCTGCAGCTTTCCTCGTCATCAGCCTACTGACCCGCGCCTCGATCAATCGCTTGGCCAAAGTGGTAGCGGAAGGCGGAGCAGTTGCAGCCGCCAAAGGCTCCCCGGGTTCGAGCACTCCTCCAACTGTCAATGTATCCTTTCCGTCTGGCGAGGGACTGGGGGGTGGCGGAGTGGGCGGTGGTTCCCGCAACCTCGAAGGTAACTTCCAGGTCACGGACGCGTCCAAGATCCGCGAACAAGTAGGGCTGCTTGTGGATCGCTTTGTTCACGATCAGAATTTCCCGCTCCTGCAGGACATGATCGAGCTTGACCGCTTCGCTCACGAAAACCTGCCCGCCATGGGGGCACTCCTCCATGAGTTCCCGCAAGATATCAGAGGCCGGATCCTCTCGCTCGGCAGCAGTCAAATTTGGATGGAAGCCACTTTCAAGGCGGGGCTGCTTGACCCGGGTTGCGTGCGCGTCCTGAGCGGCATGGCTCGCTTTGCCCGCGAGGGAGTGGATCCGCTCATGGAAGGACTCCTCATCCGCATCTGGCGCCTCAATTCCGATGAGAAGGTCAAACTTTTCAAAGGAATCGAGAAAGAAGAAGCCTTTGCGATCCTGGATTGGCTCCCGCGCGGAATCGCCATCCCTACGGCCCGCCGGGCATTCCCGGGCAACTGGGGTGCCGTGCTCTCGGCAAGCGGAATGCTTGAGCCGCTCTCGGCCGAGCGGATCCAGGAGATATCGGAGATTGCAGAGAATATCAGGCCATTGACCAGTCTTGCCATGCTCGAGGACTACCGGCGCAATATGGAGCTCCTCGAGTTCCTCAAAGAAGCGGATTTTGAAGAGGAGCGCGATATCTATGCAGCGCTCAAGTCTGACTCGATCATCTTCAAACTCAGGCCGTCGTTTGCCTCGATCTTCCAGCTCGCAGAGGAACAGGTCAAGGAGCTCGCCCAGAAGTTCAATCCCAACCAATGGGCCCTGGCTCTGTTTGGAGTCCCGCGCGACGAGCGCATGAAGATCGAAGTCGCACTCACCGAGAAGCAGCGCTTTGTATTGGATGAGGAATTGCGCAGACTCGACCAAAGCGCACCGGGCAAGGGCACTGTGGCTCGCGTCCGAGAACAGATTGCCAAGGTCAAGCCCGAGGTCAAACTCCCGCCGCCTCCGCCAGTGAATATCAAGGGCGACTCGGCCAATGACGAGGAACTCAAGAATGCGGCCTGATCTCCGCTCGATCTTGATGGCCTGTGGGTGCATGTGCCTGGCAACGTTGGGCCTGAGCTCCACGTCCGCGCACGCCCACAAGCTGGCCCTTGCCGGGGGTGCGTACATGCTCAGCACTTCCGACACCACCACCGATCAGGCCCTTTCCACTCTTGGAGCCGGAGCCTATCAGC
>Ga0172372_10006871_pt1 | contig 15411 bp, 10 predicted proteins | sample LakKiv5m_2_FD_114544 | JGI IMG/M metagenome (GOLD analysis project Ga0172372, IMG submission 114544) | Freshwater microbial communities from Kabuno Bay, South-Kivu, Congo - kab_092012_9.5m | ecosystem: Environmental > Aquatic > Freshwater > Lake | place: Democratic Republic of the Congo...
CCGACAATCTTTTGCGGAGTGGATCTGACTTGTGGATCGTTTTTGCCGTCTTCAAGTGTTGGAGCGAGCTTCACGACCTCTTGAGTTGCTTCAGTCTTCAGCGGCTTGCTGTCCGGCGTGGTGGGGGTGATTGGATCAGGCAACGTGATCGAAACCAGCGGTGGGTTGGGCGGCAGTTCAATTGTTGGCAAGCCTGATTGGGAGACATCCTTTTTGACGGCTTTGGGCTCGACTGGAATGAGCGGTCGTGGCTCGGTGGAACCACTGGTTGGTTGAGGAGTAATGACGATCGACGGCGAAGGAGTCGGCAGCGGAGTGACAACCAATGGCGCCTGAGCGCTCTTGTTGGTCGCGGATTGATCGAGTTCCGGCAGGTTATTGGAGTCAGCCAAGCGCGGAGGCACGTCGGGTATCGACGGCACATCGGGCAACTTGAACGGCTTGAAGTCAGGGATGCCACCGTCTGGCGTGCGGTCTTTGGGCACCGCGTTCTTCAGGTTTGGCGTATCGACCAACAGCGGATCGACTGCAGGCTCATGTGGGCCATCGAACAACGAACGCGGCTGCTGTGGTTGGGGTTGGGCGGCGAGATCGAGGATCTTGCGTTTTGGCTGCGACCGTGGTGTGGTCTCTTCGCTGGTTTTGGGCGCAACATCGCTCGGCGTGGGCTGATCAATGGTCATGCTTTGAGGGGCTTTCTCAGCCGCTCGAAGTGATCGTGATTCTAGTCCCGAGACCAGCATCTCATCGGAATCAACATCGTGATGAGCCGTTGCGGCATAGAAGTAAGTTCCCGTCGCCGCACAGAGCAGCGCGCCAGCGGCGAAGAGTGCGCCTACGGGGCGACGACGGCGCTGGGGCGAACTTTTCTTTTCAGCGATTGGTTTGACGAGCAAAGTGCCGCACAGCGGACACATCTCTGCCGGACTACCTTGCTTCACGAAAACGGTTGAGCATGCGGGATCAGAGCACATCGCCATCGGCCCATCAGAGACACGACGTTGATAGCCCCAACACCAGACGAGCCGATCAACACCGTCTTCTGTGTGTGCTTTGAACAAGAAGCCCTCATGGCCGTCGATTGGCGGTTGCAAGCGGCTAAAGATCAGACGCTCACTCGGACTGACTGGCTTCACCTCAAAAAGCAGCGAGCGGAGGCGATCGAAGTCAGCGGCTAGTGGACCTTGCAGATCGGCTTCGGTCAGGAAGCTCCGCGACAGCACGCGCTGCCGTTGACCATTGACATGCACATGAAAGAGGACGCTGTCGCCGTCAAGCTCTGGTTCGGCGAGCAGGTCGTGCAACCAACCTTGCAGCACCTGATAAGTCAGCATCTTGCCGTCGAGCATCGGCAAGCCGGGGGCGAGCATTAGCTTTGAAAAGTCACCAGTCTCGGAGCATGAGATGCGGATCAGAGTGTCGGTCATCGGAGGGCCTCTCGGTCAGCGAAGCGACTTCTTCGATGGCTGCAAAAGTCGCATCGCACAATCGGTCAATCAGTGCAACCGGCATGGCCGGTGCAGGCATCAAGATCACCACATCGCCGATGGGGCGAATGAAGACTCCGCGACGGCGCGCCGCGAGCGCGACTTGATGACCGATCCTCCTATCGGACGCGAAGGGCTCTAAAGAATCACGGTCTTTAACCAACTCGATGCCGATCATTGTGCCTCGTTGTCGAATTTCTCCGATCACGCGAGTTCGCTCGGCAAATTCACTCAGGCGAACTCGTAGGCGCTGCGCTGTTTGCGCGACGTTGCCGAGCACTCCGGTTGTGTCGAAGAGTTCGAGCGACGCGAGTGCAGCCGCGCAACCCAACGGGTTCCCCGTGTAAGTGTGGCCGTGATAGAAGGTTCGTCCTGCCCAAGGATCGCCGAGAAAAGCGTTGAAGATCTCGTCCGTCGTCAACGTCGTGGCGAGCGGCAGATAGCCTCCAGTCAGTCCCTTCGCGAGGCACAGAATGTCGGGGCAGACAGACTCTTGCTCGCACGCGAACAACGTCCCGGTACGACCGAAGCCCACAGCGACTTCATCTGCGATGAGAGGCACATCAAACGCTTGAGTGACTTCGCGTACGCGCCGCAAATAGCCGTGGGGATGCACGAGCACTCCCGCCGCACCTTGCACCAGCGGCTCGATTACAAAGGCGACGATGCGCTGATGGTTCTCCGCAACAATGCGTTCCATCTCCGCGAAGCAATGCTTGAGATAGCTCTCCCGCGTGAAGCCACTGGGCACGCGCATCCCGCCGGGCGCGGGCACGGTCAACTTGGGAAACAGTAAGTCGCGATAGGTCGCATGAAAGACGCTCATCGAACCGAGGCTTACCGAGCCGATCGTGTCGCCGTGATAGCCTTGATCGAGCGTCACGAAGAGATCGCGCTGCTCGGGGTGCGGCGATTTTTGACGGTGATACTGGTAGGCGATCTTCAAAGCCGCCTCGACCGCTGTTGCTCCACTGTCGGAGTAGAAGACTTTATTGAGCCCGCGCGGGGCTCGATCAACGAGTGCCTTGGCCAATCGAATCGATGGCTCATTGGCGAGCCCCAGCAACGTTGAATGTGCGATGCGGTCAAGCTGCTCACGAATGGCTTGATCAATCTGCGGCACACGATGTCCATGCACGTTGCACCACAACGACGAGACTCCGTCGAGGTACCTTTGGCCCTCAACGTCGATCAACTCGAAGCCCTCACCGGACGCGATGATCGGTGCTGCGTCGAGCCGATGTGCTTGCATGGCGGTAAACGGATGCCAGACATGCTCGTTGTCGAGTTGTCGTAATTCAGACGCAGTCATCGCGGAGTCTCATCAAGGAAAGCAAACGGAGAGGCTGTCGATGTAGGCGAGTCTTGCCGCGACCCGCAAGGCGCGCCGGGACGGTTGACAGTCAGATTGAAGATGCACCGGCTAAAAGATTCCCATTGCAGAAGCGATATGCTCTCAACCGATAGAGCGCGGTTGGTGCGTGGTCGTCGTTCATTGACTTCAGACACCACGGCTCAGCCGGCAAGATGCCAATCCCAGTTTGAAGGGAGTCTCTTGATGAAGTGCTGCTTCTCCCGAGTTTTCTTATCGTTATGCGCGGTGTTCGTTGGTCTGAACCGGTTGGAGTCGGCGGCGGCGTGCCCGCTGTGTTTGACTCCAGGCCAGACGCTCTCGGAAGCCGTCTCGGAAGCCGACGTTGTGGTGCTCGCACAGTTTGTCGAAGCGGTTCGTAAGACACCCGACTCGGAAGCCAGCGGAGTTGTCTATCAGACCGTCGAAGTCATGAAGGGCGAGTGGAAAGAGAAACGCATCGAACTCGCGCGCTTCGAGTTCGGTCGTCCCGGCGATCTCTTCCTGATGACGGGTAAATCGAAGCCCTCCAAGACGGGCGCTGAGTCTCTGAATAAAGCGGCCTCAGTCGAGTGGTTATCGCCCAAGGAGGTCAGCGAGTTGGCTTATCGCTATGTGCAGCAAGCTCCCAGCAGGGAAGCTGACGGAGCGGTGCGCATGAAGTACTTCGTCAAGTTTCTCGAATCGTCCGACGTGACGATTGCCAATGACGCCTACGGTGAGTTTGCATTGGCTCCGTATGCGGATGTCGTCGCGATCAAAGATGCGTTGCCGCGCGACAAGCTGCGTCAATGGATTAAAGCCGCGCAAGAGAAGCTCGACTCGCCTCAGAAAGCGCGCAGCGGGTTGTATTGCATGCTGTTAGGTCACTGTGGCGAGCAGTCCGACGAGGCGCTGTTGGAGAGCACGCTCATCTTCACACCCAAAGACAGCTTCGTGCTGGGGCAAGATGGAGCGATGGCTGGTTACTTATTACTGACGGGAGAACGAGGTCTGAAGAAGCTTGAGGAGAGGTACCTCGCGAATCCCGAGGCTCCGACCTTCGACTTGATGGCCGCGAGGAACGCGCTCTCGTTTGTCTGGGCCTATGAGCCGACGCGCTTTTCGAAAGATCGTTTGCGGGCCGCCGCGCGGTTGATGTTGGCTCGCAAAGAGATGCAGACCGATGTCATCACCGATCTCGCGCGATGGCAAGATTGGAACGCTCAGCCGCAGATGGTGACCATGCTGCAAGAATCAAACGACGAGCATGTGCGTCGCGCGGCGGCGGCGTTTCTGTTGATCTCGAGTACTTCGGATGCCAAGTCCGAGAGCAAGCAACCGCACGCCGAAGCCGCTCGCGTTGAACTTGCCAAGCTGCGGGAGACACAGCCACGACTCATCAAAGAAGCCGAGGCACTGCTGAAGCGACCCGTGCGGCCATAAGCGAAGTCCGTCCCGACATGGTGGCGACGGCTCACAGCGGATCGCTCTTGGTCCGTGCTCCACGTTGCCAATACAGCCGGTCATCAGTGATTCGCGTAAAGCGATATGCACAATTCAAGCAGAACTTCACATGGCCGTATTGCAGGTAGATTTCGCCAGGTACCAGCAAGTGGAAGAAGTCTTGCCCGGGCGTTTTGAAGTGGCAGTACTCGCGCGCTGAGTGGTCCATGATCTGTGCTTCCCAACCTGTCACATGCGGGACATACAGCCGCAAGTCCTCTGCTAACTCACGGAGCTGAAGTGGCATGGGCAAGGAAGGCAGCTCGGGAGCGCGTGGCTCCTGGATCACTTCTGACGCAGCAAGCCTCTCGGTGGGTTGTTCGGGCTTTGGCTGCAGTTCGTTGTGCTCAGTCATCGCACTCTCACTCGTCTGATCTCAGGCTTGGCATCAAGGAGTCAGCGGTTTGCCACTCGATGGTTTGGCGTCATCGACCCACAACCGCGCCAAGCCCGTCACTTCGAACTTCGTCGCGGGCGACGTAATGCGGAGCGTCACCAGGCACTGCCGACCGGCCATCTTCACACTGGTGACTTGGCCGGAGATCGGTTCCGCTGTGGGTTGGCGATCGACTCCTGCAGGAGCGACGCGCACCGACTTGCCGACTTTGAGTGGCTTCACATGTTCTTCGCCTTCGTTGAACAAGGTTAGCCGCAAGGCCTCGTTCGTCACTTCGTCGACATAACCGGGAGCCCCCTGCTCTGTGATGCGAGCCGCATGCACGGCTTTTTGCTCGGCTTGAAACTTCAGCAAGCTGGCTTCGTCGAGGAACACTTCCCAAGCGACGCGCACTTTGCCTTTGCCGACTCCGTGCGTCTTCGTCCGTAGTTTGTCACCGACTTGGATGGCCTCGAACTTTGCTGGTTCGCCGTTCTTCCAATAGCGCGTGTCTTTGTCGGTCTCGATGATGATGCCCTTCTCGCGCACATAACTTTGGTCGGCATTGGCCTGAGTGCACACGATCTGACCTTGGCTCGCGTCGAGGCGATCCACAAAGAAGAACTCTTTGTGGCCATTCATCATGTTCATCTCGTCTTGGATGTAGGTCAGCAGCGCCCACTCGCCCTGGTCATTCTCATGTAGGCGAAAGATGGCTCGCTCGCCGACGCGAAAGTCCTGCAAGTCGCCATGAGCCGCGTGATGCAACAGTTCGGCATACGGCATGACGGTGAACGTCACGATTTCATCCGTGCTTTCGCGACGAAACTTTCCCGTGCGCGTCTTCTGGTCCAGACTGATCAATTCGCCCCACGGACGTTGCATTCGATCGAACGGAATGACGACTTGCCCTGGAATGATCTTGAGCGGCGGCTTCGCCGGAGGATCAGCGGCGAATGAGTTTCCAACGAGGCTCGCGAGGAGCGAAGCAGCGAGTGACAAACGACCAAGGTTCAATGCGCAGAGTCTCATGCGAGGTAGCTTTCACAGCCGAGGAATGTTCGAGAGCAGGGTCTGAAGGTAACTGCGAAGCAGTGACGAACGAAGGCCGCGCACTCCAGCCTTGATGGATTGTTTTCCGTTGAGTCGGCTGGTGGCGGCGATGAAAACAGGCTCATCACATCCCGGAACTCGTCTGTGGGGTCCAACGAGGGAAGTCATGCATGAGTCCGGCGGCGCCGTCGTCGGTGTTCCTTCTGCGTCAACCAGCGGATCTCTGAAGTCTTCAAAAACCAACGCCCCGCAGAACGACGCAGAGGCCAGTCCGATAAAGACCGAGTTTGAATGGCTGGTCGATACACCACTCACCCGCAACGTGAGGGAATGCTTCTCGGACAGACTTCGACGTCTTGGTTCCTTGTTGAATCCAGTCACTCCGTTCGGACGACGGACACCGACCGACTAGCATCACGGACCAAACTGTTCGCCGTGGTACTGCGATCGATTACTTGATGGCGCGTTCCTTTCAACCTGCTTAAGGAATCTCTCTGATGTTGCGACGACTTATGGCTGCTTTCCTGTCTGGCTCGATGGTGTTCTGGATGACGACGACTGCCTTTGCCGCTGACCCGCAACTCGCTGCCGAGACCTTTAAACCGGATGGCAGTGACGTTGGTTTGAAGTACCGCATCTTCAAGCCCGAGATCAAAGACGGCGAGAAACTGCCGCTGGTGCTGTGCTTTCACGGAGCCGGCGAACGCGGCGACGATAACGCGAAGCACATTGGCTACTTCGTCCCGCTGTGGACCGGAGACAACGCCGCGAACTACCGCGCAATCTTTGTGCTGCCGCAAGTGCCCAACGGTCAACTGTGGGCTAGCTATGGTTGGAGCACCAAGACCGACTCCATGCAGCCCGAGCCCTCACAAACGATGGCACTGACGCGCAAGCTGATAGATGACTTGGTGAGCAAACTGCCCATCGACCGCGATCGCATCTATGTGACGGGCTTATCGATGGGCGGCTACGGAACATGGGAGTTCGCGCAGCGCTATACCGAGATCGTTGCGGCGATTGCTCCGGTCTGTGGAGGCGGTGATCCCAAGTGGGCGCAGAAGATCAAGCACATTCCCGTGTGGGCGTTTCATGGTGACAAAGACGGCGTGGTCAGGGTCACCGAGACAACCAAGATGACGGATGCACTGCAGGCCGCTGGTGCTCAGCCCAAGCTGACGATCTACGAAGGCCGAGGTCACGACAGTTGGAACCCAGCCTATCGCGAGAAGGACCTGATGAAGTGGCTCTTCGAGCACCGTCGCGCTGCGAAGTGATGCTGTTCCCCTGGAGGGCTCTGGCTCGACGGAGCACTCCAAAGACAAGCCAACAACGCATCACTTCAAGATGCTGAGTAAGTTCGAATAATCGTCGGTCCACGGTTGAGGCTGGCCGCGCGGGCGGAGTTCTTGCCATCCGCGCTGTGCTCGCAAACGGTCCAACGATGATGATTGTGGTGCGAGCACCACATACGCCGAGTCTGCCTTGCCGGCGGCAAGCCATGCGTCGTACTCGTCTTCGGTCGTGGGCGAATCATTACGAGCAATCGCTGCGAGCTTGGCATCGGCAGCCAGGTCCGCGAGTACGATCGACAGATCGAGAAAGCGGTTCGATACGTGGAACACCAGCAAGCCTCGTGGCTTCAGCTTCTTCACGTAGAGAGCGAGAGCTTCGCGGGTGACGAGGTGTGAAGGGATTGCATCGGAGCTAAATGCATCGAGCAACAGCATGTCGAATTGCTGATCATCGGCTTTCGCGATTCGGAGACGGCCGTCACCAATCACGATCTGGCAGCGGTCTTGTCCGCAGGCAGTGAGGTACGAAAAGAACTCTGGCTGCTGAGCCAGTTGCGCCACTACGGGATCAACTTCATAGAACGTGAAGCGCCGCAGCGGCGTCGCGTAGCAAGCAGTTGCTCCAGCACCCAGGCCGATCACGCCAATGTGCTCGGGTTCTGTGTTGGTCTCATTGAGCACGTCACCCAGTGGTCCGGTCTTGTGGTAATAAGCCAGCGGTTCGCAGGCGCGATGTGCTTCGACCGATTGAATGCCGTGCTGCGTCGTGCCATGCACCAAGCGGCGATACTTCGGCAGGACTCGCCCTGTACGCGGATCCGGAGTGTCAATGTCCTGCTCGACGCGATGAATGCCGAAGAAGCTACGGGCCCGATGCAGCACCGAGGTCGTCGGCCACACATGAAACTGCACCCACACAATCGCCGCGCCGGCACAGATAGCGAGTGACCTCGGTTTCATGGTGATGGCCAGCAGCAGCGCGACTCCGGCCGTAATCAGCACGACGGGTACGAGATCAGGATCAACATATTGTGGCAGTAACTTGGTTCCGCTGATCAACCCCAGTGTGACCACAGCAGTGAGTCCCCAATGCAGCCGATCACGAGCCCATCGGCCAGCTCCAGGACTCAGCGCCACACATAATCCTGCGGCCGTCACCGCGATGGGGAATTCGAGCAATACTGGAAACACCAACGGAGCCAGCAGGCTGTTGAACATGCCGCCGAGCACTCCGCCCACGGACATCCACAGATAGAACTCGGTGAGATGCTCAGCTGCGGGTTTGCGACGCGCGAGTTCTCCATGACAGAACCAAGTGCCGATGAAGAACACAGCCGCGTTGATAACACCACCCGTAAACCAACCTTCGCCACCCGCGAGCGCTCCGACAAGTAACACGAGCGCGAACGGGAACGCACGACTAATGACCTCATGTGAAACGAATTGTCTTTGAGCAAAGACCAAAATGAAGGTCAGCAGGTACAACGCCAGGGGCACCACCCACAGCAGCGGGATCGGTGCGAAGTCCGTTGTCAGTCTTGTCGTTGCACTCAACAACCAACTCGAAGGGACGAGTGACAGCAGCACCCAAGTCAGGCGTTGACGGTTGGTGATCGCGGTATTTGTAATGACTACCGAAGCACACTCTGCCGCCACAGGTTTGCGTGTCAGCCATGCGCAGAGGCCAATCAAGATCACTAGCCCCACATAGCCGATGGCCCAGCAGAGGCCCTGCCCACGTAAGCCTAAGATTGGCTCAACAACGAATGGATATCCCAACAATGCGAGCATGCTGCCGACATTGCTGATCGCGTAGAGGAAATAGGGTTCGCGCGCGGCTCGATGCGTGGATTGTCCGAACCAATGTTGCAAAAGCGGCGCGGTCGTCGTCACTGCGAAGAACGGCAGTCCGCCCATTAACGTGAGTAGTCCCAACAACGACAATGGCACGGCGACGGAATCACTCGGCTGCCAATTCACGGGCACGTGCATGGGCAGCACGAGCCCGAATAGCACCAGCACTCCGAGATGCACGGCACGTTGGGTCCGAGGCGCTAACAGCCGACTCGTGAGATGCGCGTAGCCATAGCCCGCCAGCAGCATGGCCTGAAAGAAGACCATGCACGTGTTCCACACGCTCGGCGAGCCGCCAAACAGCGGCAGCACGAGCTTGCCTAACATTGGTTGAGCGGCAAACACCAGCATCGCGCTCAATAACAGCGCGACTCCAAAGCACGGTCCCAGCAGTCGAGAGGAAGTGGTTGACATCAATGGTGAAACCATCTCGGCGGGAGGAGTGAATCGAATCGTCGCGACTTCTCAAGGTCATCCAGAATGTGTTGGCCATTCGCGTACCGAAGCAATCGAAGACCGTCGACCTTACTTTCGCACTTTTGTCAGTGCCGCTTTCAGTTCTGTGACGATTGCCGCGTGCTGAGGTTCTCCGGCCAGATTCTTTGATTCGCTGGGGTCGGTGTCGTAATCGTAAAGCTCGACGCCCTTTTGGCCGCCATCCCATTCGGTGTAGCGCCACCGCTCGGTGCGCAGGCTGTAACCCATGAAGGCTTTCTCCTTGCGTTCCTTCGCTGGAGTCTCGGCCCCGCGCGAGACTTGCGTGATTGCGGGCTTTGACCAGGGAGCATTCACGTTGTCGAGCAGCGCGCGAACGCTGAGACCTTCGGCCATCTGAGGAGTTTCAATACCGCAGAGATCCGTTAGCGTCGGATGCAGATCGATCAGTTCGACCGTACGACCACAGGCTTGACCGTTCGCTTTCGCGCGGGGGTCATAGATGAGGAACGGGACACGGGCTGATTGCTCGAACAGGGAACGCTTCTGCCACAGTCCTTTCTCGCCGAGGTGATAGCCGTGATCGGCGATGAACACGACGATTGTCTTGTTGGCCAACTTCAGCCGTTCGAGCGCATCAAGCAGCTTGCCCACTTGCGCATCCATGAAGCTTGTCGATGCGTGATAGGCTTGAATCGCTTGCTTCCGTAAGTCGTCAGTCAGCTTTTCTTGATCCTTCTTGTGACTGCCAAATGCCGGCGCTGGATGTCGTTGCTTGACGTCATCAGCCACCAGCGGCAGTGCGATTTTTTCCAGTGGATAGCCTTCAAACCACTTCTTCGGCGCGACATACGGCGTATGCGGGCGATAAAAGCCGACCGCCAAGAAGAACGGTTTGTTCTGGTTGGCTTCGAGCAACTTAATGGCTTCTGCAGCGCCGATGGCATCCGTCTGTTCTTCGTCGGTTCCGTCTGCGGCGAGCCAACTTAGTGAACCTCCAAAGCTGCCCGGAGTGAGTGAATAAATCTGGTCTTCGTCATCACGATCACGGCCTCTGGGATTAACGACTTTCTGCCAACTCGGAGGGTCATCCAGCCCGTCCGTACCGATCTGCAAAGGCACTCCATAGTGGTAGAGCTTGCCGACTCGCGCGACGTTGTAACCGGCTTTCTGAAAGGACTGTCCGATCGAGACGGCATTCGGCACGTTCTTGCGGAATTGAGTCGCGTTCTCGTAGACCCCGGTCGTGTCAGGCCGCAGTCCTGTGAGGAACGACGCACGACTGGGATTGCAGAGCGGGAACTGGCAATAAGCCCGATCAAACTGCACGCCCTTGTGAGCGAGGCGATCGATGTTCGGTGACTTCACTAAGGGATGCCCGTAGCACCCGAGCGCGTTGTTGAGGTCATCCGATACGACCAACAACACATTCATCCGCTCGGCAGCGCCGACCAGAGTGCTCGTGAGTAACCAAGCGCAGAGCGTTGGTACCAGCACGCGCAGCGTCAGTCGGTCAAATCGAGAGCGAGTCAGCATGAGGTGAGCCCTTTCGATGAATAGATCAAATCGGAGATGTGTCTCAGCGCGAGACTCGGAAAGCTGGCGGCAACTGATTCCCGCTGTTTCCAATCGTCGCGTGAGTGAATGGCAAAATCATTCCGCGATCAACCCGCGGATGGCTCGGGCGATGTCGGAGGGTTGCGGGATGACCGCGTTCTCTAGCGACGGCGCGTATGGTGTCGGACAGAACGCGCCGGTCAGGCGCCGGATGGGGGCGTCGAGATCATTGAAGCCTTCGTCGACCACGCGAGCGGCGATTTCGGCGCTGAACCCGTATTGAGCCGGTGGCTCGTCGACGATCAGCAAGCGGCCCGTCTTGGCCACGGACTTCAAGATCGTCTCGGTATCCAGCGGCGAGATTGTGCGCGGATCGACGATCTCGACCGAGATGCCTTCGCGTTCGAGTTCGTCACAAACGGCGAGGGTTTGATGCACCATCTTAGCAAGCGCGACGACGGTCACATGCCGACCTTCGCGGACGATGCGCGCTTGTCCGAATTCGATCTCGTAATCGCTGTCAGGCACCGGCCCTTTGATCTGCAAGATTTCGCGGTGCTCTAAAAACATCACCGGATCATCACAGCGTAGCGCATGCTTCAAAAGTCCTTTTGCATCGGCGGCGGACGACGGAACGACGACTCGTAAGCCGGGCACTTGTCCATACAGCGCGTAGTAACTGCCCGAGTGATGAGTGGCCGCCGAATGGCCGATGCCAATGCAGCCTCGCAGGAGGACCGGCATCTTTAACCGACCGCTTGACATGTACTGCATCTTGGCGATTTGGTTGACGATTTCGCCGACGCTATCGAGCACGAAGTCGGCGAACATGAAGTCGATGACAGGACGACTTCCGGTCATGGCTGCGCCGCACGCCAGCCCCACAAAGCCACGTTCGCAGATGGGCGTATCGCATAACCGCTCGGGGCCGTGAACTTCGTAGAGACCTTTCGTTGTCACAAAGTTGCCTCCCCGTTTTCCGATGCCTTCGCCCATGACGAAGATCGCTGGGTTGACTGCCATCTCCTCGGTGAGCGCTTCGAGTGTGGCTTGCGAGAACGTGATGGTGCGTAGTGAGGGCGTTAGGCCAGCGCGGTTGATGGGCGTGGGCGGCGCGTAGACATGCTCCGTCGCGGTACTGCTCTCGGGCACCGGACTCGCTTCGGAGAACTCTCGCGCTGCGCGGACGACTTCAGCGACTTCAGCCTCAATCGCTGTGAGTTGCTTCGACAGATTGCTGGAAGCGGTCAACGAGCCGCTGACCACCGACTTCTTCAAGCGGGCGATCGGACAACGTTGCTTCCACTCTTCGACATCTTCGCGGGTGCGATAGGTGAAGTCGCCCATGCCCTCGGCATGCGCTCGGGTGCGATAAGTCTTACACTCGATCAACGTCGGACCTTCGCCCGCTCGCGCACGAGCGATTGCTTCTCCGGTAACACGATGAATCTCCAGCACGTCGTTGCCGTCGAGTTCATAACCGGGAATGCCATACGCTGCCGCGCGGGTGCCGATGTGAGGATTACCGCTGGCATAGGCTGACGGAACTTCGGTCGCGAATTGGTTGTTCTCACAGATGAACAACACCGGCAGCTTCCAAATGCTGGCCATGTTCAGGCCCTCATGGAACGCGCCGTTATTCGATGCTCCGTCGCCGAAGAACGCTACGCCGACCGTACCATTGCGTAGGATTTTGGAGCTATAGCCGCCACCACAGGCTTGCAGAATGCACGGCCCAACAATGCCGCTGGTTCCCATCATGCCGATCTCGGGCGAGAAGAGATGCATGCTGCCTCCGCGTCCGCGCGAACACCCCGTCGAGCGACCAAACAGTTCCGCCATCAACTCGCGCGGCGGCATTCCTTTGGCCAAGGCATGGCCGTGGCCGCGATGTGTGCTGAAGACAGAATCGTCTTTCGAAAGATGCGCACACACGCCGGCGGCAATCGCTTCTTCACCAACATAGGTGTGGCAGGCGCCGTGAATGAGCCCTCGCTGATGGCAGCGAGCGAGTTCCTCTTCGGTCTGTCGAATGATCTGCATCGTGCGATAAAGACTCAGAATCTGCTCGACCGAAACGAGTGGCGACGGACTCATGTGAGATTGCTCCCAACTCGGTGAAATGATTGACCAACCGCGAACCGAGACTCCGACCATTTGCGGGCGCCTCGCTGTGGGGACGTATGAGAGCAATCGCACGCACGCTCGTCTTGCTTGAGTGCTCCACGATCTCATTTTCTGCACCGCGCGTTCTCGGGCTAACTGACTGGATTGGGCTGAAAGGCGGGCTGGCGGAGAGCACGACTGACGTTGCGGGAAATGTGGTGAGCGGCGTGTTGACCAAACAGCCCATGGAAAAACACGAGGAGCACGAAGTCATCGTGTTCACAACTCGATGACTTCGAGTGCTGCGGCCACGTGCCCCACGAATGGTTGTTTCGACGAACCGCTCGACACGTACTCTTGCGACGCTCGTGCCTCTGCTGACTGGCGCGACTCGTCCGTCTGCGGGGAGTCTCAAGACCAATTGATTCTGTCCGCGTGATCGCTTCCGTCGCGCGACGTTGCCGGAATGCCACGCCGAGTTCGCCCTGAAATGACGTCAGTGCTCCATCGTTTGCCCAGGTGATGACTTGGGAGCGTTGCGTTCTTGCAACGTGACCTCGGACGTCGTTCCGAATGACCTCAAACCCGCACGATCGTTGCCGACTCCCTTTCTTGGCGTCAGCGCATTGAAACACCTGCGCTGGGCGCTGAGCGCCAAGTTGAGCAACGACCGAGCCTGCGGGCTTCGTCAGCACTTCTCGCACTGAGACAACATGACCAATCCGCTTTCATCTCGCTCATCGAACTGTGATGTCCTTGCTGAGAGTTCCGCAGCACGGGCGAAGACCGCGCGAACGAACTTTGTGGGCAAGTGGCATCGGCTTGTCGGACGCACGTTGGCGCGAGTCGCGCGGCGGGCGGTTAGTTCGCTGCGCGGTAGCTCAACATCCCAGAGCGATGGTTCGCAGAGAGGCTCCACGAAAAGATCACGACGATTTCGCCCGCGCGTGGAAGCGTTGGAACAACGACTCGTGCTCGCGACGTTTAGTCCAGACATCCTCGCGGCTGATGGCACAGCAGGGAGTTTGCGTGCGGCGATTGTCGCAGCGAATGCGAACGCTCAAGACGATGTTGTTGAACTCGGCGCGGGCTATTGGAAACTCGCGCTACCGAATCCCGTCGGGCAAGAGAACGCCGCCGCGACCGGTGACTTCGATCTCACAGAGTCCGGCAAGACGATCACCATTCAAGGCGCAGGCGTGGCGCAGACGTTTCTCGACGGCAACAACGTTGATCGGCTCTTTCAGGTGATGCCTGGAGTGCGTGCGATCTTTCGCAATCTGACGATCACCGACGGCTTAGCGCGTGATGATGGCTTCGACAACAGCTTGCCGACGCATCGACCGGCAGCCGGCGCCGCGATCCTGGCGAACAATGCCGACGTGGTCATTGAGAATGTCGAACTGATTCGTAATCGCGCTCTTGGTGCGCTGGGTCTTGACGGTGGGGACGGACGCCGCGCGCATGGCGGTGCGATTGCGATGACGGGCGGGACGTTGACCATTTCGAACAGCCGACTGGTCAGCAATTTTTCGGTAGGCGGCGACGGCTCTGAAGGCCGCAATGGTCGCAACGGGATCAGTGGCGGGACGCGCAGTGAGGCCGACGGCGAGCAAGGCAACGACGGCGGCAACGGCGGCATGGCGTTGGGCGGCGCGCTCTACTCGTATGGCTCGCAGATCACGATTAGCAATTCTGTGCTCGCTGAAAACAATGCGTTCGGCGGTAACGGTGGACGGGGCGGAGATGGCGGCGCGGGCGCTGTCGGGGGCGATGGCGGGCATGCGGGCAATGGCGGCGAAGGTGGATGGTCACAAGGTGGAGCAATCCATATCGACTCGGGCACGCTGACGATCGTGAACTCGTCGCTGAATCAGAACGCGGCGGAAGGTGGTGACTCGGGTCGCGGCGGTCGCGGCGGTGATGGTGGGCACGGCGGCGGAGGCGGCGGGCTGCGCGGTGCTCCGGGTGGCGAAGCGGGCGTTGCCGGCCGTGGCTTAGGCGGCGCGCTGATGCTGGCCGCGAGCACGACGACGATCACTCGTTCGAGCTTGTTGACGAATCGCGCTGTCGGCGGCACGGGTGATAACGGTGGGCTGGGAGGTATGGGTGGCGGTTCATCGAGTGGGTTGGGAGGCACCGGCGGCGCGGGCGGTTCGGGCGGTGAAGGCGGTGTCGCGAGCGGCGGCGCGATCATGCTGTGGCGCGGGACCGTTGACCTGAATCAGTCGTCAATCGGCTATAGCCAAACGCGGGGTGGAACGGGCGGAGTCGGTGGTCCGGGTGGCTTTGGCGGTGACGGGCCGTTGGGCGGTAACGGCGGCGCGGGCGGTCGCGGCGGTGTCGCGGCAGCGCTCCACGGCCCCCGGGTCGCCCTGCACGAGCCGGCCGTTGCGGGCGACGTCCGTGGCG
>Ga0172372_10006874_pt1 | contig 15409 bp, 11 predicted proteins | sample LakKiv5m_2_FD_114544 | JGI IMG/M metagenome (GOLD analysis project Ga0172372, IMG submission 114544) | Freshwater microbial communities from Kabuno Bay, South-Kivu, Congo - kab_092012_9.5m | ecosystem: Environmental > Aquatic > Freshwater > Lake | place: Democratic Republic of the Congo...
GCGCTTTCGACGGATAATGACAATCCTTCCGGTGCAAGCCGTCCCTTCGATCTGACTCGCAATGGCTTTGTTCTCGGGGAAGGCGCGGGGTTCCTCGTGCTCGAGGATTGGGGTCGTGCAGTCGAGCGCGGTGCGAGGGTTTATGCCGAACTCGCCGGCGATGGGAACTCGCTCAGTGCCTACCGCATCACCGATTCACCTCCCGACGGCAATGGGCCCATCCAGGCGATCCTCCAGGCCCTTGGCGACGCCGGAATCAAGACCGGCGAGGTCGATTACGTGAACGCCCACGGCACCTCCACGCAGATGAACGACCGCAGCGAATGTGCCGCTTTGAAAGCCGTTTTCGCTGATCGCGTTCGCGAGGTGCGGGTGAGTTCGACGAAGAGTTCGATGGGGCATTTGATCGCCGCCGCCGGGGCGGTCGAGGCCGCGGTCTGTTGTCTCGCGATCCGCGATGGCATCGCCCCGGTAAATGCCAATTATGGCACTCCGGATCCCGATTGCGACGTGAACCTCGTCGTGGGACAACCGGTGAAGATGAAGATCCGCGCGGCACTTTCCAACTCACTCGGCTTTGGCGGATCGAACAGTTCGCTCGTTTTCCGAAATCCCGAGGAGGTGCAGGCATGAGCGATTCGCGAGACCCCATCGTTTTTACCGGCAGTGGCATCGTCTGCGGCGCTGGCGGCTCTGTTGCCGAAGTGTGGGAAATGCTGAGCTCCGGAGAGACAGCGGTGCGCCCCTTCACCCAATTCGATCCCGCCAATTGGCCCGTTCAGGTGGCGTCCGAAGTCCTTCTCTCTGACCGCGACCTCGTGAGCGATCGCAAGCTCCACAAGACGATTTCCCGCACCGATATGTTTGGCATTTTCGCTGCCGAGCAAGCGCTCGCCGAGTCCGGCCTGCCCGCCTATCGCGAAACCCTGCCCGAAGCGGACCAAGCCGGGTGGAACGACCGCACCGGACTCATTGTCGGCACCGGCGGGGGGAATTACAAAAGCAACTACGACTACCTGCCCCTCATGACCGAGGCGGAGGCGGCGCCCGAGGGTGCCCTCCACCATTTCGGCAAGGAACTTGGCAACCAGGTCACGCCGATGTGGTTGCTCAAGAATCTACCAAACAACGTCCTCTGCCACGTTGGTATCCGTGGGCAATACAAGGGGACAAACGCCTGCATCACGAACCAGTGTTCGAGCGGCATTCTCGCCGTGGCTGAGGCCGCCTGCGCGATCGCGAACGGAGAAGCCGATCGGATCGCCGCAGTGGGTCACGATTCCCCTTTCGAGCCGGAGATGGTCTATTATTACCACAAGCTCGGCCTCATGTCGGCTGCGGCTCCTCGGCCCTTCGATGTCTCGCGTGATGGCACCGTTTTTGGTGAGGGCGCCTCAGCCCTTGTTCTCGAGCGCGCGAACGAGGCGAACGCGCGCGGGGCGACGATCCTTGGCGAGTTCCTCGGCTTTGGTTGCTGCAATGAAGCCACGGGCATCATCGATCTCGCCGATGACGGCAACGGCGTCAGTCGTGCCATCGAAGCGGCACTGGCCGACGCCGCCATCTCCAAGGATGAGGTCGGCCTGATATGCGCCCACGGCAACGGCAATCAGGCTTCCGACCGAACCGAAGCGATCGGGATCACCCGCGTGTTCGGAGACATGGTCCCGCCAGTCACCGCCCTCAAATGGTGTTACGGGCACCTCATTGCCGCCTCCGGCATCACCGACATTGTCATGACGCTCGAGGTGTTGAAAAGAGGCCTTATTCCCGGCATCGCCACCCTCACATCGGTCGATCCCACGGTGGGGGCCTTCCCTGTTTCCCGGGAAAATCGCACGATCTCCGGAAAAATCGCGCTCGTGATCTGCCGGGGTTTCGGCGGCATGAATGTGGTTGTGGCCGTGCGGGGGAGGGAGTGAGAGAGCCTAGCCCATGCGCAACGGGATCGACACGGTCGAAGTGGCTCGAATCGAGAAACTCCTCGGAGATCTCGATCCCGAGGGCTTGCGACGTTTTTTTTCCGAGGAAGAACTCTCCGATGCCGGCGCTGGCGCGGGACGTGCCCAGAAGCTTGCGGCGCGTTTCGCGGCGAAAGAGGCCTGTTGCAAACTCTTTCCGAAGGAAATTTGCCTGGGTATCATCGAGCCGCACGACTTCGCCCTCTCCCGGGATGGTTATGGTCAGCCCCACGTCGTGCCGAGCGAGCGAGCCCGCGCCGTAATGAACCGTCACCGCGTCGCAACGATCTCCGTCTCCACGACCCACACCGAGACCAGTGCCACCGCCGTGGCCTCGATCGAGCCGGCGACCATGAAGGTGCCGTGGTATGGAAGGCTCGTCTACCACGTTCTCCCTTTGCGGCGACGCATCGTGGAGGAGAACCTGCGCCGTGTCTACGGCGACACGCTCAGTGACCGTCGCATCTCGGAGATCGCCCAAGCGTTCTACGGGCATCTCGTGAAGTTTCTTGGTGAGTTTGTCAGGCTCGCCTTCATGAGCGAAGGGAAGAAGGCGCGATATGTCCGGATCGAGGGGATCGAGCATCTCGCCGCCGCCCGCGAGCAGGGCAAGGGCGTCCTCTTGCTCGCCGGACATTTCGGAAACTGGGAGGTATCGACCGTCGCGGGTATGTCGCAGTTCAAGCAATACAGCGGTCACCTCCACTTCATCCGCCGTCCGCTTAAGCCGAAATGGTTCAACGATCTCGTCATGCGGCGCTTCCGGAAGGCTGGCTTCGGGACTCTGGAAAAGACCGGCTCCCTCGACGACATCCTCGCCCTGCTCGAACAAAACCGTATCATCGTCTCCATCTTCGATCAGTTCACGGTGCGGAAGTATGGAATCCAGTCGGAGTTCTTCGGTCATCCCGCGCATACCTTCAAGAGCCTCGCAGTGCTGGCGCAATTCACCGGCGCGCCGGTGATCCCTTCATCGAGTTGGCGCGAGCCTGACGGAACTCACGTGCTCCTCTTTGAGCCTCCGGTCGAGGTGTTGACCGAGGGGCGCACCAAGGACATCCTCGCGAAGAACACGAAGCGTTTCAATGAGGCTCTCGAGCGGATCATCCTGCGCCATCCCGAGCAATGGATCTGGATGCACAAACGCTGGAAGCAGGTGCGGGAAGAACGGTGATTAGGGCGTTCGAGTCCGTGAGCCGGCGGGGGGCAGATGCCCGAAAAAGGATTGGCCCCGCAATCGGCGACGAACTACTTTTCTCCCGAATCTCCCGGTAGGCCGCGATTTTCGCCTGATCCTCACTTCCGATCACTCCATGCCCAAACCTCGAAGAGTCAAGACTCCCGGCAATCGGCCCCGCGAGGCACGTGCCAATTCCCATTCAAGTTCGTCGACCGGTATCGCCCGTCTTACTGAGGAGGGGTTGTTTGAACGGCTTGAGGAGGCCGAGGATTCCGGTGAAGATCCTTTTCTCCTGATTCTCGACGGCGTGCAGGATCCCCACAATCTTGGGGCCTGCCTTCGCACCGCCGAAGGGGCTGGCGTCTTGGCCGTGGTGGTGCCGCGCCACCATGCTGCGCCCGTGACAGAGACCGTTGTGCGAGTTTCCTGCGGCGGTGCCTCTTTGGTTCCGGTCGTCTCGGTCGGAAATATGGCGCGCTTCCTTGAGAAGTTGCGCGACGAGCACGGAGTGCGTGTCGTCGGCACGGCCGATGAAGCGAACTGCGGCCTTTACCAGTGCGATCTCACCGGGCCGCTCGCAATGATCCTCGGTGCGGAGGGCGAGGGAATGCGGCGGCTCACCAAGGAAAACTGCGACGTCCTCATCCGCATTCCCATGTTGGGACAGGTTCCTTGTTTAAACGTGTCGAATGCCGCGGCGGTCTGTCTCTACGAAGCGCTCCGGCAGCGCGAGTTTCCGACCACGCCGGGCGAATGACGTGACTTTCTGAAAAAGCTGGCCGCGGCGGCGGGATTTGTTAGGATCACGGTCATGTCGGAACGGTTGGAAGTATCGGGGATCGGGAAATCATTCCCGGGAGTGCGGGCGCTGCACGATGTGAGTTTTTCAGTCGGCGCGGGCGAAGTCGTGGCCGTGCTCGGCGAAAACGGCGCGGGGAAAAGCAGCTTGATGAAGATCCTTGCCGGCGTGCAGACGCCCGATACCGGCACGATCCGGCTGGACGGGGTTCCCGTGCAGATCCGTTCGGTGGAGGAGGGGCTTGCCCTCGGCATCGCCTTGATCCACCAGGAGCTCAATCTCGCCACCAATCTCAGCATCGGAGCGAACCTTTTCCTCGGTCGCGAGCCGGTTAAACGAGGGCTCATCGATGAGCGCGCGATCACGCTCCGCTCGCGAAACCTGCTCGGACGTGTTGGTCTCGACCTGGATCCCTCTATTTTGGTTGGCGATCTCCCGATCGGAAGGCAACAGCTTGTCGAGATCGCGAAGGCGCTGTCGACCAACGCCCGCATCCTCATCATGGATGAACCGACCTCAAGCCTTTCTCAAGGCGAGACGGACCGGCTCTTCGAGGTCGTGAAAGATCTTCGCAAAAACGGTGTGAGCATCCTTTACATCTCGCATCGGCTGGGCGAGGTCGTCGAACTCGCGGACCGGGTCGTTGTCCTAAGGGACGGGAAAAATGCCGGAGAGCTTTCTCAAAGCGAAATTACCCACGATCGCATGGTGAGCCTGATGGTGGGGCGCGATCTTGCGCAATTTTACGCGCATCAGCCGCATCCTCCGGGCGGGGTGGTGCTCTCCGTCTCGGGATTGCGGACCCCAGCCCATCCCGTGCACGGCATCGATTTCGATTTGAGGGCAGGGGAGATTGTCGGAGTGGCGGGATTAGTCGGCGCTGGGCGAACCGAGCTGCTCCAGACACTTTTCGGGATCACTCCGGCCATCGGTGGCTCGGTGACCGTCGAGGGAGTAGCGCGCGCGATCACCGATCCGCGCGTGGCGATCGCGGCGGGGATGGCGCTGGTGCCTGAGGATCGCAAAAAACAGGGCCTCATCCTCGAGATGGCCGTCGCCGAAAACCTCAGCTTGGCCTCGATCTCGCGCGATCAAAGCGGCGGATTCCTCAACTTTGCCGTCGAGCGTCGACTCGCTGAGGAGATGACGGGGCGGATGCGGATCAAGACGCCGTCCTCCCGGCAGATCGTACGATTTCTCTCCGGCGGTAACCAGCAGAAGGTCGTCCTCGGCAAGTGGCTCGCCATGAAGCCGCGGATTCTCTTCCTCGACGAGCCGACCCGTGGCATCGACATTGGGGCGAAGCGCGAGATCTACGCCATCATGGAGGAGCTCGCGCGGCAGGGAGTCGCGATCCTGTTCGTTTCGAGCGAACTCGAGGAGGTGATCGGCATGTCCGACCGAGCGCTCGTGATGCACGAGGGACGGATCGCGGGCGAGTTGCGGCGCGAGGAACTCGGCGAGGAGGCAATCATGCGTCTGGCGACCGGCAGGGAGACCGTGGCCGCTTGAATCGGTCGGCAATTTCGTCAACTCCCGAAATCGGCATTGCCTCTATCCTTCTCTTTGGATTAAAGTGCTCAGGTGGACACTGATCGAATCTTTCACGAACTCTTTCGTGACCATCCCGAGTGGCTGCGCGAGCTTACCGGTCTTCCCTTGCCTTCGGGATGCCGCGGTTCTTCGCGGATTCTGAAGCAGCTCGAGATCCGGTGCGACCTGCTCCTCGAGCCCTCCGACCCGGACGATCCCCGCTACCTTGTGGAGTTTCAGCTCTACCATGATCACTCCATTTTCAATCGCATTGAGTTGGCCCGACAGTTGTTGTGGAAACATCTCAATTCTCGGGCAGACTGTCGCCGTCGCGATTTCCGCCCGCGGGAAATCGAGGCAGTGATCCTGTTTGGGGCGCGCACGGAGCTGCCGTCGAGCAGCGGTCGCTACCCGCAGGTCCGGATTCTTTTCATCGACGAAATGCTCGAGTCTCTTCGTCAGGTGTGTCCGGGTTCGCCCCTTGTTGCTGCTCTTGCTCCCCTCAACGAACCTTCGGCCGAGCTTGAAAAAGACGCCGCAGCGATTTACCATCGCCTCAGAGCGAATGTTGACCTGCCCAGCGAGGATCGGGAGGTTCTCACCGAAATCTTCCTCAACTTGCTGTTGCAACGCTTCAAATCCAAAAGCCGGGAGGAAATTCGAAAGATGATTGCCGAACTGACGCCGCTGCACGAAACACGGGCTGGACGAGAATTGCTAGAAGAGGGCATTGAGAAAGGCATTGAGAAAGGCATTGAGAGTTTGGTCCTCCGGATGTCCGCCAAAGGCAGGAAGCCTGCCGAAATTGCCGATCTGACGGATCTCCCCGTCGAGCAAATTGCCCGGATCCTGAAGGAGCGCGCCTTGTGAGCGCCGGGGGAAACCATTCTCCTGATTTCTTCATCGTTTCTGCAAAGAGGAACGAACCCCTAGGCCGAGGGATCCATCCCCGCCTTTGAGTCCGTAGGATTCTGATCTAAACTCCTCGATGGCAAAAATCCTGGCGGCGATGTCCGGTGGCGTGGACTCCAGTGTGGCGGCGGCACTTCTGCTTGAGCAAGGGCACGAGGTCGTGGGAGCCTACATGAAAAACTGGACAAACGAAGAGGGCTTGCCCGGAGACTGTCCGTGGGAAGAGGACATCCGCGACGCTCGCGCCGTCTGCGAATTCCTCGGAATCGAGTTCCGGATCCTCAGCCTTACCGAGGAATATCGGGATCGGGTCGTCGATTACCTGCTTTCAGGCTACCGCGAAGGCATCACTCCGAACCCCGACGTGATGTGTAACCGCGAGATGAAGTTCGGGATCTTCCGCGAGTTTGCGTTGGCACAGGGCTTCGATTATCTCGCGACCGGTCACTATGCGAAACGGGCGGAATGTCAGGATGGATCGGTCGATCTCCTGCGTGGGGCTGCGGGCAAGGATCAGACCTACTTTCTCGCCCTGCTTCAGCAGGCGCAGATCCAGCCGTCGCTGTTCCCAATTGGGCATCTCTCCAAGCCCGAGGTGCGGCGTGAGGCGGAGCGTTTTGGTATTCCTGTCGCGTCGAAGAAGGATAGCCAGGGGATCTGTTTTATCGGGCAGATCCGAATGGGCGATTTTTTGGCCCATTACATCCCGGATGATCCGGGCGATATCGTGAATCTCAAGGGCGAGAAGGTTGGGAGCCATCATGGTCTTCACCTCCACACTCTCGGTCAGCGCAAGGGGCTCGGCGTCCCTTCGAACACCTTCGGAAAGGCTTACGTCGTGGTCGCGAAGCGGCGCGAGACGAAAGAGCTCGTTGTCGCCTTCGACGGCACCGACACGCCCGGTCTCTATGGGACGCGATGCCGGGTCGGTAGCATTACCGTGACGAACCGGCCCCTCGCGACCGCCTCCGGATTGCTCGCCCAGCCCCGCTATCGATCCGAGGCGGCGTTGGTATCGGCCGAGTTTCTCGATGCGGAGACGGCTTGGCTCACCTTCGCCAAACCACAGCGTGCGCTCACACCGGGGCAGATTTGTGCCTTTTATGAGGGCGAGACTCTCCTCGGTGGTGGTGTCTTTGAGGAGATCCTCGAGTGACCTGATGGCCTTTCAGAATTCGACCCCATCGTAGGTTCCAGCGAGGCCTTGACCGGGAAAAGCCCCGCCTCTCAGAACGAGTCCGTGATCAGCTGCAGGTAACGCGATCCGGTGGGCGTCAGAGTGGCTCGGTCGCCGCTACCAGCCAGGCGGCCGACCGTAAAATCGCTGTGATTTCCGATGGTGGGCTTCACATAAGTGACGACCGGAGCCCGCACCGATTGTTCGCTCGGCCTGATCGCCAGCGGCACGCCGGTGGCGGCGAAGGAAAATTCCCAACTCACCGGATTTTCGATTCGGTCGAGATCCCGGCCGAGCCAGGGATAACGCTGGAGAAAGGGTAGTCCGCCTTTTTTCGGAACGAGCACACGGTAGTGGATCTCTGCCTGGGTCGCCAGAAACTCGGGAATAGTGATCGAGGGATTGGCCCGATGGGCTTTGAGAAGTGCGGCGAGGTCGATGCCGGTCAGATTAATCCCGTTGTAGATCCCATGGTGGTTTTTGCCCGTGAAATGCCTGTCATACCAGCGCTGAAAATGGTCGCTGAGGATGAAATTGAGCTCGACGTGGACGTGGGCTCGCTCGCGGTTGATCCCGTCACCGGTGTATCCCATCCTCGCGATCGTCTCGCCGGCGGCGACGTTCTGTCCGACCTTCGCCGTCGCGGCGCTGAGGTGGGCGTAGAGCGAGAAAAGCGGGCCGTCGCCCGAATCGTGATGGATGACGATGTAGCGGCCGTAATTGCTCTGGCTCGCCGAGGTGGTGACATGCACGACGATCCCGGCGGCGATGGAGCGGACCTCGTCGAGCGGTTCACCGGCCGCGTCGCGGCGCACCGGACGGATGTCGATTCCCTCATGGAGGCGCGTCAGGATGATGCCCGCGTTCGATCGCTTTTGATCGCGGGTGAAGCCATAAGCGCCACCACTCCAGGGCTTCGAGAGCACTCCCTCGAAATTCCGGTCGGTATACATGTAGAATTGCGAGGGATCTTCCGAGAAAATCGCGTCGTTGTCCGTCGGCAGGACAAGTCCAAGTGGGCCGGCGGCGAGAGAGCCCACGGAAATCGAGAGGCAGGCAAGAAGGCGGCAGAAGATCCGGAGCATGGCGGGAAATCACGGAGGGTTTCCGGATTCCTTAACCTATCCAAACCAAAATTGCGAGAATCAATCCGGATTTGCGAACCGAGGTCCGGATTTCGGCTGGTAGTCGTCGACGTGGGGGAACCGCTTGCGGAATTCCTGAAGATGCTTTTGCTGCAACCCGCTCCAGATCACGACGACGCCGTCGTCGATGGGGCGGTCGATCATCACCGCCTGCAGAGGAGCGTCCGAGCAGCGCAGGCCGAGGAGTTTGCCCTGATTGGTCAAGGTGACGGCCTTCAGCTCCACCGTGGCATGTTCCTTCATGCGGAAAGCGGCCCCGTAAGTGACCCCATCAGCGGCAGTGAAAGGGTAGAACCAGGCGATGTCCTTGTCGGTGAATGTCGGGATTTTGCTGAAATAATACTGCCGGTGCTCCTGCCCCAGTTTCACGGGCGTGATCATTTTCGGATTGTCCTTGTCGTCCCCCTCGATGTGAAAGGTGACCAGATACATCTTATACTGGTTCCCTCCTCCCTCGCACCAGAGGGCCGTGGCGAGGAGGGTGGCGAGGAGGACGAAAGCAGAACGCATGCGACGAAGATAAGGGAAAAAGACCCCTTCTGGCAAGTCATCCGATCCCTTCTTTGGGAAAGCCGGTTCCGGATTACGGTTTTTTCCTTGTCCGAGCCGCCAACATTCGCTAGATCAAAGTCAGATTTTCGTGTTAGGATTTGCGCTCGAGGGCTTTCCCGACAGCCTATCAAACCTCCTTTTTGACCCCCCCCTCGGAAGCCAGCAGACCATGTCCGAAGAAGCGAACCCAACGGTATATCAAGACGATGTGCGCCAGACCCAGCTGGCCCCGAACCTGAACAAGCTCTACCTGAAGGCCGAGAGCGCCATGGAAGTGCGCAACTGGAGCTATGCCATCAGCCTGCTCCAAGCCGTTCTCGCAAAGGAGCCTGGATTCCTCGAAGGCCGCAAGCGTCTCCGGCTTGCCTCGGTAAAGGAAAATGAAGGCAAGCGCGGGCTCAAGATGGGCGGCGAATCGCTCAAGGTGATGAAGCTCCAGACCCAGGTGAAGAAGGATCCCGGCAAGGTCATCGAGGCTTTGGAAAAGGAGGTTCTCGCAACCGATCCCTACAATGCCCCGGGCAACGAGCTCCTCTACGAGGCGGCCTCGGCGGCTGGTCTTCAATCCACCGCCGGGTTCGCCCTCCAGACCGTGATCGACGGAGACCCGGAGAATATCAAGTTCTACCACAAGCTCGGCGATTTCTACATGTCGCGAGAGATCTTTGACAAGGCCGCCGAAATTTTCGGCAAGATCGTCGATAAAAATCGCAGCGATCTCGAAGCGACCAAAAAATACAAGGACGCCACCGCCCGCGGCTCCATTGCCTCCCAGAAGTGGGACAGCAACGGCGACTGGCGCGACCTCCTTAAGGACAAGGGTGCCTCCAAGGATCTCGAAAGCCAGGGGCGCGCCGCGATGACTCCTGAAATGCTCGCCGTCCAAGCCGAAGCGCTTCTCGCCGAGTATTCCGCTGATCAGAATAATCTCGACATCACCAAGCGGCTCGCCGCCACCTACGAGCAGCTCGAGGATTTCCAGACATCGCTCCAGTTCTATGAGTGGGCCTTCCACCTCAGCAACAATGATCCCTCGCTCGAGAAAAAGGTCGCTGGGATCCGCGAGATCGTGAACAAGGCCTACCTCGAGTCCTTGCGGCAGTTCGTCGAGGAAAACCCCGGTCATCCCGACATCGAGCAATATCGGCAGCAGCTCGAGGAAGTGGAAAAGTCCCAGATGGAGACCCTCATCGCCGAGTCAAAGGAACGCGTCGACCGCAACCCGACTGACAACGAGCTCCGTTTCGAGCTCGGATCACGGCTCTTCAAGGCCGGCCAGTATCGCGACGCGATCCAGCACCTCCAGATGGCGAAACGCAGCCCGAACCTGCGCATCCGCGTCATGAACCAGCTCGGGCAGTGCTACGAGCGCATGGGCATGACCGATCTCGCCGCAAGCCAGTTCGAGGAAGCCATCACCGAACTCACCGGGATGGACGACACGAAGAAGGACCTCCTCTACAACCTCGGCCTGCTTTACGAGAAGCTCGGCAACCACGCCAAGTATCTCGAGTCGCTCAAGCAGATCTACGCGGTCGACTACGGTTACCGCGACGTCGCCGAGCGGGTCGAGAAATCCTACGGGGGGTGAGGTCGTGGAGGGTTACTGCTAGGAAATTCCTTTTTACTGCTGGGAAATTCCTTTTTTATCCCCTCGGCTTTGACGCTTCGCTCCTGCCCCATGGGCAGGCTACCTTCGTTTCACTCCGGTTCTTCCCGCCGAAGGCCCGGGGTCGGTGGGGAGTTGAGGCCGGATTTCGGTGGTCGATCCATACCCCGGTAGGCGGCATTCCCGTGCCGACGTGTCGGGGCCTCGGCGTGCCCGAGTCGGACAGGAAGTGCGGTTTCTTTCCGAATGGTTGCGTGATCCCTGTGGTATAGCGCCCTACCGGCTGCTCCACCCTACGTCCCCATCACATCCTTCTGTAGATCGCGCAGGACCCGTAGATCGCCCCAGTCAGCTCCGCGCATGCGACGCGCTCCGCTTGTGCGCTTCTCGCCGAACCGCTTTCGCAAAGCTTGCTCGCGCTCGAAGATTCCGTTCACGAACTCCGCCGAGCCCAGCACGGCACCGTCGCAGAAGTAGCGTACCCGGTGACGCAAGGCCTGCCACAGCGGCATCGCCCCGCCTTGTTCGACCACCTCCTCGACGACCTCCGTCTTCATCCCGCGACGACCGCGTTGCCCCATCTGCGGATCGCCCGCGACCTCCTCTCCATCCTGGTAAAGAAACATCCGGTAGCGCGGCAAGGTGCGCCGCCAGTCCTGCCGGAAATCCGGATCCTGCAAGGCCTCGCCCAGCATCAGGCCCAGCCCCTCGCGTGCCTTTTGCCCGCGCCTCCCGCCGGCCACCGCCTCCGCGTAGCCGCACCACCGATACTCCTCGGGGCTCGAGACGATCCCCGCACGGATCGGATTCAGATCGATGTAGGCAGCGATTGTCAGCAGCGCCTGCTCGCAGTCCTCGACCAGGACGCTCTTGTAGCGCCCCTCCCAGAGCGTCCCGGTGCGGCCGAGACGTTTGTTCATGGAGAAAGTGATGCGCAGTTTCACCTCTTTCAGGAAGAGCCCGAGATCCCTGCGACGGCGTTCGTAGCGCGAGAGGATTTCGCGGTGCCAGCGTTCGTCTCCCGCGGCCCGGGCGCGCTCCAACTCCTGCTTCACGCCCTCCACCACGTCCCCCGGATAGAGCAAAGGCAGCACCGCGAGCAGCCCACCTTCGTCGAGCGGAGCGAGCGTCTCCCGGTCAGGCACCTCCAAGAGGAGGTGAAAGTGGTTCGACATCAAACAGTAAGTGACAATCCGCACCCCGGTAAAGGCCTCCTGGTTGCGGAGGATCTTGCGGAAGATCTCTTTGTCCTTCGCTTCAAAGACCATGCGCCGGTCCACGACGCGGGACATGACGTGGTAAAAGGATCTTCCGGTTCCGAGAAGGCGTGCGGTGCGCATGAGGTGGCGGGGTGGATGGCTAACGGTGACGCCGGCGGAGGGGGATCAGTGGGGGTGGATTGGTTGGAACATCGGGCATTTCGGGGCGTCGGCAACAATTGTATGTCCGTCCCTTTGATCTAAAACGCCTCCCCGCCCTGCGGGCTCCGGCTTCGCCTCCGTCCAAAACGCCTCGGATCCCTCGGCGTTTTTCGACATCAAAGGGCGGTTCGGGCGGAGGTGGAAGCGCGATGATCGCCTCCCAAAGCCCAGTATTCCCAGGGACAACCCGCCCCTCCCGCAATCCAAGAGAAAATCCCGGTTTTGCACCATGCTCAGTGATCTCTGGCCGCCTACCGCCTACCGCCCATCGCGGACCCGATTCACCGTTTACGATGCCGATGGGGCACCGTGGCGATGGCAGCATCGATGAGCAAGGTTGGAGGGGACCCGGCGAGATCGGTCACGCGCTGAAGACCATCTCCCCGTCCCGCACATCCGCGCGGATCGTTTGCCCTTCCTTGAACTTCCCGTCGAGGAGATCGAGGCTGAGCGGATCGAGGAGGCGGTGTTGGATCACCCGCTTCAAGGGGCGCGCCCCGTAGGCCGGGTCGTAGCCCTCGGTCGCGAGCTTCACGAGCGCGGCTGGGGTCAACTCGAGTTCGAGTCCCTGGGCGCGGAGGCGCTTGAGGACGCGTTCGAGCTGGATCTTCACGATCGCCGAGAGATCGGCTTCGGCGAGACGGTCGAAGATGATCGTCTCGTCGATGCGGTTGAGGAACTCCGGTCGGAAATGTCCGCGCAGGGCCGACAACACGAGGGCCTCGCGCTGCTCGGGATTGCTCTCGGTGAGAATGTATTCCGAGCCGATGTTGCTCGTCATGATGATGACCGTGTTCCGGAAATCGACGGTGCGGCCCTGTCCATCGGTGATGCGACCGTCGTCGAGCACCTGGAGGAGCACGTTGAAGACATCGGGGTGGGCCTTCTCCACTTCATCGAGCAAAATCACCGAGTAAGGCTTGCGGCGCACCGACTCGGAGAGCTGGCCGCCTTCCTCGTATCCGACGTAGCCGGGAGGCGCTCCGATGAGTCGCGAGACGGAGTGTTTCTCCATGTATTCGCTCATGTCGATGCGGACCATCGCGTTTTCGTCGTCGAAGAGGAATTCGGCGAGGGCGCGCGAGAGTTCGGTCTTGCCGACGCCGGTGGGACCGAGGAAGAGGAAGGAGCCGATCGGACGGTTCTCATCCTGCAATCCCGCCCGGGCCCGACGCACCGCGTTGGCCACGGCGGTGATCGCCTTGCGCTGGCCAATGACGCGCGCGCCGAGACGATCTTCCATGCTCACGAGTTTGGAACGTTCGCCTTCCTGCAGTCGTGAGACGGGGATGCCGGTCCACGAGCTGACGACTTCGGCGATGTCTTCCTCGGTGACTTCTTCCTTCAGCAGGCGCGAGGTGTGCTGCATCGTGTGAAGCTGGGCCTGGGCCTCTTTCAACGCTTCTTCCTTGCCGGGGAGCAGGCCATACTGGATCTCGCTGGCGCGGCCGAGATTGCCCTCGCGCTGGCGGCGCTCGAGCTCGGTTTTGAGTTGCTCGATCTCCTCCTGCGCGGCATTGGCGCGGTCAATCACCGATTTTTCATTCTGCCACTGGGCGCGGAGGGCGTCGGATTGCTCTTTCAGGTCGGCAATCTCTTTCTCCACCCTGGCGAGGCGATCCTTGCTCGCGTCGTCCTTCTCCTTGGCGAGGGCCTGACGCTCCATCTCGAGCTGCATGGCCTGGCGATCGAGCTGATCGATCTCGGTGGGCAGGGAATCGAGCTCGATTTTCAAACGCGAGGCGGCCTCGTCGATGAGATCGACGGCCTTGTCGGGGAGGAAGCGGTCAGAGATGTAGCGGTCGCTCAGGGTCGCGGCGGCGACGATCGCGGAGTCCTGAATGCGGACACCGTGATGGACCTCGTAACGCTCCTTGATCCCGCGAAGGATCGCGATGGTGTCCTCCGGTGAAGGTTCGTTTACCATCACGGGCTGGAAGCGGCGCTCGAGGGCGGCGTCCTTCTCGATGTATTTGCGGTATTCGTCGAGGGTGGTCGCGCCGATCGTGCGGAGTTCGCCGCGGGCGAGCTGGGGCTTCAGCATGTTCGAGGCATCGACGGCTCCCTCGCTCGCGCCGGCTCCGACGATGGTGTGGAGCTCGTCGATGAAGAGAATGATCTCGCCGTTGCTGCCGGTCACCTCCTTGAGGAAGGCCTTGAGCCGGTCCTCGAATTCGCCACGGTATTTCGCTCCGGCGATCATCGAGCCGATGTCCATCGCGATGAGGCGTTTGTTCTTGAGCGACTCTGGCACGTCTCCGCTGACGATGCGGCGGGCGAGGCCTTCGGCGATGGCGGTCTTGCCGACGCCGGGCTCGCCGATGAGGACGGGATTGTTTTTCGTGCGCCGCGAGAGGATCTGCATGACCCGGCGGATCTCGTCGTTGCGGCCGATGATGGGATCGATCTTCCCCTTGCGGGCGATCGCGGTGAGATCGGTGCCGTATTTTTCGAGGGTCTGGTATTTGCCCTCGGGATCCTGGTCGGTGACCCGGTGGCTCCCGCGAACCGCGGTGATCGCCTGGAAAAGGGCGGCTTCGGTGATGCCGTTCTCCTTGAGGAGGGGCTTGAGGTCGACCGGGCCCTCTTGAATCATGGCGAGGAGAACGTGTTCGACGCTGGTGAACTCATCCTTCATCTTCTCCTTCACCTTCTCGGCCGTGTTCATGACCGCGCGGAGATCCTGACTCAGGTAGACCTGTTGACCGGCGTTCCCTTGCACCGAAGGTTTCTTGTCGAGGAGTTGATTCACCGCCGTCTCGAGACGGCTCGCGTTCACTCCGATCTTTTCGAGCACGGGACGGGTCACACCGTCGGATTCGCGGAGCAGCGCGGCGAACAGATGGGTGGCGCACAATTCCGAGTGGTTCCTCGAATTTGCGAGCGACTGGGCGGATTGGAAAGCCTCTTGAAGCTTGTTGGTGAACTGGTTCGGGTTCATGTCGGTTCCTTTTCGGGGATAGAATAGTCGGGTTTCGCCTGCCAACGCCAAGCCTTCCTTGGCAGAGTTTGGGCAACTGTTGAGATTCGACGTCTTTGAAACTCATTGCAGTTTTTTGTTCAAAAAATATCCATTTACGGATCCCGCCTTTGTTTCCCGACACCTCGTGCCTTGTCAAA
>Ga0172372_10006875_pt1 | contig 15406 bp, 14 predicted proteins | sample LakKiv5m_2_FD_114544 | JGI IMG/M metagenome (GOLD analysis project Ga0172372, IMG submission 114544) | Freshwater microbial communities from Kabuno Bay, South-Kivu, Congo - kab_092012_9.5m | ecosystem: Environmental > Aquatic > Freshwater > Lake | place: Democratic Republic of the Congo...
CCCACCGTGCCGTGCCACCGTGCCGTGCCGCGCAGCGACCCGCTCGTACCCGCTTGTACCCGCGAACTGCCCGGCACCTGAGTCAGCGTCGCACAATCTGAGGCCTCCTCACTAGTTGCAGCGAGGTCGACACCGTGCCGGGAGCGAACCCGCTTGTACCTGCTTGTACCCGCGAACTACCCGGCACCGTTCACCGTGCCGTGCCGCGCAGCGACCCGCTCGTACCCGCTTGTACCCGCGAACTGCCCGGCACCTGAGTCAGCGTCGCACAACCTAAGGCCTCCTCACTCGTTGCAGCGAGGTCGACACCGTGCCGGGAGCGAACCCGCTTGTACCCGCTTGTACCCGCGAACTACCCGGCACCGTTTGAGGCACCGTTTGAGGAAGTGAACCGCACCGCCGCTCGGCCCCTCGCATCCGACCCCCTGTACACTGCCACGCCGCACGCGGATCCTCGCGACCGCTGAGAGCACGCATGGAACCAGCGATCTTCCTCGACCGCGACGGCACACTCGTTCCCGACGACGAGCACGCTGGCAATCTCGCGCACGTTCGCATCATCGACGGCGTCCCCGCCGCGCTTCGCCGCCTCCGCGACGCCGGCTTCCGACTTGTCGTCGCCACCAACCAAGGCGGCGTCGCCCGTGGCCGATTCACCGAAGCCGATGTCGATGCCGTCCACACCAAGGTCGGCGAACTGATCGACGGCGCCACCGGGCTCAAGCGCACCATCGAGCGCTTCTACTACTGCCCCTTCCACCCGAAGGGCACCGTCCCGAGCTACACGCGCGAACATCCATGGCGCAAGCCGAAGCCCGGCATGCTCCAGCAGGCCGCACAGGACATGGAGCTTGACATCGAGCACTCGTGGCTCGTCGGTGACAGCCCCCGCGACATCGCCGCTGGTCGTGCCGCCGGCCTCCGAACCATCCTTGTGAGCCGCGACCAAACTCGCATCGCTGAAGCAGCTCCCGATTTCTCCGCCGCGTCGCTTGGTGAAGCCGTCGAAACAATCCTCCGCCATCGCGACCGCCCTCCCGCGCCCGCTGCGGCACCCGCTCGACCGAAGCGCAAGCGTCGCGCGCATGCCGCCGCCGCGGCAACGGCCTCCGCGCCACACGCAAGGGGCACCGCAAGCCCCGGCGTCTCCGCGAACACGGGCCACAGCGGCGGTGAACGCCTGCGCCGCGCCATCGCCGACCTCACCGAGGAAGTCCGCGCGCTGCGGCTCCGTCGAAGCGAGACCGGCGCGATCCGCCTCGCCGCGATGGGCGTGCAGCTCCTCGCGATCATGGTCGCGACGATCGCGTTCCTCAACCTCGCGGACTTCGAGAACTTCGTGCGTTGGTCGGCGGGCGCGGCGCTGCTGCAGCTGGTCACGATCACGATCCTCCTCTTCGACCGAGGCTGACGCGCGGAGTTCGTCACGAACGCTCGTCACGTTGTCCGACACGTTGTCCAACACGTCGTTCAGCACGAAGTTCAACGCGACCGCCGCCGCGACGGACCCGAAACCTGACGAATCGCACGTCTCGACGGAGCTTCCATGCAGCCCATCCGCATCATCCTGCGCGCCGCCTATCCGGCTTCGCTCGAGAGCGCAGCGCTGCAGGATCTCGTGCGCGCGAGCGTCGCCGAGACCGCCGAGCATCAAGGCCTCCCGACCCCGACCACCGAGATTCACGCCGATCGGATCGAGATCCTCGTTGCCGCCCCCGGTCCCGTCGCGATCGCGCTCGCCACCGAGGTTCGCCGCGCCACTGGGCTCTGGCACCGCAGGAAGTACGGCACGTCGCTTTGGCTCGGCGAGTGACTCCGGCCATCCGAACTCCCGGCGACCGAGCGGATGCGCTTTCCGTATCATCGACTCCATGTCCGCCCCTCTCGCCGAATCCGCTCAGGTCGCCGCCGACGCGCCGCTCGCGTGGGCGGCCGCGCTGGTGGGCGCCTACCTCGTCGGAAGCATCCCGACCGCGCATCTCTTGGCGCGGCGACGCGGGATCGACCTCGGCCAGGTCGGCTCCAAGAGCTACGGCGCGACGAACCTCGGTCGCACGCTCGGCCGCACGTGGGGAGTCGCCTGCTTCCTCCTCGATGCGCTGAAGGGCGCGGTCCCCGTCCTCATGCTCGGCTGGCTGATCGGCGCGCTCGGCGCATCGCCCGGCTCGACCCCGCCCGCAACCGCGTGGCTCTGGCTCGCCACCGCCACGAGTGCGATCGTCGGCCACACGCTCTCTCCGTGGATCGGATTCAAAGGCGGAAAGGGCGTCGCCACCGGATTCGGGGCGCTTGCCGCGATGTGGCCAGTGCTCACGCTGCCTGCGGCACTTGCGCTTGTCCTTTGGTGCGTCCTCGTCCTCCTCTTCCGCATGGTCAGCCTCGCGTCCATGGTCGCCGCGGTCAGCGTCCCCTGCTCAGTCGCCGTCGCCGCGCTCTCCGCGAACGGCATCGGCGGCGTGCGCGACGCGGTGCCCTACCTCGCCATCAGCGCGCTCATCGCGTTCTTCGTCGTGTGGAAGCACCGGGCGAACATCGCACGCATCCGCGCCGGCACCGAGAGCAAGGTGCTACAGAAGAAGCCGGCCAATCCCGCGCCGGGCGGCGGTGGCGCCGTGAAGAACGCGAAGGACGCGAATCCGACGACGGGAACGAAGCCATGACCGACATCCAGCACACGGGATACCGCTCGCCGCTTGAGACGCGCAACGCGAGCCGCGAGATGCGCGAACTCTGGAGCGAGCAGCGCAAGTTCTCGACGTGGCGACGCATCTGGCTCGCACTCGCCGAGAGCCAGCACGAACTCGGCCTCCCCGTCGCGCGCACGCAGGTCGACGCGATCCGCGCGCACCTCGACGACATCGACTTCGCCGCGGCCGCCGAGCACGAGCGCCGTCTGCGCCACGACGTGATGGCGCATGTCCACACGCTCGGAGACGCGGCGCCCGAGGCACGCGCGATCATCCACTTCGGCGCGACCAGCCAGGACGTGGTCTGCAACGCCGACATCCTCGTCCTGCGCGACGCGCTCGCGATCACCGCAGGCAAACTCGCGCGCGTCATCGATCGTCTGGGCACCTTCGCGACGAAGTGGCGCGCGCTCCCGACCCTCGGCTTCACGCACTTCCAGCCCGCGCAGCCAACCACCGTCGGCAAGCGCGCCACGCTTTGGGCGCAGGACTTCGCGATCGCGCTCGAACAGGTCGAGTTCGCGCAGTCGTCGCTGCGTCTCCGCGGCCTGCGCGGCGCGACGGGCACGCAGGCCTCCTACCTCGGCCTCCTCGACGGCGATGCGTCGAAGGTCGATCTCCTCGAGCGGAAGTTCGCGGAGAAGCTCGGCTGGCCCACCGACCGCCTGCTCGCCGTCTGCGGCCAAACGTACCCGCGCCTCGTCGACGCACAAGTCATCGCCGCGCTCGCGGTCGCGGCGAGCGCCGTCCACAAGTGCGCCACCGACATCCGCCTCCTCGCCAACCGCAAAGAGATCGAGGAGCCCTTCGAGAAGGACCAGATCGGCTCCTCCGCGATGGCCTACAAGCGCAATCCCATGCGCTGCGAACGCGCCTGCGGCCTCGCGCGCTTCGTGATGGGCCTCGTCAACGATCCGCTCCAAACGCACGCCACGCAGTGGCTCGAGCGCACGCTCGATGACTCGTCGAATCGCCGACTCGTACTGCCCGAGGCATTCCTCGCGCTCGATGGCACGCTCGACATCTTGTCGAACGTCGCCGAGGGCCTCGTTGTCTGGGAAGCGACCGTCGCAGCCAACCTCGCCGCCGAACTGCCGTTCATGGCCAGCGAGAACATCATGCTCGCGGCGACCCGCGCCGGCGCCGACCGCCAGGAGGCGCACGAGGTGATCCGCGTCCACTCGATGGCCGCCGCCGAGGAGGTGAAGCGCTTCGGCAAGCCGAACGACCTGATGGAGCGGCTCAAGCGCGATCCCTTCTTCGCGAAGGTCGACCTCGACGGCGCCCTCGACCCGGCGAAGTTCGTGGGCCGCGCACCCGAGCAGGTCGACCGCTTCGTCGCGAGCGTGGTCGAACCAGTGCGACGCCGCCATGCGGCGGCACTCGGCGCGAAGGCGGAACTCCGCGTCTGAATCGCAACGCGACGCGCCGACCGGAATCGAACCCATCCGAATCACGGGACCCACCGATGCCCATCCCCCGACTCTCGCTCGAACGGACCGCACTCCTCGTCATCGACGTGCAGGAAAGGCTCCTCCCGACGATCTTCGACGCGGACCGCGTGGTCGCCAACTGCGCCGCTGCGCTTGACGCCGCACGCGCCCTCGGACTCCCGGCGATCGTGACCGAGCAGTACGTCAAGGGGCTCGGCCACAGCGCTGGCGCGATCACCACCGCCGCGTCCGGACACGCGGCCACGGTCGAGAAGACCCGCTTCAGCGCGCTGGTCCCCGAGGTCGAGGCGTTCCTCTCGTCCAAGCGCTGCGACGACGTGCTCGTTTGCGGGGTCGAAGCGCACGTCTGCGTGCAGCAGACCGTCCTCGACCTGCTCGCGTCCGGGCGACAGCCGTACCTCCTCACCGACGCCATCTCCGCCGGTCGATCCGACCAGATTTCCCCGGCATTTCGCCGCATGGAACGCGCGGGGGCCGTCCCTTCCGGCGTCCTCGGCGCCTGCTATGAGATCCTCGCCGACGCAGCCCACCCGCAATTCAAGGCGGTCCTGGGGGTGGTGAAGACACTTCGCGCCCCTTTGCCGCTACCTTGAGCGGTACCAATCGGTCCACGGGACGGTGTCGGGGCCGACACCACCCTTCACCGGAGACACAGGAGACCACGAATGGAACTCTACGAACAACTCTGCGCCAAGGTCCGTGAAGTCGAAGAGGACATGAAGAAGGCCGTTGGTGGCAACAAGGCCGCCGGCACCCGTGTCCGCAAGTCGATGCAGGAGATCAAGGATCTCGCCCAGCAAATCCGCACCAAGGTGCTCGAGATGCGCGGCTCCGAGGACGGCGCGGAGTAACTCCGCCCACCGCACCGTGGCGAGCAAGCATTTGATCGATCTCACCGCGATCGACCTCTCGGGGACGATCTGCGACAGTCGCGGGCTCGACGAGTTTCTGCCTCAGACCGGGCCGATGCGGCAATGCGATCGCATCGTCTGGGTGAGCGAGGATCTCCGGAAGTGCATCGGCATGAAGTACGTCCGGCCGAATGAGTTCTGGTGCGAGCACCACATCAAGGGGCGCCCGCTCTATCCGGGCGTGCTGATGATCGAGTCGACCGCGCAATGCGCGAGCTGGCTCTTCCGCACGCGCTTTCCGGCGCTTGGATTCCTCGGCTTCCTGCGCTGCGACGAAGCCTCGTTCCGAGGGCAGGTCCTTCCAGGCGACGAGTTTGTGATCCTCGTCGATGAGATTGAGGCCACTCCCCGACGCTTCATCTCCAAGGTGCAGGGCATCGTGCGCGGAAAGCTCGTCTTCGAAGCGAAGCTCACGGGTATGGCGATCTAACGCGACGCCATCTGAAGCGACTCGATCGACTGAGAGTTTCGCGAGCCCGCCCTCGCCCGTCGTACCCCGCTTCGCACACTGAGCCATCCATGCTGCCTCCGCTTCGTTTCCATGCGCTCCCGAAGGCCCGCGCGTGGGGCCCGGCTCCTGAACGCTCCAACCTCGCGCGACTGAGGAAAGAAGGGCTTCCTAACGCCCGTGTCGGCGAATCGTGGGAAATCGCCGATCTCCCCGATTCGATCGACGGTGGTCAGTCGCATGTCCTCGGGGGCGCATTCGATGGCCGTACCATTCGTGAACTGCGCCACGCGCACGGTGAGGATCTCCTCGGCGTTGCAACGCCGGCTCCAGACGGCGGCTTCCCGCTGCTCGTGAAGTTCCTCGATGCCGCGGAGAACCTCTCGGTGCAGGTCCATCCGGACGCTGCATTCGTACGCGAGCACCCGAGCGCGCACCTCAAGACCGAGGCGTGGATTGTGCTTGCCGCGAAGCGCGACGCACGCGTCTATCGCGGGCTGAAGCCATCCACCACGCGAGAGTCGTTTCTCACTGCCGTCGAGGATGGCCGCGCGCTTGAGCATCTGGAGACGATTCCCGTTTCGCGCGGCGATTGCGTCTATCTCCCGAGCGGTATCTGTCACGCCCTCGGCGAAGGCATCCTCGTCGCTGAGGTGCAGACACCAAGCGACACGACCTTCCGCGTCTGGGACTGGCAGCGCAACGACCCGAAGCGCCCTCTTCACCTCGCCGAGGCGTTCGCCTGCATGCGTTTCGGCGCAGCGCAGTCCGACGGTCGCCCACCGATTGTTCGCTTCGACGACGTCGAGTCGATTGAGGCCGCTGGTCTCTCGACTCGGCTCCTCTGCGAGTCGTCGTTCTTCCGGGTGGAATGGATGGATGCACTCTTCGCTTCGTCCGTCCCGATTGCCGAGACCGGCGTTCCCGAGGTCTGGATGACGATCGCCGGACGCGCGCGCTGGAAGACGACCTCCGGAACCGTGGAGGCACCGGCGGGAACGACCGTCCTCCGACCGGCTCACGTCGAGCCAGGCCAGGTCGATCTCGAGGAAGGATGCACCATCCTTCGACTCTTCTGCGCGAGCCCGCTCGACCGGGCGCTCTGAACCCGCCACAATCACGGCATGCTGTTCTACCGCCTGCTTGCCCGGAACAGAGCCACCATCGCGCTTGCCGCGGCGATGGCCACGACGATGCCCGCCCTCGCGGAGCAGTACGTCGTCCAAGCCGGCCGGGAGTGGGCCTCGCTTGCGCCGAAACTCAAGCCCGGTGACGAGGTCGTGCTCGCGCACGGCACGCATCTTCCGGCGTCATTCAACGGCCTGTCTGGTTCACCATTCGCGCCGATCGTCATCCGTTCCTCGGCCCCCGATCAACTCGCCGAAATCGCCGCCGATCGCGAGGCGATCAAACTGGTCGACTGCCGCCACGTGCGCATCGAGCGAATCGCCGTACGGAACGCCCGTCGCGCCGGCATCCTGATCGAATCGACCAAGCCGGGCGCTTCGCTCGATCTCGCGATCTCCGACGTCCTCGTCGTCGGCGCGAAGGGACTCGCCGAAGAGTCGGGGCTCGTCGCGCGCGGCGTGCGCGACATCGGGATCCGACGATCGCGCTTCGAGAATTGCGTCGGCTGCGGGATCCTCATCGACGACTGCGAGGGCGTGACGATCTCCGAAGTCCAGATCGCCTCGCGCACGGATCTCTCCCCCGCGTGCGCCATCCGACTCTCAGGGCGAGTCTGGAGCACGTTGATCGAACGCTCGCAGATCGCCGGCCCGATCGGCACCGTCCTCGACATCGGGCGCTCCGAGAGTACGTTGCACGCGCCTCTCCCCACCGCGCCGCGTGCGGCCGAGCCCCCAGCCCCGAACGGCGCGCCATCCGATCCACCCGCGACGAGCGCCGGCGCCGCCACGACGCCGATCGAACCCCTGGTTCGATTCCTTGTGGTCACGAACGTGCGCATCTCCGGAGCGCATCGCCTCTTTTCGGTCGGCAGCGCGGCCGACTCCTCGATCCGCAACGTCACGCACCGCGATGCACACGAGGAGGTGTACCGAGTCTCCGCGCCACCGGGAACGCGGCCTCCGGTGGGCCTCCGCCTCAGTGAGTGCCTCGTGACGTGGTCGCCGGGCGCACTCCGACAGTTCGGCGGCGTCGACCCCAACGCCGAGTCGCGGGGCCTCCTCCTCGGCCCGAACCTCTGGTGGAGCAGCGAGCTCCCCGCCGCGCTCCCCCTCCTCGGACCGAGTGAAAAGCCGTTCCCAGGAACGATCGAATCGGATCAGATTCTGAACATAGAGCCCAAGTTCGATGCAAGATCGCGAGTGATCACGCCGGAAGCCAAGATCTTCGGTGCAGAAGATGCTTGATTTCCGCCGCGACAGACTCCATGGCGCGTTCGGCAAGGTGGGGAATCACCAACGACAGCGACGCGTCATTCGCATCGCCGCCGGAGGCGGCAGGAGCGAGTTCCAATGACGGAGCTTCCGGTAGATCACTCAACCCCGCACCCCGAGCTGCCCGTGGCCCGCATCGCCGGGCCCGGTCGGCCGATCACCGAACGGGCGCTAACCCACTGGATCGAGAGACTCACGCCGGGCTTGGTGCGGCTCAGCTTCGGCATCTGCCGCGATCGGCAGCGCGCGGAGGATGTGGTGCAGGAGGCATTCGTTCGCCTCTGGAAGTCTCCACCGGACGGCGGCGAGCCCGCGATCTCGAGTTGGATGCGCAGCACGGTGCACAATCTCTCGGTGAGCCTCATCCGTCGCAAGCGACGGACCTGGACGATCATCGACGACTCCGGCAGCGCGCGCGACGTGCGCGCGGGGCTTCCGGAGGAGGGCGTCGAACGCCGCGAGGATCTCTCGCGCATCGCCGAAGCGCTTGAGCGACTCGATCCCGACAAGCGCGCGATGATCATGCTGCGCGTCAACGAGGGGCTCTCGTACGAAGCGATCGCGAACCATCTCGGCGTGCCGATCGGCACGGTGATGTCGCGGCTCAATCGCGCGCGACTCGCGCTGCTCGATGAACTCGGAGACGAGGACGGCGCCGATGCAAACTCCCGAGATGCCGCCGAGTCACCGGATCGACGCGCGAGACAGGGCCAACGCACCACGCGTCCGAGCGATTTCGACATGCGGAGGTCACGCGACGCCACGCGGTGACGAAGGATCCGAGCGGCTGTTCTCACATCGAAACGCGAGTGAAGTGGCACGTGAGTGCGTGAGTGAGTGCGCGAGTGCGCGAGTGCGTGCGCGACTGAACGCAGGGAAGCACAAGAGGTACGAACTATGCAGATCCACCGAGACGAAACCGACAACGCACCGCGCGCCCCGTTCGGATGCGCGAATATGCGAGCGTCGCTGTCCGCCTACCTCGATGACGAGCTCGCGCGTGCGGAACGTTTCGATGTCGACGCGCACCTCCTCAGCTGCGGCCGCTGCCGCGACCTCGTCGAGCGCGCCGAGAGCCTCGACCGCACGCTTCGGTCGGGACTTGCCGCGGACCTTGCCGACGCCGATGCAGCGCTCGCGAGCGATCCGGTCGATGTGCCGGCGCTGCGCGCTGCCATCCTCGACTCGATCGGCGCGGAGCACCGTCGCAGGTGGATTCCGCGCGTTGCCCTCGTCGCGGCGGCGCTGACGGCCGTTGCGGGCGCCGTGCTTCTGCTGCGCGGCGGATCGGGACCTTCCTCCATCTCTCCGCTCGGCCCGGGCGAGTTCGCGCGCGCCGGCACATCCGGCGTCGATCGCCGCATCGCAACCGCGGCGCCGACGCAGCGCGCCTCGCTCGTTGCATCGCTCAGCCCCGACGACCGGCAGGCGCTTTACGCGACCAGCATCATTCTCGAGACCGCCCGTCGCACCGCCTTCGAGGATCTCGGCCGGCGAAAGGAGCTCGTCCAGACCGCGAGATACGACGATCTGGTCGATCGGCTTGAGGACGTGATGCCGAAGCTCCCGCCGGAGGACCGCGCGACGGTGGCACTTGCGCTCGACGTCACCGAGCGCCTCGAGGATGCCGCGGCGAGCCCGGAGGAATGGACACGTCTTCAGGAAGATGTCTCCGTGCGCAATCTCGGGGAATCGGTGGACGAGTTGAGCGACCGAGATTGAGTCCCGATATCCACTCGGATCTGCACCGAGAGACCGGGCGAGCTCCCCATGTCGCGTGCAAGTTCTGCGCACCACGCGCTGAGTTGGCTCAATCTCGCGTCGAACCGGCGAACAAGCGGGCCTCGACTGGTATCTTCCCTCTTGCGAATGGACTCGCCCTCACCCATCAACTTCCGCGCCGCTCAGGCGGCCGCGGCCTACGGCGGCCGCCCGACGCTTCGCGCGCAGACCGGCCAACTCGGATCGCACGCTGGTGCAAACGCTGGCTCACCCTCGAAGTCGAGCGGTCCCGCCCCTCTGTCCGCCACCGCTGCTTCGACGGGTGTCGCAACCCGCGCAGCCGACGGCTCGATCGTGCCCCCGCACGCGAGAACGGCCGAAGCGCAGCCGATGCGCATCGGCAGGCATCAGGATGCGCTCTCTCCGTCGCTGGCCGCGATGGTCGCCGGACAGGTCGACTCGCCGGTTTCCCGAGGTGAAGGCTTCGAACAACCGCACCCGCAGCCGCAGGCTCGTCCGCAGGCGACACCCGGATCGGCCCATGGTGCGTACGCGATGTATGGCCGGGCGGCGGATCGCATCGAAGTCGCGACGAACGTGACCGTCGGCCGAATGCTTGACGCGCGCGGCTGACCCCGACAGCCGCAGCCCCGACGGCGCAAAACTCCAACTGCACGGGGATTTGAGCCCCCGCTTGGACTCCGGGCCTCCCGGAAGATGCCACGAAGATGCCCCGTGCCAACACGGGGGTAACCAACACGGGGGTAACCAAAACGGGGGTAACCAACACGGGGGTATCCAACACGGGGGTAACTCGAGCACCCACCCCCCGCGGACTCGGGTCCGGAAAGCCGCGCTTCGGACACTCCATGCCTTTGCAGGCTCCGACCGGAATCGCTATCTTCTCGACCCTCCGTGAAATCCGTCACGAACTCCCGATCGGGAGGATGGACTAAGCGGTGGACCGATTCAGATCCCCACGCAGCGCCCGGTCGTGAAGACCGGGCACATTTGGAGCCCCCATGGCCAGCACCGGCACCGTCATTCAGGTCATCGGATCGACCTTCGATGCGCAGTTCCCAGAGTCGGACCTGCCCGCGATCTACAACGCCGTCCACATCAACTTCGAGTCGAGGGGCCAGAAGTCCCTCCTCGTCGGTGAGGTCGCCAAGCACCTCGGCGGCGGACAGGTTCGCTGCGTCGCGCTCGCGTCGACCGACGGCGTGAAGCGCGGCGATCCCTGCACCGACACCGGCGCACCTGTGCGCGTACCTGTCGGCGAGGGCGTCCTCGGCCGCGTGTTCAACCTGCTCGGCCAGCCCGTGGATGAGCGCGGCGCCGTTGCGTCGAACAAGACCGCTCCCATCCACCGCGAGCCGCCCGAGTTCGTCGAGCTCAACCCGAAGACCGAGATCCTCCAGACCGGCATCAAGGTCATCGATCTCCTCTGCCCCTTCGTGCGCGGTGGAAAGATCGGTCTCTTCGGTGGCGCAGGCGTCGGCAAGACCGTCGTCATTCAGGAGATGATCGCGCGCGTCGCGCGTAACTTCGGTGGTTACTCGGTGTTCGCCGGCGTCGGCGAGCGCACCCGCGAGGGCAACGATCTCTGGCTCGAAATGCAGGAGGCCGAGTACACCGACGCGAGCGGCAAGAAGATGCACGTGCTCGACAAGGTGGCGATGGTCTTCGGCCAAATGAACGAGCCGCCGGGTGCGCGTCTGCGCGTCGCCCTCTCGGCGCTCACGATGGCGGAAGAGTTCCGCGACGCGTCGGGCAAGGAAACACTGCTCTTCGTCGACAACGTGTTCCGCTTCACGCAGGCCGGTTCGGAAGTGTCGGCGCTCCTCGGCCGCATGCCGAGCGCCGTCGGCTACCAGCCGAACCTTGCAACTGAGATGGGTGCGCTCCAGGAGCGCATCACCTCGACCCGTCAGGGCGCCATCACCTCGGTGCAGGCCATCTACGTCCCCGCAGACGACCTCACCGACCCCGCGCCGGCAACGACCTTCAGCCACCTCGACGCGTTCATCGTGCTTGAGCGCAAGATCGCCGAGAAGGGCATCTACCCCGCCGTCGATCCGCTCGGCTCGACGTCGCGCATCCTCGACCCGCAGGTCCTCGGCGAGCGTCACTACAAGTGCGCCCGCCGCGTGCAGGGCATCCTGCAGCGCTACAAGGATCTCCAGGACATCATCGCCATCCTCGGCGTCGACGAACTGAGCGAAGAGGACAAACTCACGGTCTCCCGCGCGCGCAAGATCGAGCGCTTCCTCTCGCAGCCGTTCTACGTCGGTGAGGTCTTCACCGGCCTGCCGGGCGTGACCTGCCCGCTTGAGGACACGATCGACAGCTTCGAGCGCCTCACCAGCGGCGAGGGCGACGATCTCCCCGAGAGCGCCTTCATGTACGTCGGCAACCTCGCCGACGCCCGCAAGAAGGCCGAGAAGATGGCTGCGGGCGTCTGACGACGCCATCGGCACGTCCTCGAAACCGCCTCATCCGAAACTCCCCGCAACCCCGACCTCGGTCGGGGTTGCGTGTTTTTCGGAACCACCTTGCGCCTCCGGCGAATGGGGGTAGTCTCGTCGAACGGTCTCGAAACCGGGTTTTGAGTCCGTACGAGATTCCGCAGTAGAGGATTCCGCAGTAGAGGATTCCGCAGTAGAGGATTCCGCAGTAGAGGAGCTGATGTCGTCCCGACGCTCCGGCCCGCCCGCAGTTGCAGCCATGCCATCGCCGTTCCGACGGCTCCGTTCTGACCATACCTCAGGAGATTTCGAATGCGTCATCTGACGGTCGCCACGACCTTCCTGCTGCTTACCACCTCGATCGCCTACGCCGACGGCACCAAGCCGACTGCGTTCTCCAAGATGGCAAATGTCCCCGCGGCGATGGAGGCCAACGGTCACGGCCTGCGTGGAACCGCGTGGGCCGAGCAGGAGGCGCTGCAGCCGCTCTCCGTGATCCACGGCTTCGACGCGATCCCCGCAGCGATGTATGAACTGCCTCCGCAGGACAACGAGTTCTTCCTCGCGGAGGATGAAGTCCTCGGTAACGGCAATGGGCCGAAGCCCCTGCGCTTCGCGGTCCCGGTCGCTGTGGCACTCGACATCGCCGACGGAGAATGGATCCCGGTCGAAGGCGGCAACGTGTGGCGCGTCGTACTGAAGAGCCCCAACGCGACCACCACGCGTCTCCACCTCACGGGCCTCAATGTCCCCGAGGGCCAGGAAGTGCGCCTCTCGTCGCCGGGCTATGAAGGCTCGGTGGTCGGACCGATCGAAAGCGTCGGCGAGTTCGGCACGGGCGAGGCCTGGAGTATGTCGATGCCGACCGGCGAGGCCATGATCGAATGGTTCGTGCCCACCGGGGACCGTGTGAAGGGTCTCCCCTTCGCTGGCGTCGACTACTACCACGGCTACCGTGAGATCTGGAAGTTCGGCGAGGACGAGGGCGGCGTCGCTGTCGGCACCTGCCACCTCGACCCGATCTGCTTCCCGACGTGGGCGAACGAATCGAACGCCACCGTGCGACTCATCTTCAGCGGTTCGCTCTGCTCGGGCCAGCTGATCGCAACCACCGCGGCGGACGAGACTCCCTACGTCGCCACCGCGAACCACTGCATCTCGACGACGGGTGTCGCCAACTCCTGTCAGTTCAACTTCTTCTACCGCCGCAACACCTGTGCCTCGTCGGCAACCGCCGCCGCGGGCACGAACATCACGGGCAGCGACCTCTCGGCAACGCAACTTGCGAGCGACTGCACGCTGCTCATGATCCGTCCGACCGTGCCCGCGACAACCTACTGGGTTGGTTGGCTTGGCAGCTCGGTCGGCACCAGCACCCTCTCGACCTGTCTGCACCACCCGGACGGCAGCTATCAGCGCATCTCGTTCGGCGTCAAGAACGCGAACTCGTTCAACTGCGGCAGCCCGACAACCAACTGGTCGAGCCTCTCGTGGAACTCGGCGACCCAGTACGGAGTCACCACCATCGGCGTGACCGAAGGCGGCTCTTCGGGTAGCGCGATCTATCGCGACACCGACAAGAAGCTCTACGGCGTGCTCACGTGCGGCGCGAGCTTCTGCAACAACCCGCAGGCGGACGACGGCTACGGCCGATGGGACGTTGCGGTCAACTCGGGTGGCTTCGCAGCGCTCTTGGCGGCGGGTGCCGATGACGACCTCGAGCAGAACGACACCTGCGCGACGGCCGTCTCGATCACTCCCGGCACGGCCTATGCCGCCCGCGTGGTGAAGCGCCTCGACGAGGACTGGTACATCATTCCTGCGGGCGCGGGTGCGTCGGCGACGGTCAACATGACCTTCACGCACGCGAACGGCGACGTCGATGTCCAGGTCTTCAGCGCCTGCGGCGGCACGCTGCTTGCCGACCGCAACGCGAACACCAACAACGAGTCGTTCACCGTGTCCAACACGGCGGGCACCGCGTCGATGCTGATGCGCGTCTACCTCGGCGCGGATACCCGCAACGACTACTCGATGACCGTCACCGTCTCGGCTCCTCCGCCGGCAAACGACGAGTGCGCGGGCGCCATCAACATCACCGGGGCGTCGGTCGCCTTCAACACCGTGAGCGCGGGCGACAGCACCCCGTCGGTCGCAGCGAGCTGCCTCGATGGCGGTGGCGTCAACTGCTACAACGACCTCTGGTACCGCTGGACGGCGCCCTGCACGGGAACGGCAACGCTCTCGACCTGCGGCGCTGCAAGCTTCGACACCCGCATCGTGATGTACGCGGGCTCGGCCTGCCCCACCGCGGCAACGCCGGTCTTCGCGTGCAACGACGACACCTTTACGTGCGCTCCGACCACCACGACCACACTCGTCGCCGATGTGACTGCGGGAACGACCTACGTCGTCCGCATCGGCAGCAAGGTGAACAGCGGCGGAACCGGCACCCTGTCGCTCAGCTGTGAGCCAGATGCCCCGCCGTGCCCGTCAGACCTCGACGGCAGCGGCACGGTCGACTCGGCTGACCTCGCGAACGTACTGAGTGCTTGGGGAACCTGTGGCGGCTGCGCCGCAGATCTTGATGGCAACGGGACGGTCGATTCGGCCGACCTTGCGCAAGTGCTCAGCGCGTGGGGTGCGTGCCTGTAAGTCACGGCACGGACTCGAAAATGAGCCCCTCGCGCCCGCGTGCCCACACGCGGGCGCGAGTCTTTTTCGACCGTGTTCCTCTCGTAGGATGCCCGCATGCAGACGACGCACCTCGCTTTCCTCGGACTGACCGCCACCGCGCTCCTCTTCGCCTTCGGGTTCGCGGCGGAAGGTCTGCGCGGCGGCGCAGCGCTCAAGCCACCCTCGTCCCTCGAGCCAGCGGCCCGCACCGACGATTGGGCGATCGCACGGGAGAAGGAGTGCATCCGCCGCGCGAAGGAGTCGGCGCCTGTGAAGGTCATCTTCGTCGGCGACTCGATCACGCAGTCGTGGGAAGACCCGGGCAAGGCCGCATGGGAGAAGTACCTCGCGCCGCTTGGCGCGCTCAACCTCGGCAACTCAGGCGACCGGACCGAGAACGTGCTGTATCGCCTCGCCCAGGCACCACTCACGCGACTCGCGCCGGAGCATGTGTTCCTGCTGATCGGCACCAACAACCTCGGACACGGGACGAGCAACGCGCGCGACACGCTCGCCGGCGTACAGGCGGTCGCGGAAATGCTCGTCGAGCAGTGTCCGGACGCGACCGTCCACATCATCGAAACCTTCCCGCGCGGCGAGAAGTTCAACGCGATGCGCGGCGACATCCTGCAGATCAA